>Ga0247837_1008324_pt1 | contig 13097 bp, 14 predicted proteins | sample LaCtaG_2_FD_187115 | JGI IMG/M metagenome (GOLD analysis project Ga0247837, IMG submission 187115) | Freshwater microbial communities from meromictic Lake La Cruz, Castile-La Mancha, Spain - LaCruzMarch2015_14.5m | ecosystem: Environmental > Aquatic > Freshwater > Lake | place: Spain: Castile-La...
GACGAGCGGCAGGGCAAAAAGCAGCGCGAAGACGAGCTGGTCGACCAAAATTTTCAAGGCCACCGCCGTGGCCACGCCAAAGCCGTCAAACCACTCGCCCTGCGCGCGGTAGAATTCATTCACGGCCAGGCCCAAGATCGCCATCAGTCCGGACAAATGCATCCAGTCGCGCCAGGTTGGTGCGGGGCGGCCAGGCGGACGCAACCAAGCCTTGAGCATTTCGGGCAAGACCGCGCCGCTGAAAATATTGGCCGCGACAACAAAGAGGAGGCCGCCCGCCGATTTCCACTCCAACAACCAGTGAGCCACGTCCCGCACCGCTCCGCTCGCATAATAACCCGCCGCGAGCAGACCGGCAAAAATTTGCAGCGCGAGAAATGCCGGCCAATACAACTTCAAGGCCATCCCGGCAGGCGCGAGACTCGTGGCCCAAAAACCTCGGCTTCTGCTCATTTGCGCGCCGTGGCCAGCACCGTCTGGAAATGCGGCGCCTTGGCCTCGCGACTCACGACCGAAACCTCGACATCCTTGAAGCCGGCCTTCTCGATCAGCCGGACCAGCTCCACCTCGGAAAACCCGAGCCAAACGTGCGCGTAAAGGGTGCGCGCCTGCTCGAAGGAGTGACTCAGAAGGTCCAGCACCATGAGCCGTCCGCCCGGTTTAAGGATCTTGTGCGCCGCGGCCAGTGCTTTGCCCGGACTCGCCGCGTGGTGCAGCGCCTGGCTGAAGAGCGCGAGATCCACCGCGCCCGCCTTGATCGGCGGATCGTCAATCTCACCCAGCCGGTATTCCAAATTTTTCAGCCCGTGCTCGGTGGCCAGCTTGGACCCGAACTCGACCATGGCCGGCGCGTTGTCCACCGCGATGACCTTCTTGGCCGTCCGCGCCAGCAGTTGCGAAAGCGTCCCCTCGCCCGCCCCGAGGTCCGCGATAACCATCGGCGGCAGCAGACGGAGCAAACCATGCGAGAGCGCCCGCCAGGACCGCCCCGGCACATAAGTGCGCCCGAATTTGCCGGCCAGTTGGTTGAAATATTCGCCCGCCTTGTCCTGCCGCTGGCGCAGCACCAGCTTCACGGCCGCGTCATCCTGCGCCGCTTCGGGCAATTCCTCGCCGCCGCTTTCGATCAGTTCCGCGATGGCCGACGGCACCGCCCCCCCGCGGGTGTAGTAGATGTTCTTGCCCGCCCGCCGGTCAGCCACCAGCCCCTCGGCCTTCAATTGGGCCAGATGGGCGCTGGTTCGCGACTGCCCCATCCCGAGGATCTGCTGCAACTCGGCCACGGTGAGCCCTTCCTGCCCGACCAGACGGAGAATCCGCAGCCGCGTGGGGTCGGAAAGCAGCTTGAGAATTTTCAGGGTGCCCGTCATTTTTTGGATAGACGCATCAAAATATCATGATATGTTGATGCGTCACGAGGAAAAGCGGCTGAGTCAGCGGCTTCAACTCGTGGCTTAACCTCTCAATTCCAATGACCTCTGACTATATCTTTTCCTCCGAGTCGGTTGGCGAAGGCCACCCCGACAAAGTCTGCGATACCATTTCCGACGCCGTGCTCGACGCGTGCCTGTCCCAGGACAAAAAAAGCCGCGTGGCCTGCGAAACGCTGGTCAAGAGCAACATGGTGGTGCTCGCCGGTGAAATCACGACGGACGCCAAATTCGATTTCGAAAAGATCGTGCGTCAGGCCATCGGGGAAATCGGCTACGTCAACGACGACGACGTTTTCCACGCCGACAAGGTGATCATCACCAAAGCGATCACCCAGCAGAGCCAGGACATCTCGCAGGGCGTTGACGCAAAGAAAGCCAAAGGCAAAAAGACCTCCGAGCAGGGCGCCGGTGACCAAGGCCTCATGTTCGGTTTCGCCTGCAATGAAACGCCGGAGTTGATGCCCGCACCGATCATGTTCGCCCACCGTCTCGGACGCGAACTGACCAAGATCCGCAAGAGCGGCAAAGCCCCGTGGCTCCGCCCCGACGCGAAGACGCAGGTCTCCGTGCGCTATGTCGACGGCAAGCCGAAAGAAATCACCGCCGTGGTCGTCTCCACACAGCACGCCGACGGCGTTTCCCACGACACGATCGAGAAGTTCATCATCAACAACCTGATCAAGAAAGTTCTCCCGGCCAAGATGCTGACCAAGAACACCGAGTATTTGGTCAACCCGACCGGCAAATTCGTCATCGGCGGACCGCAGGGCGACGCCGGCCTGACCGGACGCAAAATCATCGTCGACAGCTACGGCGGCATGGGCCGTCACGGCGGCGGAGCTTTCAGCGGCAAGGACCCGAGCAAAGTCGACCGCAGCGCCGCCTACATGGGACGCTGGGTGGCGAAGAACATCGTGGCCGCCGGCCTCGCGGACCGCGCCGAAATCCAGTTCGCCTACGCCATCGGTTATCCCAAGCCTGTCTCGGTCACGATCGACACCTTCGGCACGAACAAAGTCAGCGAACGCAAACTGCAAAGCGCCGTCCTGGGCACCTTCAGTTTCAAGCCCGCCGACATCGTCAAACAACTCAATCTCCTCCGCCCCATCTACAGCAAGACGACCAACTACGGACACTTCGGCCACAAGTCCGGCATGAAGTGGGCCCCGTGGGAGGACACTTCGAAAGCGAAAGAGCTGAGACGCAAGGCGGGGCTAAAATAAGTTTTAGGTTTGTAAGTTTTAAGTTTTAAGAAAATGGCCTACCAGAGTTTCGAGGATCTTGAAGTTTGGCAACGCGGCTGCCGGTTGGCGGTCGACGTATTCAAAGCTTTTGATCGCTGCAAGTCTGCCGGCCTCAAGTCTCAGGTCGAGCGCTCTGCCCTTTCTATTCCTTCCAACATTGCCGAGGGCGCGGAACGCGGAGGTACAAAGGAGTTCGGACAATTCCTCAAGATCGCCAAAGGCTCTTCCGGTGAATTGCGCACCCAGCTCTACATCGCCGGACGCCTCAACTACCTGGCGTCCACCCAAGTCCGCAGCCTCGTAAATGAAGCGCGTGAAGTCTCCGCCATGACTGAAGGCCTCCGCAAATCCATCATCCGCAAAAACCCCGCCAAATAACACCCAACTTACAAACTTAATTCTTAAAAACTTAAAACTGCACCCTTTCCACCACCAACCATCAAATCAAAGAAAACCATGAGCACCACCACCCTTAAACCCACCAATGTCGCGCACTCCAAAGTTGCCGACCTAAGCCTGGCCGAATTCGGCCGCAAAGAAATCGATCTGGCCGAAACAGAAATGCCCGGCTTGATGGCCCTGCGTAAAAAATACGGCAAAACCAAGCCTCTAGCCGGTGCTCGCATCGCTGGATGCCTGCACATGACCATCCAAACGGCGGTGCTGATCGAAACTCTGGTTGAACTGGGCGCCGAAGTCACCTGGTCCAGCTGCAACATTTTCAGCACCCAAGACCACGCTGCTGCGGCCATTGCCGCTGCGGGCATTCCAGTTTACGCATGGAAAGGCGAAACAGAGGAAGAGTTTCAATGGTGCATCGAGCAGACGATCCACTTCCCATCCGGCAAACCCCTGAACATGATTCTGGACGATGGCGGTGACCTCACCGACATGGTTCACAAGAAATATCCGGAGCTTCTCGCCGGGATCAAGGGCATCAGCGAAGAGACCACGGCCGGCGTCCACCGCCTGCAGCAGTTGGTTGAAACCGGCGAACTCAAAGTTCCCGCGATCAACGTCAACGACTCGGCCACGAAGAGCAAATTCGACAACCTCTACGGCTGCCGCGAATCCCTGGCCGACGGCATCAAGCGTGCCACCGACGTCATGCTGGCCGGCAAGGTCGCTGTGGTTTGCGGATACGGGGACGTGGGTAAAGGCTGTGCGCACTCGCTGCAACGCTATGGCTGCCGCGTCATTGTCACCGAAATCGATCCGATCAACGCCTTGCAGGCCGCGATGGAAGGCTTCGAAGTAACCACCATGGAAGCCGCCGCCAAAGAGGGCAATCTGTTCGTCGCCGCCACCGGCAACCGCGACATCATCCTTGGCCACCACATGCTGGAGATGGCTGAAGATGCCATTCTTTGCAACATCGGGCACTTCGACACCGAGATCGACATCGCCTGGCTGGAAAAGGAAGTTGCTGCTGGCCGGGTGACCAAGGACGAAATCAAGCCCGCGGAGATTGGTGCGGTTGAACGCTACACCTTCAAAGCCTCTGGCCGCTCGGTCATCATTCTGGCCAAGGGCCGCTTGGTCAACCTGGGCTGTGCCACCGGTCACCCCAGCTTCGTCATGAGCACCTCGTTCACCAACCAAGTGCTGGCCCAGCTTGAGCTGTGGGAGCGGGGGGAAAAGTATGACGTCAACATTCACTTGATGCCCAAGATTCTGGACGAAGAAGTGGCCCGCCTGCACCTTGATAAACTCGGGGTGAAACTGACCGTCCTGACCGACGAACAGGCAGCGTACATGCACGTTCCGGTTGGAGGCCCCTACAAGCCAAACCACTATCGGTATTGATAACCTGCCCGCCAGGCGGGCAGGTGAGTTGGCTGTGTGCGGTTTACAGTTCACAGGCCAAACCAAGACAAAAGGCCGTCCCGTCAGGGACGGCCTTCTTGTTTTCCCACGTAGGGACAAGCAGCCCGCTCGTCCGCCTCATCAAGCGCGGCCGTCCCCGGTGATGAAACGAACAAACAGCCTGCACGTGCGGCTACGCGAAAACTTGACCACGCGAACGCGGGCCTTGCCGTAGCGGCGGGAGGACAACTGCATAGAATCCATGAAGCGACAAAATTCGTGCTCCTCTCCAAACACATTTCCTCGGGCCGGAGAGCCTGATACGAACTCCTCGGATATGCCTTCCCCTGCCCGCTACAAATCCATGGACTACCGCCGCTGCGGACGCAGCGGCCTGAAGCTGCCCGCGCTTTCTCTCGGACTCTGGCACAACTTCGGCGCCCACGACGATTTGGCCAACGCCCGCGACATGGTTGTGCGCTCCTTCGACGCCGGCATCACGCACTTTGATCTGGCCAACAACTACGGTCCGCCGCCGGGCAGCGCCGAGGAAACTTTCGGACGTTTCCTCCGCGAAGACCTCGCCGCGCACCGCGACGAACTCATCATCTCGACCAAAGCCGGCTACCTCATGTGGCCCGGCCCCTACGGCGAATGGGGTTCGCGTAAATACCTCCTCGCCAGCCTCGACCAAAGCCTCCAGCGCCTCGGACTCGACTACGTTGACATCTTCTACAGCCATCGTCCCGATCCCCAGACGCCACTCGAAGAAACGGTGGGCGCCCTGGTCAGCGCCGTCCGTTCCGGCAAAGCCCTCTACGTCGGCATCTCCAGCTACGACGCGGAACTCACCCGCCGCGCCGCCGAGCTCCTCCGCGCCGAGCGGATCCACCTCTTGATGCATCAGCCGGTCTTCAATCTCTTCGACCGCTGGGTGGAACACGGATTGAGCAACGTGCTCGAGCACGAAGGCATCGGCTGCATTCCGTTCAGTCCCCTCGCCCAAGGACTCCTTGCCGGACGCTACAACAACGGCATCGATCCAGAATCCCGCGCCGGCAAACCCGACGGCTTCCTGCGTCCTGAGCACGTCACCGAGGAAAAACTCCGCCGCGTCCGCGCCTTGGCCGAGATCGCGAAATCGCGCAGCCAATCCCTCGCCCAAATGTCCATCGCCTGGCTCCTCGCCAAGCCGTTCGTCACCAGCGTCCTCATCGGCGCGAGCCGCTGGAGCCAAATCGAAGACAACCTCGGCGCCCTGCAAAACATCACCTTCAGCCCCGAAGAACTCTCCGCGATCGAACACGCCTGCAACTTGTAGCGGCGGTCGGCCGAGGCTTGGCGAGACAGGTTGCCGCAGGCAACCAACTGATACGACCGCCGGAACAATCCAAGGCAATCATCCCCAGAACCGTGAGCCGGTGCTTGGCAAACCGTAGCATTGGCATCCCTGCCAATGATCGACCAAGCCCATCGGCAGGATGCCGATGCCACCTCCCCGACCGTCACCGCTCAAGAACAAGGATTAATCCTCCTAGACTACCAGGCACGGTTGCGCGGTTACACGGCTGGGTCATAGACAGCCAAAGGTGGATCACGCCGTCCCTGGCGCGATCAGTCCCTCCAAAATCGCGATGGGGACATTGCGATCCACCTCACCCCCATGCGCCTCGTGAGATCCGTGGTCACACCTGTCCCCAAAAAATTCCGACTTCCGCAGTCCTGGTAGGTCCTGCTGGCCTCAGCGGGCCGCTTCATAAACAACCGACGCCAGAGACATGCATCTAGAGTTTGAAAAATTCGCGCGCCGTCCGCTCAGTATCTGCCGCCACTTTCTCGAGCATTTCCCCGCGCAACTCCGCGATCTTCTCCGCCGTCAGTCGCACATGCGCCGGCTCACAGGTCTTCCCTCGGAAGGGAACCGGCGCGAGATACGGGCAATCCGTCTCGACCATGTAGCCATCGGCACTCACCGCTTGGACGGTCTCTTGCACCAGCGCAGCGTTTTTGAAAGTGACGATGCCAGTGAAGGAAACCAGATGGCCCATCGCGGCGATTTCGGCGGCCGCTTCGGGGGATCCGCCGAAGCAATGGAAGACACCGCGCAGCTTGCCGGTATAGGGACGCAAGATGTCGAGCGTGTCATCCCACGCTGCACGTTGATGGATGACCACGTTGCGTCCAAGTTCGACCGCGAGATCGAGTTGTGCTTTGAAGGCTTCGGCCTGGGCGGCTTTCATCGCGCCGTCGGCGATGTCGGCCTGCATGGCCTCGGCGGTGCCGGCTTGCAGGGCAGTGAAGACGCTTTCCTCTTTGCGTCCGGCCAACTCGCGGCTGGGAAGATGGTGGTAGTCCATACCGGTCTCACCGATGGCGACGACCTTGGGGTGACGGGCCAGCGCGGGGAGTTCCGCCAGGAAGTCCATGGCGCCTTCATCGAGGACATTACACGGGTGCAAACCGACCACCGCAAAGACGTGGTCGTATTTCTCCGCAATGGCGATGGATTTACGGCAACTGTCACGGTCGATGCCGATGGTTATGATGCGGTGCACGCCGGCTTCGCGGGCGCGGGCGATAACGGCGTCGAGTTGTCCGTCGAACTCGGGAAAGTCGAGATGGGCGTGGGTGTCGGTCAGCATGGTGATTGGTGTTTTCTCGGTGCAGGTTTAACTGGAGCCAAGATTTTTCACCACAACGGAGGCTTGGCGACACGGCCCCAAGGCAAATTACCCCGATTGCACAGCTGGTTCGGGGTCGAAGATGTGGCATCGGCATCTTGCCGATGTTGTCTGGCCGTCATTGGCAGGATGCCAATGCCACACTACCAGCGGACTACGGATGACGCCCACGTCAACCCGCCGCCGAAGACCACCATGAGGATGTGATCGCCGCGTTTGATCCGGCCGCTGCGCTGGGCTTCGTCGAGGGCGATGGCCACGGCGGCGGCGGAGGTGTTGCCGTAGGATTCGAGGTTGATGAAAAAACGTTCCATCGGGAGGTCCAATTTGCCGGCGATGGTTTCGATGATGCGGAGGTTGGCCTGGTGCGGGATGAAGCACTCGATGTCGTCCGAGGTGAGACCGGCCCGGGCGATCGCTTCTTTCGCGGCGGAAATCATGGTCTGGACGGCGTGGCGGTAGACTTCGCGGCCGGACATTTTCATCGTGTTGGCTTTCGATCCGATATTGTCGGCGGTGAGCGGATGACGGGATCCGCCGCCCGGCACATGGAGGATTTCGTCGAGGTTCCCGTTGCTCCCGGAATAGGCGGAAAGGATTTCTCCGGTCCCCTCTCCGGCGGGCGTGAGGACAGCGGCGCCGGCCCCGTCACCAAAGAGAACGCAGGTGTTGCGGTCGGTCCAATCGATGATCGCGCTGAGTTTGTCCGCACCGATCACGAGCGCTTTCTCGGCCGAACCGGTGGCGATGAATTGGCGGGCCAGCTCCAGACCATAAAGGAAGCCGGAGCAGGCGGCCGAGACGTCAAGGCAGGTGGCCCTGGGGGCGCCGAGGGCCTTTTGCACAAAGCAGGCGGTGGCGGGAAAGGCCATGTCCGGGGTAACGGTGGCCACGATGATGAGGTCGAGGTCTTCGGCGTTGATCCCGGCATTTTCCAAGGCGTCGCGGCCGGCCTTGATCGCCAGATCGCTGGTGGCTTCGTCCGGGGCGGCGATGCGGCGCTCCTTGATTCCGGTGCGCTCGACGATCCACTGGTCGGAGGTTTCGACCATGCGTTGCAGGTCGGCATTGGTCAGGACTTTTTCCGGCAGGTATTTGCCGGTGCCGGCGATGGCGACGGGGCGGATAAGTTTGGCGCTCATCATCGGGCGTAGAAGGCGGCGAGCTCTTCGACGATGTGGGGATTGATCCGGGTCTTGATCGATTCGAGCGCGACGCGGATGGCGTTCTTGATCGCTTTCGGGCTGCTTGAGCCGTGGGCGATGATGCAAATGCCGTCGACCCCGAGAAGCGGACTACCTCCGTATTCCTCATAGTTGGTGCGCTTCTTCAATTTGCGGAAGGCGCCCTGCATGAGGTAGGCGCCGGCCATGCGGACCGGGGAGCGCTTGATTTCGTTTTTCAGCCAGCGGAAAACGGCCTCGGCGGTTGCTTCGCAGGACTTGAGGACGACGTTGCCGGTGAAACCGTCGCAGAGGACGACTTCGACCGGATTCTGAAAGAGGTCGTGGCCTTCGATATTGCCGCGGAAGTTGAGTCCGCTCGCCCGGAGGAGTTTGAAAATTTCTTTGGTGAACTCGCTGCCTTTGGCGTCTTCGCCGCCTATCGACATCAGTCCGATCGCCGGGTTTTTGTAGCCGAGGACGTAGCGCGAGAAGACGGCGCCCATGATGGCGTATTGCAACATGTGGTCGGGCCGGGCGTCGGTGTTCGCTCCGGCATCGATGAGGACGCAAAGATTCGTCTCGGTCGGTAGGAGGGCGGCAATACCCGGTCGGTCGACGCCTTCGAGATTACGCAGCTTGATCGTGGTCGCGGCGACGGCGGCACCGGTGTGGCCGGCGCTGACCACGGCATCCGCCTGCCCGTGTTTGACCAGGTCGACCGAGCGGGAAATGGAGGAGTCCTTTTTGCGGCGGAAGCCATCGACCGCGCTTTCGCACATCTCGACGACCTGCGTGGCGTGGACAATTTCAACGCGCGGGTCGCGGCAGCCGTGCTTGTCGAGTTCGGCGCGGATTTGTCCTTCGTCCCCGACCAGAAAAAGTTTTTCCAAATGAGGAAACTCGCGGAGGGCAAGAACGGCACCGGCCACGCAGGCCTGAGGCGCGTGGTCGCCGCCCATTGCATCGAGCGCAACCTTCATTGGCGCGGGGCCGCGGGATTAAGCCGCTCCAACCGAAAGGACTTGGCGTCCTTTGTAGTAACCGCAGGACGGGCAGGCGGTGTGGGAAGGCACTTTGGCCCCGCATTGGGCGCAGGTGCCGAGTTCGCTGGCATGCCAGCGGTTGGCTGCCTTGCGGGTGCGCAGGCGCATTTTGGAGACTTTGCGTTTCGGGACGGGCATAAGAAATCAACGTTTGGTTTTGAGCTTTTCGAGTTTGTCCCAAGCAGACGGCACTTTTTCCGGCTCACCGCCCCCGGAGGTCTCCGGAGCATGGTAGGGACAGCGATGATCGGGAAGTTGATCACACCGTGGGTGGTTTGGCAAAGCCAATAAAAGCTCCTCCCGGACGGGGGGGGTCAGATCGACCAGTTCCCGGCCATCCATCTGGACCTGTGCGGCGAAGGGGTCGGCCACGGCCTGGTAGACAAAGGGCTGCAGGCAGGCGACACAGGTCATTTCGACCGGGACGGCCACCCGGCCGGTGGCAAAGACCCCGCCACCCGAAAGGCCGACCTCCAATTCATAGTGAACCGGACCGGCCGGCTTGGCGCCGATGGCCTCGAGATCGAGAAAACCGGGCGATTCGTCCCCTTCAAGGCGCATTCCCTCGAGGGGGAGCTGGTTGAGATGAATTCCGATCATGGCAAGGACGCGCCTCCGGTGAACTTGCCCCGCAGGGCCGCTGCGACCGGCGGGGTGACCACGCCCGACACGTCGCCGCCGAGACGGGCGACTTCTTTGACGATGCGGCTGCTGATGTAGCTGTAGTCCTCTTTGGGCATGAGGAAGATGGTTTCCACTTCGGGCGCGAGACGGCGATTCATCAGGGCCATTTGGAACTCGAATTCAAAGTCGGAGACGGCACGCAGTCCGCGCACGATGACCTGCGCCTTTTCGGCCGTAACGAAGTCAACGAGCAGCCCATCGAGCTTTTTAACCTGAAGCCGCGGCTCATCGGGCAACGAAGCCCGGATCAAGGCCAGACGCTCGTCGATGGCAAAAAGAGGACCTTTACCCTCACTTGAGGCGGCCGCCACGATGACCTCGTCGAACAAACGCAAGGCGCGCTTGATCACGTCGACGTGGCCGAGGGTGACCGGGTCGAAACTACCGGGATAAATGGCGCGGGTCATGATCGGAAAGTATCCGCGTGCCGTGGCGCAGCCTCCTTATTCGTAATAGGGACCGAATTCGTTGCCCATTTCGTCGGGCGAGACGATCCGTCCGCGGCCTTCGGCCCCCTGCTCGAGATTTTGCAAGGCGCTGCTGCCGGCTCCGCTGAAGGTTCCGCAGCCGCAGACGGCAAAGGCGCCGACCAAACCAAGGAAGAGGAGAAATCTCATAATTGCCAGAATGTTAGGTCAAAACAGCACACCGCGTCGACCCCAATCAGGCCATGATAGCGCGCGCGATTTCCTCCTCCTTGGCCTCGCCGAAAAGTCGATCAACGAGCGCCAAGCCGAATTCGAGAGCCGTGCCGGCCCCGCGCGAGGTGAGAAGGAGGCCATCCTCCAGGACCCGCTCGCCGGTCTGCGCGCCGGGAAGTTCCCCCGCGACGGAAAAGTGCGCAGTGAAGCGCTTGCCCTCCAGCAGACCGGCATCATGCAAAACCAGGGGTCCGGCGCAGATGGCCGCCACGGGTTTGCCCGCGGCGACAAAAGCACGGGCCAATGCCGCCGGGCGTCCGTCCTGCCGCAACGCCGCGACCGCGGAGCCGCCCGGGATAAAGAGCAAATCGAAACCGGCGGCCTCAAGACCATCCAAACACACCTCGGCACGCAAGACCAGGCCATGACGACCGGTCACCGTGAGATCATCCTGCAAGACCGCGAGCACCACCTCGGCCCCGGCGCGGCGAAGGACGTCAACCGGGGCAACCAACTCCAACTCCTCCACCCCATCGGCCAAGAGGCAGAGCACGCGCTTTTTCATAGATAAAAAAACGGAGCCTACGGGACTCGAACCCGCAACCTCTGCCGTGACAGGGCAGCGCTCTAACCAATTGAGCTAAGGCTCCTCTCCGAAACTATGAATAAAGCGCAGCGCGCTCCTTGGCGAAAGCTCTTTTTGCGGAAACGGAAATCGCGTGCTTTGGTCCGACCGGGGGTTTTATCCTGCAAGGTCCCATGAGCAAGTCCTCACTGCCCGCCACGGCTGCCGATTTTTTGTCCTCCCGTGCGGACGTCCTGCCGGAGTCGCGCAGTCTGGTCGGCCTCGACGGCTTTGTGGACAGCATCCTCCATGTGGTGGCCACCCGGGAGAGCGCGGAGCAATACACGCGGATGGAGTCCATGGCCGAATTCGGCCTTAAAATCACCGCGGCGGCCGGGCTGAGTGCGAATTTCGAGATGGTCCCGCAGTTGCTCAAACTCGGCGGCAACGGCCCGATCATGGCCAACGCACTCGATGCTTACGGCACACCGGTCACTTATGTCGGCAATCTCGGGGCGCCGAATATCCATCCGGTCTTCGCCGATTTCGCGGCGCGTGCCAAGGTGATCTCACTGGCCGAACCGGGTTACACCGACGCGATCGAGTTCGACGATGGCAAACTGATGTTCGGCAAGCACCTCAGCCTGCGCGAAGTGAATTGGGAAAATCTCCTCGAGCATCTTCCGCTGGAGAAGTTGGTCACGCTGTTCAACGACTCCGCCCTCATCGCGCTGGTCAATTGGACCATGCTCACCGGCATGACGCGCATTTTCGAGGAACTGCTCAACAAAGTGATGCCGCTGGTGACCGGCCCGCGCTGGATTTTCTTCGACCTGGCCGACCCGGCCAAACGCACGCGCGATGATATCGCCAAGGCGGTCGACCTCATCGCGAAATTCCAGAAACATGCCAGGGTCATTCTCGGGCTCAACCTGCAGGAAGGGCGCCAGATCGGCGGGGTGCTCGGCTTCCCACCCTGCGAGGAAACGCACGAAGCCGTGGCGGCCCACGCGGCCCGGATCCGCGAAAAGCTCGGCGTCGAAACCGTGGTCATCCACCCGGTTTCCTTCGCTGCGGCAGCCGATGCCCAAGGCACGGCGGCGGTGCAGGGGCCCTTCATCGAGAAACCCAAGATCACCACGGGCGCCGGCGACCATTTCAACGCAGGCTTCTGCATCGGACGCCTTCTCGGGGCGCCGCTTGATGTCAGCCTGCAAATCGGCGTGGGCACCTCCGGTTTTTACGTGCGCACGGCCAAAAGCCCGACCGTCGAGGACATGGTGAGCTTCCTGCGCACGCTTTAGGCGCGCCACCATCCGATGCCCGCACGCCCTCGCTCCCAAGAACTTTTCGCCGCGGCCCGCGTCCGCATTCCCGGCGGGGTCAATTCGCCGGTCCGCGCATTCCGCGGGGTGGGCGGCGAACCCTTTTTCGTCGAGCGGGCCGAGGGTTCGCGGCTGCACGATGTCGACGGCCACGAATACATCGACTACGTGGGCACGTGGGGTCCGGCCATTCTCGGCCACGCACCGAGGATCGTGATCGACGCGGTGCGCGAGGCGGCGGGGCGCGGATTGAGCTATGGCTTTCCCCACCCGCTGGAAGTCGAGATGGCGGAATTTATCACGGCGCGTCTGCCGTCGATCGAAAAAGTCCGCATGGTCAACAGCGGGACGGAGGCCACCATGTCCTGTCTGCGGCTGGCCCGCGGATTCACCGGACGGGACAAAATCGTCAAATTCGAAGGCTGCTACCACGGTCATGTCGATTCCTTGCTCGTGCGGGCCGGCAGCGGCGCCCTCACCCTGGGGCAACCGGACAGCGCGGGCGTGCC
>Ga0247837_1008326_pt1 | contig 13092 bp, 11 predicted proteins | sample LaCtaG_2_FD_187115 | JGI IMG/M metagenome (GOLD analysis project Ga0247837, IMG submission 187115) | Freshwater microbial communities from meromictic Lake La Cruz, Castile-La Mancha, Spain - LaCruzMarch2015_14.5m | ecosystem: Environmental > Aquatic > Freshwater > Lake | place: Spain: Castile-La...
GGCCGCGTTATGTTATATCGCCTTATATTCGTGTCTTATTCGGCCTGTAACATACCCATAAAGAAAACTCACCGCGGCCTATGAAAGTGAGCCGTTTAAATCTGGAAAGCAGCACCCGGCAAACACCCGCAGACAACCTCAAGACATTATCGCAAAGCGCACTCCATCTTACGCCGTAACACCACTACAATTCTTGCAAAAGATGCTGCCTCCCTTTCACCGAGCTCATGTGCTCGTGCGCTATGTACATCCGACGCTTTGCGCAAGTTTTAGGTGAGTTTGGTCGTGTCGCGGAACAACCAAACCAAGCTACGATTTGAGTCCAAAAGGAATTGGTTACCCGATCAACGTTCTGTCATTGGTAACTAAGCGCCCAATCCGCGAATCCGCTCACTATATTGCGAAGGTTGAAACTGGCGAGGGCCTACGCGATCATGTTGTGGGTACACCAGCTAAAAAAGGATAATCTTTTATAGCAGACCGCGCTTGGAGAAAAGACTGCGAACAGCTGTGCTGTGGACCGCAGTTCGCCGCAATGAAGCCGAAAACCACAAGGAATAGTATTCCGGAACAGACGTCAATCCGCCCGCAGAATATTCGCTATACGGGCCATATAGAAGTGCTGGCGAGAACCTATACGGCGATTCTCTAGCCTAGCTACTCGCGATGACTACAAACACTGGCGTGTTCGTGCATAACAGTGACCACAGTTTCACGAATAAACTTTGAGCATACAACATAATCTTTTCTCACTTGCTTTTGTAGAGCATTATTTTGGTAGACAATACCCATGTGACAGCTTCCTTATAGAAATACTCTAAGTGGAACAACCGGGACTTTCTTTTCTGAAACGCGACATGTCATTTCTTGAGGTCAAGGTGGAGGTATAGGGCTTGGTTTTTCACACCTGAGGCAACTGGACAGTATGCGTTTGTAGAGTACCGTATCGTCCTTTCCACATATTTGACAAATTGCAGGCATGTGTCGAGGGTCGTTTTAAGCTGGTAAATCCGAGCACAGTTCGCTAATATAGTTTGTCATTCTTGCTATATTCCTAATAAAACTACTTGCCCATTCGGTTTATGGCCCGCAAGCCGCCTCGATTGTGCAATTTTGAATTTATACAATATGAGCCTCAAAAGTCTCAAACACCGTCTCAATGTTTTGAGGGGCAAAGATATAGTTTTATCTCTGGATACATCTCAGAGAACCGAATACCACGGAACAGAGTATGGAGGTTTCGCCATTCTCGAGAATAGCCTCGGGCCCGACTCCGTCGTGCTTTCATGCGGCGTCGGAGAAGATGCAAGTTTCGACCTCGCGATAATGCGAAAATACGGGTGCCAAATCCTCGCCGTCGATCCGACGCCAAGAGCTATCGACTACGTTGGTCGCAATGTGCATGCGAAGGGTTTTTCCCTTTTGGAAGTCGCGGTATCATCGCATGATGGCCATGCGCGATTTTACTTACCCCAAAATCGGGACTGGGTGAGCGGCTCTCTAAACCCAGGAGGAACGATTAGTTCGGATTTCATCGAGGTTTCATGCCTGCGGATAGGATCGATACTACGAAGAGCCAACATATCTAGACTAGATTTACTCAAACTCGATATCGAAGGGGCAGAATATGATGTGCTGGAAGAGTACATTTCCGATAAAGAGCCGCCACGAGCCAAACAGATCGCTCTCGAATTTCACCACCATTTCCAAAACTACCATAAACTCCACACACTGAAGCTTTGTGATCGACTAAGAAAAGCGGGGTATGCCCTTGCTTGGGTTTCGCCCACGCACCGGGAGGCTCTTTTTGTCGAAAGCTGGCCGGACGAAGCGCGCTCTTGAGATCTGGGTGGGACTGGCCGATGCCTTGCGAAATTGCCTCAAGGGAATGGATCGAAGCGGCGGAAAGCCGCTCGCTCGGTCAATGGCGTAGGTGCTTGGAATGCATCCCCCTACTAAGTGCGAGATTAGCGATTGAATCCCCTGGCGGGGACGAGCATGGAGTGAGTGTGCCAGCATGATGAATGACGAGATCACAAATCAGCCGGCAGACACCAATGGGCACCGCTCGGCGGCTCTCTTACCCGGCTCCCGCGGGTCCGGCAGGCAAGGCCATATTCTCATCATCCAAGAGCATCTACCGCACTACCGAGTGCCGTTCTTCGAGCTACTCAGATACCTGCTCGACGAGCGCGGTATCGAACTTGATCTGGCCTACAGCGCGGGGGGAACGTCAAAACTGCTGCCCGGCTCCCTGCCGTGGGCCCGTGCTGTTCCCACTGCTCGCTGGAGAGGACTCGTTTATCAACACGTGATCGGGCTCGCTACGAAGGCGGACCTCGTGATTGTGCCGCAGGAAGTGAAATATATCTCTCTTGGCTGGCTTTTCGCACGCCGGGCCACTAGCCGGATGAAGCTGGCCTTCTGGGGCCACGGTCGGAACATGCAGGCCCGCAACCGGAGTTCATGGCCGGAGAAGGCCAAGCGCTGCCTTTCAGCACGGGTCGACTGGTGGTTCGCTTACAACGAACGCAGCGCTGCGGTGGTCAGGGAACTTGGATTTCCCGCGGATCACATGACGCTGGTCGACAATGCGATCGATACGAAAACTCTCATCGCAGCTCGCAGTGCTCTGCCGCTCGAGACAATCGAAAGCACCAAGGCCAGCTTGGGCATCGACTCGACCAATGTGGCCATTTACACGGGCGGACTCTACGAGGAAAAGCGCATACCCTTCCTTTTGGAAGCAGCCACAAAAGTCCGTAACAAATTGCCTGATTTTCACCTGATCGTGATCGGAGGCGGACCCCAAGCAGACTTGGTCAAGGAAGCAGGGTGCTTCCACGATTGGTTGCATTACGTCGGACCGAAGAATGACAGCGAGAAGCTCCCTTACTGGGCGGCCTCCAAAGTGTCCCTCATTCCCGGAGCCGTCGGGTTGGGTGTGCTCGATTCCTTCGCGCTCGGAGTTCCGCTCATTACCTCCCGGACTTTCGGTCACGGACCGGAGATCGCTTACCTCAAGCCGGGCATCAACGGGATCATGGTGGAGCAAGGTGAGAGCAGCAGCGACTACGCGACAGCGGTCGTTGACCTACTCAAGGATGACGAGAAGCGCACGAAGATGATTCACGCCGGACGTTTGGAGTGCGGCACCCTCAATATCGAAACCATGGCACGGAATTTCGCCGATGGAATTGAGGCGGCGCTGCGAGCAGATTGAAGGGTATCCCCTCTCTGCTAAGCCTTCACTGCTCCCTTAACAACATTCCGGGTATCGACAATGCACGGTGCCCACTTGGTCAGAGCTTGGTAGTCCACCGCTTTGTGCGGGGTGGAAACCAGCACACAATCATAAGAAACGATAGTTTTCTCTGACCAATCCACCGACTTGCGGCCGGCATACTCCGCGTGCTCGCGGGTCGGCGCAATTTCTGGAACATAGGGGTCGTGGTAATCAACCACGGCCCCTTTTGCTTCCAGCAAATGCATCAGGACAAACGTCGGGCTCTCGCGGATGTCGTCCACATCGGCCTTGTAGGCCAGGCCGAGGATGAGAATCTTGCTCCCCTTTACTGCTTTCCCGCGCTCGTTGAGCGCCTCGACAACTTTTCCCACCACGTAGTGCGGCATGCCCGTGTTGATTTCGCCGGCCAACTCGATAAATCGCGTGTGCTGGCCGTATTCGCGAGCTTTCCACGTGAGATAAAAGGGATCAATCGGAATGCAGTGACCGCCCAGCCCCGGCCCCGGATAAAATGGCATGAACCCGAAAGGCTTGGTCTTGGCCGCATTGACAACTTCCCAGATGTCGATGCCCATGGCTGCGTAAACCACTTTGAGTTCGTTGACCAAAGCGATGTTGACCGAGCGGAAAATATTTTCTAGCAACTTGGTTGCCTCGGCGACGCGGCAACTGGAAACTTTGACAATCTGATCGGTAATCTTCCCGTAAAGAGCGACCGCCGCTTCGAGGCAGGCGGGAGTCATCCCACCAACCACCTTGGGGATCTTGGACACGTGACTCTGTGGATTCCCCGGATCTTCTCGCTCTGGCGAAAATGCGAGATGGAACCCTTCACCCGCCTTCAGCCCGCTACATTCTTCAATCACAGTCCTTAAATCCTCTTCGGTCGTTCCCGGATACGTCGTGGATTCCAACACCACCAGCGCACCGCGGCGCAAGTGTGGGCCAACGCTACGACCGGTCTGAAGAACATAACTAAGGTCGGGCTCGCGATGACGGTTCAGCGGGGTAGGAACGCAGATCACCACTGCATCGCAAGCCGCAACATCGGCAAAGTTGGATGACGCCCGGAAGCTTCCCGCTTTGACCAGCTCGGACAGATCGCCAGTATCAACGTGCTTAAGATAACCGCGACCCGCGTTGAGCATCTCGACCTTTCCCGCATCGACATCGAGCCCTACCACGCGCAACCCTGCGCGGGCGAAAGCCAGCGCCAACGGCAGACCCACATAACCCAGACCGACAATTGCTATCATTTGCACAGGTTTTGATTAGTGATAGGTGCTGCAACCGTCAAATCCCTCTTTCGCCATATCTGTGCATTCCGACTCGCCGGGCACCACGCCCGGCGTTTTTATTTAGAACTGACGACCGAAGACTCCAACTCGAAAGCCGCCAGTGTGGCGAAAAGATTAGGGGCAAAGCTCGCAGCAGTCGCAAGGCGGCCGAAAAAGGCGCGGCGGCGGATTCGGAGGCCGGCGCGAGGAAGGTATTCTTCAAAGTCCCGCACCGACAACTGGTGGATGTGGCCCGTGTCCCACCACGAATAGCCGAACAGCATGGCCCGCGGCATCCGGCCCATTAGAAGCAACTCCAAGCGATTGCGCAGATTGGCAAAGTTGGGGAAACAAACAATCTGCCGCGAAGCCACGCGCGCCATCTCGGACAAAAGCTTTTCCGGATACATGACCATCTGAAGCGTCACGTTGCACACCGCATAGTCGAAAGAACGGTCGGGCCAGGGCAGCGCCTCGTCGATCCTCCCTTGGTGAACTGACAAGCCCTTGGCTCGGCTGACCTCTGCGCCGGAGGGTGTGATCTCGATGCCTTCCACCCGGGCGTTTTTTTTCTCGGCCAGAAGCTGCAACAGCGATCCATCGCCGCAACCGAGATCCAGCATGCTGGCTCCCTCTGGTACCCACTCGACAATGGTCCCGAACTCCTCCCTTCGTGCGCTGGACCCCAACTCGTAAAGATACTCGCGGTTGTCCCCCATCGTGTCAGCTCCGAAAGGAATTCACCGCACGGCATACCTCGCGGATATCTTCAGGCTCATGAAAGGTGGAAATGGGCAGGCTGATCTCCGTCTCGTGGATGAGGTCAGCCAAAGGGTAAGCACCCGGCGCCCAGCGCCCCTCCATGGCTTTCTGGCGGGCCGGAGGCACCGGATAATGAACCTCCGTCTTGATCCCTTTTTTGAGCAGATGCTGCCTCAAAGCATCGCGGCGCGGATGACGGACGGCGAATATGTGAAAGACGTCGTGGAAGGCGGCGTCGCGGTGCGGCAGAACCAGACCCTCAAGCGCAAGTTCGCGGAAATAGATTTCGGCCAAGGCTCTTTTTTTGCCGTTGGCTTCTTCCAAATGCGGCAACTTGACCCGCAAAAGCGCCGCCTGCAGCTCATCGAGGCGCGAATTCACACCCGGCAAATCATTGTGGTATTTCTTGCGCGATCCGTAGTTGCGCAGGGTCCGCAATTCTTCGGCCAGCTCATCATGATCGGTCACCACGGCCCCCGCATCGCCCAAGGCGCCAAGATTTTTCGTGGGATAAAAACTGAATGCCCCCGTATCGCCCCATGTCCCGGCCTTGCGCCCGTCGAGCGCCGCACCGTGGGCCTGCGCGCAGTCTTCCACCACGCGCAACTTGTGCTTCGCCGCAAGCGAGGAGAGGGCGGCCATGTCGGAGATCTTGCCGTAAAGATGCACGGGCAGGATCGCGCGGGTCTTTTCCGTGATCGCCGCCGAGGCCGCCGCGGGATCCATGTTGTAGGTCCGCAAATCAGGTTCCACCAGAACCGGAGTCAACCCGGCTTCCAAAACCGCGAGAACCGAAGCGATGTAGGAATTGGAGGGAACCAGCACCTCGCTGCCGGACGGAAGATGCAGGGCGCGAAGCGACAAAGTGATCGCATCGAGACCGGACGCCAGGCCAACGCAATGCCGGGCGCCGCACCACGCGGCAAACTCGCGCTCGAAAGCAGCCACTTCTTCGCCGAGCACAAACCAGCCTTTGCGCAGGATCCGGCCAAAGGCTTCCTCCATCTGCGGGGCGAACGGGGCATTTACCCGGTCGAGCTGTTCGTATTCGATCATCAATCCGGATACGGCTCGTCGATGTAGTCGGCGACGTCATAGGGCTCGGAGGCGAGGACGAGCAAAACGCAATCCGGCGAAAAGTCGTCCATGGTGTGCCAATCGCGGCACTCGACCAAGAGCGCCCGCCGCGGATCGTCGAGGATGTAGTCGGCGCGGGCCTCGCCGTCATTAACATGGACGCGGACAGAGCCAGCAATCGCGACCAGTACTTGGACATTGCTCCGGTGCCGGTGGCCTCCGCGCAGGCCTTGGGCCCGGTGAATGAAGTAAACCCGGCGGATGGGAAAAGGCACGGCTTGCTCGAGAACAGATAACTCGCCGCGACTGTCACCGAAGGTGGGAAGTTCGATCATGCGGGCCATGGCGGAAGTTAATCAGTGAGGGCTTCCTGGAGCGAGAGATAGTGGTCCGAGAAAGCAGGATTAAGCCGGGCATAGATCTTGGCCCCAACCATCTTCGGAAGATCGGGCGGGGCGATCGCCAGGGGGTTGCTGCCGGGATGCTGGGTGGTGATCTCCTTGGCCAGACGCAAAAGCTCCCGCAAATAGGGCGCATAGAGGTGCTTCCGGATCGCCGCGGGAATTTCGTAGCCGCCAGCCACCAATTTGATGCGGTCCTGCGGATAAAACCGCAGTTCGTGAAAGTGGAAGAAAGTCAATGGACCCTCGGCTCCATCCGAGATGTCGCGACAAATCCACCCCTGAGGATCACGCGGGCGAATCTCATAATTACGGCAATTCCAAGGCGCCAAACCGATACCGGGGCCGTCGAGGACTTTGACTCCTTCGAAGCGCTCGGGCCAGTCATCCAGATACTTCTGGTCGCCGAAACGGCCTTCTTCGACCTTGTTGTAGCACCACTCGATGCAACGGTCCCTCCACCAGCGAAGGGCGCGCAAGCCGCGCTCGTCGTTGCGTATAGTCACGTATTGCACGCAATAAACGCCGTGCAAGCGGTTCTGGTCGTAAGCGGCCGCGTAACTGTGCGGGGTAATCGCGATCGAATGGTCGCCCATCATGGTCTCCAACAACTGCGGCGGGGCGTAAAAACAAAGATCGGCATCAAGATAAGTGCAACGAGGCAAGCCGAGCTTATCCAAGCAGTAGAGCAACGCGGACGACGCGCAGGTCCAGTAATACTCAGCCCGTGTCCTCTCTTTCTTGACCCGCAATAGGTCGGAATCTTCGAACTCCAATTTACGAATGACAACGAGCGAAGGATCGCCGAGCCGCTCCAGATAGTCCGCGGCAAAATCATCCATGGCAAAAACATGCAGCCGAAACGGTGTGCCCTGCCGGTGCAGCGAGGCGAGCAGGGCGAGGCCTTTGGCCAAGAACCCGGAGTCGAAAAGGGTGCAAGCATGGAACGTTTCAGTCGCCACCTGGGAGCCGGCCACCGCAGCGTCGGACACAACGTTGGGATCAATGGCTCTCTCGAGAACCCGCTCGAAGCGTTCCATCCAGAGCTGCTTGTCGTTCTCCTTGAGAAGCTTGGCATGACCCTCTCGGCCGGCACGGACCACCTGATCGGGCGAATCCAAATAGGACTGGATTTGATGGGCCAAACTCTCCGCGGACGTCGGGTCGGCAAGAAGACCGCCTCGACCGTCGGCCAACACCTCAGCCATCGCTCCAATCCGGCTGGCGACGAAGGGCCGGCCGTTTTTCCACGCCTCAAGGAAGCTCAGCGGGTAAGGCTCGTGCCAGATCGAGGGAACGATGGAAAAAGCGGACTGCGACCACAATTCCTCCTGCTCACGGCGGGGAACGAAGCCAAGCCAACGCACATTCTGCAGCTGCAACTGCGCAGCAAGTTCCTTGAGCCGCACCTCCTCCGGGCCGGTGCCCGCAATCAATAATGGACGGCCCTTGCTCGAAATGTGAGCCCACGCGCGAAGCAACACATCGACACCCTTCTCGGGCGACAAACGCCCCAGAAAAAGAACTCCGCCCTGAGGTGCGGGAGGCGGCAGAGGTGTGTCGACCGAAAGATAATAGGGCACCACGTCAATCCGCGACGCGGGCAGGCCCATGCGGATGTGGATGTTCTTCTGGTTTTCACTCGGAGTGACCCATCGGCGAACTTGACGGAAGATATCGTCGTTCCGCATTTTTTGCAGGATGACGCCCATCCACCCGCTGATCGCCCGACTGTCCCGCCAGCATCCAGTGGTGAAGGCGGGCCAAAAATTTCCCTGAGCGCAACGTTGGCAAGGCTGGCCGTGGTTCAGAAAATAGCCGTTGGCGCAACTCAGACGGTAATTGTGGAGATATTGGACAATCGGAACTCCCAGATCACGCGCGGCGGCATAGACGGACGGCGAGAGTGCGGGGAAAACGTTGTGGATGACCCACACGTCGTGGCGATTGCGCCTCTGCTCTTGCTGCAAATCGCGGAAGACCTCGCTATTGTAGTAAGTCTTCTGCGGGAGAAGCACTTGGCCGATGATGCCGGACTCCAGCAACTGGCGTGAGGAGCCGGCATAGCGGAACATTTCGTGGCGATCCGCCAACGCGTCCTCGATTCGGCCTGCAATATACTCCTCCCCACCGTATTCCACATACCGAGAAAAGATTTGCAAAATTCGGAGCCGCTTCACCAAGGCAGCTTAGTCGACACACCTCCGCTTAGGGAAGTCTGCGGAGTTCATGAAAGCCAAGGCATTGTTAATTCCCTTGGCAGGGGGTAAGCTTCAAACGTGATCTCAGCTGCGTATCCATATAGGGGCCATTGGTTTGCTGCCACCGGATTGTTGGTGGTGTTCGTGCTCGACCGGACATCTCATGCCATTTTCGGTGATGTCACTCTAGCCCCCCTCGTGGCGGTCATCGCCTTGGCGGCCATCGCCTTGAGGCTCAAGCCGGGGCAGATTTTATTATGGAGCCTCGCCTACACGATCCTCTGCTTCCTTCTTCTCACCTATTGGCGCGGGTCGTTCGTCTGGGTGCCTCAGGCCCTCCCGGAGGATTTCCTGTCCCCCGCTTTCTTTGCGCGGGCCGCAGTGCGGTCGACGACAGTGCTTGTCGCCGGAGCACTCTGCGCGCTCCTCAGCCGACAAAGGCAGAAATTGCAAACCGCCGTGGATGAAACAACTGCGGTAATGACCGCCCTGCCGTCTGCGGTCCTCATCTCGGACCCGAGTGGTTTCATTTCCTTTGCCAACGACAAAGCGGCAGACACCCTGGGGACCGGCAAGGACGAATTGGTGGGGGCTTCCTTTTTTTCGCTGATCACTTCACCCGAAGGCAACACCATTGAAAAATATACTTCTCTCGGTGAGTTGCCCGGTGAAAATTCGGGCGTCATCAAGTTGCAACTGCGGCGGAACCTAGACATTCGATTCTCCGCAAGGATGTTTTGCCTGCAGACTTCCGCGGGCCGCATGATCGCAACCGTGCTCACCGAAGACGACTCCTCGAGTTGATTCGCCTCCTGTAGAGCCAGCTAGCGCAACCGCCAGAAAAGGTCTTTATGTGTCCATCCGGGCGGCAAACCTGTCGTGCTCTCAGCGGCCAGCCCGCTCGCAAAATCCCGCCCCATCCTCCGCAGAGCCGATCTCACCGGCGACCTCATCACCGCCCTCGCCGGCAAACCCTTCTATATCACGTCATCACGTTACCGCAGCATGGTCACCGACTACATCACCCCAATGGGCAAAACTTATTCCGTCCTCGGTCCCCCCAAGTTCTCCCTTCAAGAAGGCGTCGACGAAACCCTCACCTGGCTCCGCACCCAACCCAAATTTGCCTCCTCCTAACCCCCTACCCACTCTCACCACAGCTCTGGTTCGTCATTCGCCATTCAAAATTCATCATTCAAGACCGTCCCCCGCGGCGGACGCACGTTCCCCTCGGCAGTTTATCGCCGCAGTGACCCTCTTTAGCTTGTTGCTTTTCGTTTGACTATCAAGGTATGTACCGCAGCATTTTTGCCTTTTTTGTGAACGTGGTGCGCAGACCATGGTGCATAATTTTATCCCTTTTCGTTCTGGTTTTTTGCAGTGCGGCAATAGCCAGTCATTTTGTAGCTTATGCGCTAGGGTTTCGACAAATAAAGTCTGTCCAACAACCAACGGAACCTACCGGACATTTTTCTGAGCCCGTATTTTCTTTTGGTTCCTCGCTCAAAGGCTTTGCAATTGATGAAGCATTGCTTACTGATGCGCGCGGTTGGCACACCATTTCGAAGGGGTGCGGAGCTGGTAGTCCCGCCGAATTTGAGTTCCTGCTGAACAACTCGGCCAACAACAGTAGCCTGATCATCTTTACCTCTATTTTCGAAATGTCTGAGGGGATGATCAGCCCGTCAAGAACGGCGCTGGTGCCTTTTCTACAAAGTGTGGGGGATACTTGGGACATGGTGCTCGGCTGGGAGCAAACAAAGACACTCCTCTGGAAGTATCCATTGGACTCGCTGCAAGAGGTGTTCCCGACACTCGGCCGTTCTTGGGAAGTTCAAGTGCTCGCTCGTGACAAAATACGTGCATTGCTTGGCAGGAGCAGCGCTCCTGCCTCCGACGATGGACCTATTGACTTAAACCCCACCTCAAACGAGATACAAAGCAGCTTGCTTGATTGGGATGCTGGGCGACTCGAACGCAACGTCGTTCAAATGCAGCAAATGGGCGTATCTCTTCATAGTAACTTTGCTGGCCCAAAAGCACGAGCATTAGACCGTATTCTCACTCGATCAAGACAGAGTGGGACTTTTAATATTGTGGTGATCCTACCCGTATCACCAACGTTTATAAGTCGTAATGTCGATCGGGAAGCGGTCAACGCTTTTGATTTGGCTTTGATTAAATTACAAGACCGTCACCCCGATGCATTGATTATTCGATTAGACAATGAGGGATTGCTGCAAAACGACGACTTATTTTGGGATTTGGTTCATATGAATGCCCGCGGCCAAGCATCTACCACGGCGTTGCTCCTTGAACGGTTGAATAACACCACTCTGCAGAAGTGATTTTTACCTCTCTAGAATTTCTCGTTTTTTTCGGCCTTGTGGTCGCCATTCGGTGGCCCATGCAAAACCAGAGCTTGGAGAAGTGGTTCCTCTTAGTGGCGAGTTGGCTGTTTTACATGAGTTGGAACCCGCCGTTTGTTCTGCTCCTGCTCGGGATTACAACTTCAGATTATTTCATCGGTAAGGCTATTGCGCGGTCCAACAAGTCTTCAACCCGTCATCTCTTAATGGGGGCTAGTTTGTCGATTGATCTTGGGATTTTGGCTTTTTTCAAATATGCGAATTTTCTGACCGATCAATGGCGGGTCATGCTTTCTTTGACAGGTGTGGAAGCCGACCCGGTTTTTTGGGAAATAATTTTACCAGCTGGCATCTCGTTTTTTGTTTTTCAAAGTCTCAGCTACACTTTCGATATCTATCGGGGTAAATTGTCACCGACGAACTCGTGGCGAGACTACTCCCTTTTCATTGCATTTTTTCCTCAACTTGTGGCAGGTCCGATCGTTCGGGCTGCGGACTTTCTCCCGCAATTAGGCAAGCGAACGCGCCCTCAGGCGGCTTTGTTTGAAAGCGGCTTGGCCTTGTTTTTATTGGGAGCGTTTAAGAAGGCTGTCCTTTCCGATCAGATTGCACCCCAGGTGAATTTAGTCTTCGCGTCTCCGAGCCAGTTTGACCAAATCACTTTAATCGCTGCACTACTCGGTTTTGCTGCGCAAATCTATCTCGACTTCTCCGGTTACAGTGACATGGCGATTGGTTGTGCACGAATGATGGGTTATCGATTTTTGGATAACTTTGCTATGCCGTACAAGTCGTTCAGCATCACCGAGTTTTGGCATCGATGGCATATTTCCCTTTCCACGTGGTTAAGAGACTACGTGTACATTAGCTTTGGCGGTAATCGGCACGGGACGGTGCGGACTTACGTGAACCTCCTTGTCACCATGCTGTTGGGTGGTTTGTGGCACGGCGCGTCTTGGAATTTTGTTCTTTGGGGCGGGATTCACGGGGCAGCTCTCTGCGTGCATAAGGTCTGGTGTCACCTGCTAAACAAGAATCCTTCAGCGCCAGTGCAGGGTTTCGGGCCAATTCTCTTTGGGTGGAGTCTGACATTTGTGGTTGTAGTCTTAGCTTGGATCCCATTTCGCTGTGCAAACTTTGGGGAAGCCTCCCAGTTCTTTCTAGGCGTCGTTGGCTTTGGTAACGGCACTATCAACACAATCTCGCCCCAGCTTTTGGCCGGGCTCTTTATTCTAATTATGGGTCAGTTGATGTTTTCGAAGAATCAATCATGGGACGTTGAGATTCCCGAGCGGCCATTTTGGTATCGTTTTGCGGCATATTCCTTTTTGGCCGCGATGATCGTCGTTTTTGGGGTCACTCAAGCCGTTCCGTTTATTTACTTTCAGTTCTAAACCTCTCTCGTGCGGCAGATTCTGCCGCTCATCGATCAAAGCACAGATTTCGGCCATATTAACTTCACGCCCTCCGCACCCAGCCCGAATTTGCGGATGATCCCCCTGTGAGTAAAACCTGATCCCACAAAACCTTAATCCCACCAGCCATGCCGGTCCCTAGACCGGCATTTTTCATTTCGCTCTGCCTGCCAGCTTCTCTCCCCACCAACAAAATTCACCCCACCACCCCGATGCACTATTCGACCATTGCCAAATTGTCGCCTTGTTTCCCTCCCTACTCCCCGGGTTCAAAATTCAACATCCATCATTCAAAATTTATCACGGCTGTCCGGTTTTAACTACCACAGCGACAGCTGGTTAG
>Ga0247837_1008332_pt1 | contig 13087 bp, 7 predicted proteins | sample LaCtaG_2_FD_187115 | JGI IMG/M metagenome (GOLD analysis project Ga0247837, IMG submission 187115) | Freshwater microbial communities from meromictic Lake La Cruz, Castile-La Mancha, Spain - LaCruzMarch2015_14.5m | ecosystem: Environmental > Aquatic > Freshwater > Lake | place: Spain: Castile-La...
AGATTACCAAAAGCGCCGAACTGAATTGCTGTTTTCGGAGGCTCGCAAGAACCAAGCGCAAGCTGACGAGGCCTATCAACGAATTGCTAAGAGCTTTGAAGAATCCCTGCAACTGGAGAAAGCCGGAACAGAGCTATATTACAAGTTGATCGAAACGCTCCAAAGCCTTCTGAGATTAGCGGACCCGATTGTGGATGAGGAGCAGATACAGGCTGCTACCTTTGAAGAGCCGCAGGTAACAGTAGACCAGCTACCCGTGAAAGTGACTGAAGATTTCGCGTCAAAGGACTTCGAACAAGAGATTGAACGATTGATCCAGAAGACTCAGCAGAGAAGTGAGGCCTATCAAGAGTACGCTAGAGAGAGGAAGAAGGCCGCAGCCGAAAGACGACAGCCAGCCTAATCCGTAGCTATGGAGTTAAGGGTTCTGTGGAGGCGCTGGCGCTCCATTAGCTAAGATCCGAAGTTGATTTGAGATCACTCTGAGACACATATTGGTGACCTCCAGACTTTCGTGCTGTTGTCGCGCTACATCTAGTACTTCTTCATGCAGGCCCAGAAAAGCAGCCTCTTGTCTTGCGTGATTGTTTGAGTAGAGTGTAGTGAATTCGCTTAAGCGCTCTTCCAGATTCTCCGTGTGCTTCTCTAGTTTCTTCATGAGATGAAAGAGGGTAGTAACAGTAGGCTCAGTAGCTGCCTCGCTCGACTGCTTGGCATCTTCAGGATTGTCAGTCATTATTAAGATACGAGTAAATGGGGTATCGTGCAGTTTGAGGGAGAAAGAAATGAATGGAATGTGGGGACTAGATAAGCTAAGGTGAAAGTCGCTAGGGAGACTGAACTCTATGGTTTTCAGAAGGAGTGGAATCGTGCAGTAATTAAGCAGCTAGCGGGAGGCTCTCTGGACTTGAGAGTGGCGTCTGGCCTAGGACGACTGCAGGGTAGAATTACCCTAACTCGGCGGAGAATAGCAGGCCATTATCATTAGATTTGCTCTTTCGCTGTTCTAGTCGCCAGTCTCCAGCCTGTCCACACTGCTGATAGGTAGAACCCAGTCAGGCAGGTCCAATGCAAGTATGCACTGTGAGGACTTGACTGAGGTCTGCTGGTAGAAGCTGTCGACATTCCTCAGAGTTCTCAATGGCTGTGATGAGTCTGCTGGCCTTCGCAGTCTTCCGCAGCTCGAAGTAGCGTTTGGCAGACGGAATTGCTCGAGAGAAAGGCTTGCACTACTCAATTCCAAGCTCGATGTGTCTTTCGAGCTGAATGCTCAAAAGAACCAAAAGCAGTCGCCTTGGCCTATGACTCCGTTCTAAGAATCAAATCGATCACAGCGTACCAAGCACTCACCCATTTTAAGCAATTACATGCCTTCCCTTCGGCAAGCATCTGAAGCCACTCACAGTCACCGAAAACTCGACGCAATTGCGGCTTGCTTTGGGACTTCACTGTGATATGGAGCCTATTTGCAAGAAGTATGTTTTAGTGGTCTGCCGCAGTATTACCTTTGGATTTGTAATGGCGGTTGTGGGATGTCTGCCTTATTTGCTTCAAGGTTTATAGAAGGCGGCAGACAATAGGAAGAATCTATGTGTTGTCAGACTACAAACCCAGCACAGGGAAAAGCACTCTGACTCAACTGCTTCTACGCTTCTAGGACAAAACAGCATAGATGAGGTAGATATTCGCCAATACAAAATTGAACATTTGAGGGGCAGCATCGCTCTATATCAGAAACTGCTTAGACCTTTTCGCTACTAGTAACCAAATAGCAATAATGCTTCAATATAAGCAATTGTGCAGAGTTAGGTCTAAATGTGCTGGAGACCAGGTGGAGGAAGTCTGTGGGAAAGCCTAAGTCTGCCTAACTAAAGTTCCTTGAAAGTGCCGTCTTGTGTCCACACTGCTTTGGGAGTGATGGTGAATTCACCCAGCTTGTGGTCTAGCAACTTGAGAGATCTGCATTGCTCGGGAGATAGCTGAGTCCCCGCCCTGCACACTGTATAGGTCGATAGGACGTGGATTTCTGCGTTGTGCAGACGGGTTGGCAGGCCGATTTGCCGCAAGTACGGCTCAATGGAGTTGGAGAACTTCGAGAAAGTCCCAGTTCCTGCTGGAATTATGACGTCCTCAGGGGCCACTGCCCCAGCGTGCAGGAAGCCTTCCTGACTAAAGCCTGTGAAGAACTCCACCACTTCCCTTTCCTCTCTCTTCGTAAACAGCAGCGCACAGGTCCCCACCAGCAGCTACCTACTCCTCACCTTCGCCAACTGATGACTATTGGGCATCACTGCATCCTCAGCCGTCCTCCCCATTGCCTTCTGCAGAACTCTCGTTTTGCCCATCACGAACCTGCCTAGTGCTCACTTGCTGTCTCGCCACATCTCGCGGATCTGCTGGAAGGGCGCAGTTTTGAAGTCCTTGAAGGACAGGACGAACACTCGTGGGTAGCTTTGGAGCAGACTTCGGGCAGTCTCGAAGGTCTTGGTCTTCAGTGACCGGTCCTTCTTCTTCGTTTTCGATAAGGTCACGACCTTATTTCTCTTCGAGACTTTACCCATTATGGCTGCTATTTACCCTCAAACTCTGCCAGCACCTTCCGAACTTGAGACTGCAACTTGTCAGCCCGCTCAATGCGGCCGATTTCACAGGCGCGGAGAAGGTCAGAAACGAGTTTGTCAGGGTGGTACGAGGGCCGCTGGGTGCTAGGAGCCACATGAGTCGGGTTGAGAATAGCGACTCTCGGGGGACTGAACATGCTGCTCGGCTGGTCAGGAGCTTCCACTGGAGTGCGGTCTTTCTTCCCCGGGATTTGAGTGTAGATGGAAACGTTGCTGGAGTCAGCCTCACTCGTGCCGCTCTCGATCATGAAAGTGGTGTTGTGGGACACTGAAGAGATGGTCTTGCGACTGGCAGCGGTCTCGCCCATGCCGCTCGCCTTGTCGTACACAAAGCTCGAGTTCATCCTTTGGTCCAGAGGAATGCGCTCGAATAGGAACAAAATCGGGTCTCTGCCTTCTGGCGCCCTGAGTTTATCCCGTCTGTAGCTATTCGCGAGGCCGGGAAACAGAGCCATTAGGATATCAGGCAGCCTGAAAACCAGTAGCTCGCAGTCATACACTTGGAACCGGTCGTCGAATATCAGCGGCGGAGTCTCGTCAGAGAGAATCACAAGTTGCTGGTTTTGAAGGACAATTAAAGGCTTGGGAGCGCAACGAAAGCGCCACCCTTCGATACCAATTTTAGGCCGAGACATCACTTTGCCTAACTTCATAGCGTGTGGAAGGTCATACAGCCTTGCATTGCCCTCGGAATCCAGGGCTAAGGCCAGACGGTGAGGCAGCGTCTTCACAGTCACAATTGGCTTGCGAGCCAAGGAGTTGCGCAGATTCATGCCCAAGTTGCCTCCCATTGAAGTCACTGTCGAGTCTGAAATTTCACTGGTAAAGTGGACTGCTCCGTCTACTCCCCCAGACACGATTTCCCCGTCCAACACATAGGCAAGGCAAGAAACAGGCCCTTTATGTTTGGCCAGTATTGCGGAAATGCAGTCTGTGTCGAGGTCGAAAACCACCACTGCGCCTGAGGCTAGGCCCAGTGCTAAAGCTCTGTGGTCAGGAGAGGAGGCTGTGCAGGTAATTGGAGCAATCATGTTAATGGTCAGACGAGGCTCTGTTACGGGCGTTAGTTGGGTGTATTTGGCGGTATTGGCGTAGTACTCGGCCATTTGCTTGGTGTTGGCGGCTCGAGGGGTCAATTCTGGAGGAATGCTTTCAGGCTTTTCCTCGAGTAGACGGTAGATGCTGACCTGCAGCAGTCCTTTCCAGCAGACCACTACATCTGAAGTGAAGCTTTTCTCTTCGAAAATAGGGAACAAACCTTCACTTCTTTCGCTCCGAAACACATATTCCGACCGCCTAAAAGCCACTAAAGGCAGTCTTTTCGGCTCGAAAACGAGGCTGCTGGCGTCATTTCCCCTGTCATCTACCGCTGGTCGAGGAGGCTTCACCTCTTCTGAAGGCTCAGAAGCAGGCCTCGGCACTGTGAGGACTCTAGCCTCCAAGTCACTGGCTTTCAATGAGTCGGATATTGCGGAAGTGAGCATAATTCGTTGCTGTCTGCCTGAATCTGAAGAGCCGGAAGGGGAGGAGGGAGCCGGGGAAGCTAGTGGCGACTTGAGTTCCCGCACAGCACTGGCTCTTTCCTGCGATATGATGTTAGGAGTCGGTAGATAGGGCAGTCGATGCACCTCCAAAGTGCCAGTAACCGTCGCAACCGTCAAGAACACTGCATCCGCAGACAGACTGAGAGTGACTGGCTGACTCTGCGTCTTCAAAGTCTGGTAGTGGATGATCTTCGTCTCCGCCAAATTGGCTAGGAAGACTTTGACCTGGTCCAGTCCCACCGCACACACCGCCACAACTATCACTTTGCTCTCAATGTAGTCAACTGAACTCACAACCAGGCTTTGCACCCTTTTCCCAGGAAACGCTTCGCAGCGAGCAGACACCACTTTCCGAGACACATCCAGTAGAAAGATGTTGCCGCGGGCGTCACCTGCGATTACTCGGGAACCAGAGGGGTCCCCGTCGCTCGCTAGTTCAGTGACAGCGGGGATTTGGAAGGTGCCGGTGGACACCATTTCGCGTAACTGTCCTTCGTGATTTGGGTCTTTTTTCGCGGATTCGATGGCGTCGATCTTTTTGAAGACTTCGAGAATCACGTCACTGTAGAGCATTTTGAGGATGGTTTTCTGAGGCTTGGGCAGCGCTTCATATCGGTAGCGGAAGTCGAACTCGCTCCAAGCGCCCTCGTAATGCACAGTTTTCATTATGGCTGGCTGGGTCAGGAGAGATTAGTCGCCTGCAGGTACAGACATATATAATGAAAAAAGTGGGGAAATATAGACTTGAGACGAGCATAGGGAAAGGCGCATATGGAGAAGTGTTCAAAGGAACTGACACTTTGACAGGCCAAACAGTGGCAGTGAAGTCTGTGGCGCTCAAAAGCCTCAACAGACAGCTTCAGAAGCAGCTGGAAGTCGAGCTGAACGCCCTCAAGACGGTCAGTTCTCCCTACGTTATCAAGCTATACGACGTGATAAAGACCACCAATAACGTCTACATGGTGATGGAGCACTGCGGCGGAGGCGACTTAGAGCGGTACCTAGCAGTGCACAAGCGAGTGGAAGAGCCACTAGCCAAGCGCTGGCTGCGGAACTTGCTCGACGCCATGTCCTGTCTGCACGCCAGCGGCATCATCCACCGAGACATCAAGCCTGCCAACATCCTCCTAAGTGCGGGAAGCCCAGACCTAGCAGTGGTGAAGTTGGCGGATTTCGGCTTTGCGAGGTTTAGTGAGGAGCAGTCCTTGGTGCATACTGTGCTGGGCACTCCGATGTTTATGGCTCCGGAGGTGCTGGCAGACCAGGCCTATGGGTACAAGGTGGATGTGTGGGGGTTTGGCGTGCTTGCCTATGAAATCATGGTCGGGACGGAGGCTTTTCAAGCGAGAACCGTAGCCGAGTTAAAGAACGCACAGACCCGGGGAGTCACTTTCCCGCCCAACAGTACCTTATCAGACGAAGCCAAGGGCTTTCTCAGAGATGTACTGGTCTACGACCCTACCCACCGCCTCGACTTCGAAGCCATCAAACGGCACTTCTTCTTCCAGCACTCCTTTCTCGACCCAGACGACTACGAAGTAGTGGAAAACGAGGGAGACGCGGCCTCGCCCATTGCTACTGACTTCAGCTTTGTGGAGGACTGTCCTGCTCCGCTGGATTTCGAAACTATTGAGGACTCGGAGGTGGTTCCTGCTGTGAGGAAGGGAGAGGAGCAGGCGCTTTCTATTGATTATCAGGTGGATTTGGTGGCCACTAGGATGGATTTAGCGGCGAAATACGACCAAAGCGGGAAAAACCTTCTCTCGTTCGCGATTCTGATGAACTGTTTGGAGGAATTGAACCGCTGTAGAGCGAAATTAGTAGCTCTGGGAGCGCCTACTCCGTTAACAGGCAAAATAGCCTCGAAGCTGGACGAAACGAAGGGAGTCCTGGAACTGACTCAGGCCAAACTGACCACAGACGACCTGTCCCGCAGTGTCCTGCACTTCGAAGACACTGGCCTGCAAGTGGACTCCCGCCTACTCGTCACTGAGGCCTCTCGCCTGCTACAAAGCAGCAAAAAGACTGCGTCCTTAGAGGAAAAGCAGCGGCTACTGAAGGACTCACTGCTGTTCCTGACCATGGCGTGCAGTGCGGACGAAGGCAACAACGCGGCTGGGAATTTGTTCCTGGAAGTCTCGAGAGAATACCGCAATTTGCTGGGAGCGAGTTTCCGCCTTAGCTAAGATTAGTGCTTTTTAGCGAGAGTTTCTTGTGCGGCAGCCACAGATCTGCGAGTGACGATAGTGTGGTGGCCGTCCTTGGCGTAGCCAGTCGTGAAGACCAGGAAAGAGTCTGTGAGGAACTGACCTGTGTACTGCTGCTTCTCAGGAGCTTTGAAGCTGTAGTAGTACTCGAACGCCTTGTAAGTTCCGATCTTGGCAATCTCTTGAAAGACGAAAAAGACGATATTGAAGCCCCAAATCCACCCCACTGATTTCCAGGACAGAGACTTCATGTCAGGAATAGTGCTGCCTTCGCCCTCTGAACCCGCCAGGTTGAGAAACCAGTAGGCACCTAGGAAGGTCGACACTGCCGTAGCGAAGATAAAGGCCGCTACCAGCAAGTTGCCAGGACGCCGTGACCACACATAGGAGTTCGTCCGAGCGCCCCAAAGGGTGAGATAGTCGGATATGGACACTTTCAGCCAAATGGCAGTCAACATCTCACCATAGGACCAGCGCTCGATGCCGAAGCCCTCCAGCAGCCACTGTCTGTTGTCCTCGTCCAAGTTGTTGAGGCCCAGAAGGAGCAGCACTACGGAGGAGATGAAGGCTACACCGCCTTGGGTGAAAGCCACTGCGAAGTACACGGTCAAGTTCCACTTTTCGGGCTCTTTGGACACTGTGACTCTGTCGTAGGCCACTGATATCAGAGTGCCGTCATTGAGCAAAGTGATGGTGACCAGGGCAATGACAGGCAGGGAGAAGGTGTTGGGAATCTTGTCACAAGCGTCCCCAGCCCCCTTGCAGACATAGTCTTGAGGGTTGATAGTGATCATAGTGACGAAGAAGAAGACCAGCAGCTGCACAGTGCAGGCCACTCTGTAAATAATGAAGTTCTTCATCCGCTGGAAAATCTTCCTCGCACGGAAAATGGCTTCTATGATGACAGACAGTCCAGGCGCTACTAGGACAATATCAGCCGCGGCTCTGGCTGCATCAGTAGCTCCGTCCACTGCAATGCCCACATCCGCTTTCTTCAATGCAGGCGCATCATTCACTCCGTCTCCCGTCATACCCACTCGCTTCCCACGCTCCTGCAGCAACTGTACAATTGCGAACTTGTGCTCGGGAAACACCTCGGCGAAGCCGTCGGCGAAGAGCAGAACCTGGTCCAGGGTTTGCTTCTGCACGGGAGTTGCCGTTTCGGACAGCATTTCAGAGTTGTAGATTTTGTCTCCGAGCTTGAGAAGTCTGGCGGTTTCCTTCGCTATAGCGATTTGGTCCCCAGTGATCATCTTGACGTGAATGTTCATGAGGCGGGCCTTCTGAATGGTCTCAGCAGTATCTTCCCTAGGCGGGTCGTAGAGGGGAATCAGTCCCTGCATCACCCACTTCCCGTCCTTGCCTGTCCGAGCTACTCCTAGAGTGCGGTAGCCGCCTGCAGCCAAGGACTCCACCATCTTCGTCACTTCTTCCTCGATGCTGGGGTCGTTAGACAGGGCGAGGATCACTTGAGGGGCGCCTTTCGTGCATTTGAAGGAGTCGCCGCTGCGTTTGTCCCTCACTACTGCCTCAGTGCGCTTGATCTTCGGGTCGAAGGGCGTGAAGTCGAGTTCTTCATAGGGAGTGAAGTCGAGTTTGTGGATGGTGACGGAGATATCGGTGATGCATTTGTCAATAGCGTCCTGGTTGCCGCCTTCTCGCTTGGCTGCGAGGCCGGCAGTGAGGAAAATGTCGGCCATTCCCCAGCCTCCCAGCACTTTCGGCTGCTGCACTGTGAGTTCGTTCTTCGTGAGTGTGCCAGTCTTATCACTGCAGAGAATCTCCATGCCCGCCAACTCCTCAATAGAAGTGAGCCGAGTGACAATGGCTTTCCTCATCGCCAAGGCATGCGCCCCCACTGCCAAAGTACACGTGCAGACCACCTGCATGGCGATAGGGATCGAGGCGACTTCCAGCACCACGCAGACACTCAGAGTCTCGAGGAAGTTGTTGCCCTTCTCCAGCACTACGAAGAGGATGATCAGCACGAGGATGGTGGAGGTGATCATCAGGAACATCATCACTTTGAACAGGATTTTTTGGAAGTTGCCGGTGTTGGTGACGCTGGCCACTAGTTTGGACGTCTTTCCGAAGAAGGTCCACTGGCCGGTTCCGGTGACAATGGCTTCCAAGTCTCCTCTTTTGATCACTGCTCCTTGGTAGACCTCTTCCCCTTCATACTTGGTGACGGCCAGAGACTCGCCTGTGAGTGCAGAGTTGTCCACTTCGAGGTAGCCAGGGCCTAGTTTGGAGTCTGCAGGGATGATATCACCCAGTTTCATCTTGATGCGGTCGCCAAGCACTACCTCCTTGGCGTCGATGTTCTGCCACTCCCCATCCCTCTTAACAAAAGCCCTGGGTGCCAGCCTCCGTTTCAACGCCTCAATGGCATTACCAGCATTTCGCTCCTCGTACCAAGCCAGGAAGCCGTTTAGAAACTGAAGAATGCCGAGGACTGTCAAGTCCAGGTAATCTACTCGGACCAACTCGATTAGGATGGCGAGCCAGATCATCCCAGGCATGGGTCCCCAGTAGTAACTCAAAAAGACTAGTAAAGGATGCACTCGCTTCTCAGGCAAAGCATTAGGACTATGTGGCATTTACCCGTCCCGGTCAAATCGGCGCTTTGCCTCTTGTCCAGAAAGTCCCTCGGGACCTGTATTCAGCTCAGACAGACGAGCTGGATCTTCCTTTCCCAGAGCCTGAGGAGTGACCGACTCGCCTTTCAGCGGACGATAATCACCCATTTTTTCCAACGTTGACTCACTAGACCAGACTGAGAAGAGCTTTAGACACTGAGGGTGGGAGTGAGCTCCTCGCCTCTGGACGAGGGATCAGGACAGGGGAGTTCACTAGGAGTTGGAGTTGGAGCAAGGACACATTCAGCGTTTGGAAAACAACTAATTCCCATCCTTTCTGCTAGTTTCAGCAATACAGTGAGGGCCAGTGAGCCTAGCGACTCTTCACTTTTCCCTTTAATAGTTGGCTAAGTCTCGCGGAGCTGATCCCCTCAGCCATGTAATGGTGAAGGCCCGGGTTTCTCGAAGTCTCGCTCATCGCTTCAACCCGCTGGCCGAGCCTGAGTCAGAAGTGATGGAGCCCGAGCTGCTCACCCGTCTCCGCAGTCCCGACGACTCAGAGCGCGAAATAGCCTGTATCTCTGCTGGTACTTTGCGTAGTAGTCCTGACCCCGACCCTTTGATCAAGGTCTTAATCGAGCGAATAAGTGACCCTAGCGCCCAAGTGAGACTTGCGGCCTTGCAGGCCTGTGACGCGCTAACAGACGTATTCCATCAGAACCTCCTAGGAGCAGGAATCGTGAATCTTCTGGAGTTCTGCCTGAATGGGTACTTCTCTCTCGAAGGCACACTGTACGAGTCCGAAGTGGAGCGCCAAACCGCAGTGATGATCGCCTGTGCAGGACTGGAACTGCTCTCCTCCCTGTGCGAGCACTCCAGCATCCTCCTCACTCAATTGACCAATGCAGCCTTCATTTCCCGCATCTTCGCCTACCTCGCCACAGGCTCAGAACGCCTCAAACTTGTGACTTCCTGCATGGGTCTCTTGCAAGTAATGAGCGAAGACAACCATCAGTTCCTGGCAAGCGCTCCACAGGACATTGTGAAGAGACTGGTGGGACTGGGACAGGAACTGCAAGCAGGACAACTCAGGGAACAAGCAGCAGTGGTCACTGTGCTGTGCAACTATTTATTGCTCAAAGATGACGGACAGATGACCAAAGACATTGTCGTGCCTTCAGTCCTCAGACTCATCAGTCACAACCTGTGGCAGGAGTACACCGACTCCGTTCAGCCGAATCTGAAGGAAGGCACAAGTGCAGGGAAGGCGGCGAACATATGGATAGAAGCCAGTGCAGCAGTGGAGTCCACACTCGAAATCATGACCAACTTGCTGTACAGTGAGGAAGAAGACGAAGCTTCCGAGTTCTTCGCCTGCTTGGTTTCTCGAGAGTCTGTAGGGACTTTGATGAGTCTGGCGCTGGGACTGCCCTTGGAAACCACTCTGCAGCTTTCAGAACTGTTCGAAGAGGGACTGCAAGGAGCGATTTTTTCAGTGCAACTTACAGCCATATCAGTGCTCAAAAACATCATTTTGTCAGGCGCTCGGCTAATAGGAGCGGACGAGGCTTTCAGTGTGTCCACCAAATTTCACCAGTTGAGTGTGGCTTGGTTTGAACGCCGAGACGAAGTGATGTCCAAGGAGCACATTGACCAGCTCATAAGTGGCTCCCTTGCCCTGGTCCAAATCTGCCTGAAAAGACTCAGCTTGCCACTGCCTTTGGACTGGGTTAGCACTGTGCTGGCTTTGGCGAATGCAGGTCACTGCGAAACTGCGGTTAACGCCGTAGCGCTGCTATCTTGTCTGAACAAGACGCCTCATACAATCGATTTCAACCGAGAAGTGTGCAGACAGCTGCTGATTTGCTGCCGGAGCAAGTCGCTGGCTCTGGTAAATGAGTCTTTAAATGCCTTTTTTGACATATACTGTGAGGAAAACTACGATGAAGTGCTAAAGTCCGAAGGAGTGATTGCTCTGATGACGGAAGGCCTTCCCCACTTCCTATCCATGGTGCGCAAAGAGGTGAACCCAGAGTTGAAAGACTCGGCTGAACTGACAGCCACCAACTTGCGAGATTTCCTACAGTACAAGCAAAGCCATATGCGTTAAGCGACTTAGTCTAGACTACAGGCAGTAGAAATCGGGCAAATCTTCAAAATCACAGCCATCAAGGCAGGTGCTAAATTAGGGTTCTTCCGCCCCAAGTAGTCCCTTTAATCCCTTTTCCCCATTCCATGGCCATAATGAAGTTTACCCTGCGCTTCAGAGTGCCCGCCCGGGTCCTGTACGAGTCTCTCACAGAGGAGCGGTGACTTCCACTCAGTGAATACCTGCGTTTCACTCGTTCCCCCGCAGTTTTCAACAAATCCGGCGAGTTCTCTCTCTACGGAGGCGGAGTGCATGGGTCTGTTCTAGAACTGGTACTATGCACCTAGGACCCACCCCACAGAGTGAAGTTATCGTGGGCGATGAAGGGGTGGAACAGCTTCTCTACGGTGGAAATGAGGTTTAGAGACTTGGAGGACGAGGAAAGTGAGATTGAGGTGGAGCAGACGAACTTGCCAGGGACGGATAGTGTGGGGAATAGGGTGGACCCTGGGGATGTGGAGAGAGGCTGGAGAGCAATGATATTTCAGCCCATGGCAGAGTTGCTAGGCTACCCGCTAATCGACTAGATAAGGCCTCATAATGCTAAAGCCGGCCTTGGTGCTTGCGGGCATACAGGCCATTCTGCTGACTTCCACTTTGCGAGACCTGACCAATAGCTGGGAGCGCGTACTACTGCACATAGAGGTAATTCCATTCTATATAGCCCCAGAAGAGCTGTCCTTCGAGCGCATTCCCATTCATGAAAGTCAACTCCAAGTCTCGGAAAGCGGCCTAGACCTGCAGTATCACCTGGTGCAGCCTTCCTCCCTGCCTCAGTCGGAGTACCTGGAGGCTCAAAGGCGTCTTAGGACTGAGAGAACTGAAACTGTGCTGAGTTGGCTAGTGGGCTCGCTGTTATGGCGTCAATCAGTTCTATTCGCCTTTCTGATCTATGAACCAGAAAGACAGCCCAAGGACATTGGAGGGTTGTTTGTTCGGGGAAACACATCGTACAACATACAAACACTAGAAACCAATAACACTGGGGAGTACCTTGTGCTGCACTTAGCCTATTCTCAGCAGCTGAGTCTCTCCAACCTCCATCAATTGCTGAGGCCCGTGTGAGGTCTAGCCAGCATCCAAGGCCTTTGGAGCGGAGAAGAAGGGCAAATGATTGCCAGATATCAAGCAGCTGTGCGGGTAATTCAGACTGCACTGCTAGAGACTACCCAGTAGCTGTTAGGCAGACTGGATGAAGACATGCAAGTCCTCTACCCCTCCTCGTTCTCCCAACTATTGGCTGAATTCGAGGCTTTTGCTCGAGCGATTCAGTCCGCCAAACGCTACTTCGAGCTGCGGAAGACTGCGAAGGCCAGCAGACTCATCACAGCCATTGAGAACTCTGAGAACTTTCGACAGCTTCTGGCCGGCATACCTCAGTCCAGTCCTCACAGTGCATATTTGTACTGGACCTGCTTGACTGGGCTCTACCTAGCAGCAATGTGGACAGGCTGGAGACTGGTGACCGGGACAGTGAAAGTGCAGGTCTAATAAGTAGGTTATTTCTCCACTGAGTTCGGCAATTATCTCCTGCAGCAGTACTAGGTCCAATGACAGCAGGGCTCTACTTCTATGTGAATGTCCTCCATGACACCCTATTTTCAACTCGTACCTCTATGATATCTGGCAAGTCTGAAGAAGTCCAGCATCCGAACGAGGCCACATCCGAGCATACTATCACCACACTCATTTACTTCATGTAAAGCAAGAGATGGATATGGAGGAAGTGATTAGTCTCTACACAAATATCACACTAGACAAGAGAAGGCTTTCAACGAGATACACTTGTAACGAAGCAGCATTACACAAATCCTAAGCAGCGGCTTCCTCTTCCTGATGAACTCTATAGGCCTAACTACTCTGCTGTTCCTTGATCAATCGCTCAGCCTGTTGTTAGACACTTCACAATGGCGCTGATAGGCTTGCAGTGGCCTATGTGTCTCTGCTTCTCGACTCTAGTCGGACCCGCTGGTCTTACTAAGCTGGG
>Ga0247837_1008334_pt1 | contig 13085 bp, 14 predicted proteins | sample LaCtaG_2_FD_187115 | JGI IMG/M metagenome (GOLD analysis project Ga0247837, IMG submission 187115) | Freshwater microbial communities from meromictic Lake La Cruz, Castile-La Mancha, Spain - LaCruzMarch2015_14.5m | ecosystem: Environmental > Aquatic > Freshwater > Lake | place: Spain: Castile-La...
GTCTCGACCCTAAACGCTCCTTTTGGAAATATATAGGCGTGTTTGGAATTTTTACCAATATCGCGGTGGCGGCCTATTACTGCTATATCGAAAGTTGGACAATGGCCTATGTAATCCACTCACTTGCGGGGACGTTTCAAGGCATGGGCCAAACGGAAGTGGCCGCCTTTTTTGGTCAATATGTGGATGTAATGCAATCCACTACGGGCATACCATACGAGGCCATTGTATTTTTCATTTTGTGCATACTGCTTAATACCTATATTCTTTCCAAAGGATTGGATGGGGTTGAAAAAGCTGCCAAGATTGGTATGCCTTTGCTTATCCTATTCGGGATGTATTTGGCCTTTCGTGGTCTTACGCTTGGAACCTCAGGTGCCACTCCAGAGCATCCAGATGCAAGTGCTATTGCAGGCTTAAACTTCCTTTGGACGCCACAATACGACTCGCTCCTCAATCCTAAAGTGTGGCTTGCAGCCGCGGGTCAAATCTTCTTTACGCTATCGCTTGGCATGGGCTCAATTCAATGCTACGCAAGCTACATCCGTTCAAAAGACGATATTGCACTCAATGCGGTTTCTGCAGGTTTTATGAACGAATTTGTGGAGGTGGTTCTTGGTTCTTCTATTGTTATTCCAATTGCTGCAGGCTATCTTGGTCTGGATTGGGTTAAGGAAAATGCAGGCTTTGGAATGGCGTTCCAAACAATGCCTTATTTGTTTAATAATTGGGGGCCAATCTTAGCTACGATGGCTGGAGTAATGTGGTTTGGGCTACTGTTTTTTGCGGGCATCACTTCGTCTTTGGCAATGGGAACTCCTTGGATGGGCTTTATGCGCGATGAATTTAAATGGACTCAAAAACAAGGTGCTTGGTCTTTTGGAGCCATTGTGCTTGTTCTAGGTCTTCCAACCGTGCTCTTCTTCCAACAAGGCGTTTTTGATGAATACGACTATTGGGCTGGCACCGTGTCGCTTGTAGTCTTTGCCCTTATAGAATCAATCTTATTTGCTTGGGTTTTCGGTATGGACAAAGGCTGGAAAGAAATTAATAGAGGTGGAGATATTAAAGTTCCGAGTATCTACCGCTTCATTATAAAGTTCATTACTCCCGTTTTGCTCCTTTTTGTTTTCATTGGCTCCCTTATAACCCCTCTTGGAAACGATTGGCTAGCCGCCAAGGCAAGTTTAATGTCTGGTAATGGTTGGCCGCTTGACAATGCATCTCTAATTAAACAGGTAACAAATGCTGGCCTCAAGGAGCAAATAGCTGCAGCCACCGACCCAGCAATTCTAGCGACTCTTAATGAGAAACTGTTCTATGTCACAGGTGCCAGAGTGTTGCTGCTCCTCACTTTCCTCGCTATCTGCGCCTTGGTTTATACTGCATATCAAAATCGTCTTAAACGCTCCAAATGAACACAACAGCCTTAATCCTCATGGTTTCGACCATGACCCTCGTTTCTGCGATTACCCTTTATTTCTTTGTCCGCGTTCTTCGTGCTCCGGTAAGACCTGAACCCGATAGTTTTAAGGATAATGATGATGATGCGCGCTGAGTAATGTTGATTGTCTGGATTTGACAGATGCTTCCAACTTGGCTCACATCCTACTTTACCTTTCATAAAAAGGAGAGGAATGGGTCTCTTGTTTTGTTGGCAATAATTGCATGTACCATTGCCTATAACATCTACCTTCGAAATTCCCAATTAATTGAAGCAAAGGAACAAAACCTTCAATTTGGGCCATCTATCGTAGAGTTTAACACCAAAGTTGATTCATTGGATGCTAGCAACGCAGCCAATAGTGATGCCTTTCCGTCCAAATATTCCAGCACGTATCAAGCCAATGCAGAGCGCTTCACATTCAATCCCAACACGCTCGATAGCGCTGGGTGGGTACGCTTAGGACTCAGTCCGAAGCAATCTGCATCTATCATTAAATACACCGCAAAAGGAGGCTCATTCAAAAAACCGGAAGATTTACTGCGCCTTTATATGATGGATTCTGCGCTTTATGTTGACCTCCTTCCTTGGGTCAACATTCCAGCGCAGCCTCAAAAAGCTGGTTTCCAGTCCTTTCAGTCCTTTGCAAAACCACTACCTATTCAAGTAGATTTAAATACAGCCGATACCGTTCAGCTCACACAGTTAAAGGGCATCGGTCCCACCTTCGCAAGGCGCATCTTCAAATATCGCCAACGTTTGGGCGGCTTTCGAAACCTAAATCAATTGTATGAAATCTTCGGCATGGATTCCGCTCGCGTCCTTGGTATCCTCCCGCAACTAAATCTGGATACTACCGAATTACAGCGCATCAACATCAATACAGCCGATTTTAAACAGCTCATTCAAAACCCATATATCAATAAAAATCAAGTAAATGCGATTCTAAAGTATCGAGAACAGCATGGCCCATTTCGTTCAACTACAGACCTACAACGTATTCATCTTATAACTCCAGAATCGTTTGGCAAGCTTTCCCCTTATTTCAAAGTGAACTAATGCTCCCATGAAAGATGGCAATTCTTTCAAACGAGATCTTTCCTGTAAAGTCATTTGTTCAGCGCCCATAGTTGTCGTAAAATTGCGCCCGCTATTTTAAAGACAGCAATGCTGCAGCAACAACTCAAATCTGCCATTCGTGATGTGCCCGATTTTCCCAAACCGGGTATCCTGTTTAAAGACATCACTCCAATCTTGCTCAATCCAGAGCTTTGTCGACAAACAGCGGAGGCCATGGCCAATCTGGCCGCCAATTGGAAGGTAGATGCCATTGTTGGTTTAGAAAGTAGAGGATTTCTTTTTGGATTAATGACCGCTCAACATCTTGGCGTACCATTTATCCCAGTGCGCAAAGCAGGTAAACTTCCCTATCAAACCATATCGCACAGCTATAACCTCGAATACGGAACTGCTACAGTGGAAGTGCATGTAGATGCCATTCAACCTGGTTGGAACGTTCTCATTCATGATGATTTGCTCGCCACTGGAGGCACTGCAGCTGCTGCAGCCGAGTTGGTTCTTAAACAAAACGGCCAAATTGCGGGTTTCGCTTTTCTAGTTGGTCTCGATTTCCTTAATGGAGCACAAGTATTAGCTCCATACTCTACCAACGTAGCCAGTCTAATTAACTATTGAACGCATACTAATGAACTTCGAACAAAACGAAAACCAAAAAATGATTGCGGAAATGTGCCGCGATTTTGCTGAGAAAAACATTCGCCCAAATATTATGGACTGGGATGAGTCGCAAACATTTCCAGTTGAGCTCTTCAAAAAATTGGGAGAACAAGGCCTTATGGGCATTCTTGTTCCGCAGCAATATGGTGGCGCTGGTCTTGGGTATCTCGAATATGTTACTGCCCTTACTGAACTAGGAAGTGTTTGTGGTTCCATTGCACTTTCTGTTGCAGCGCATAATTCCCTTTGCACAGGTCATATTTATCAACATGCCAATGAAGAACAAAAGAAACGTTGGCTTCCCAAACTTGCTTCAGCAGAATGGATAGGAGCGTGGGGCCTCACTGAGCACAATACGGGTTCTGACGCAGGAGGAATGGCTACTACTGCTGTGAAGGATGGTGAGTATTGGGTAATTAATGGAGCTAAAAACTTTATTACCCACGCCATTTCTGGCGACATCGCAGTGGTTATTGTTCGAACAGGTGCGAAGGGCGATTCTCGAGGCACCACAGCATTTGCAATCGAAAAAGGAACTCCAGGTTTTTCTTCAGGCAAAAAAGAAAACAAACTAGGAATGCGCGCTTCTGAAACGGCCGAACTTATATTTCAAGACTGCCGCGTGCATGAAAGCAACATGATTGGCAACGTAGGTGAAGGGTTCATTCAAGCTATGAAAGTACTCGATGGTGGACGTATTTCCATTGCCGCTCTTTCCCTTGGTATAGCTAAAGGTGCTATAAAAGCTGCTACTAAGTATGCGAAAGAGCGCGAACAGTTTGGGCAGGCCATTGTCAATTTTCAAGGCATCGCCTTCAAACTTGCTGACATGCACACGGAGTATGAAGCTGCTGAACTGCTTACCCTGCAAGCAGCCGACATGAAAAACCGCGGAGAAAATGTGACCGTTAAATCTGCGATGGCCAAGTATTTCGCATCAGAAGTTTGCGTAAGGGCCAGCACTGAGGCCGTTCAAATTTTTGGCGGCTATGGCTATACAAAAGATTTTCCGGTAGAAAAATTCTATCGCGATTCAAAGCTTTGCACAATAGGAGAAGGAACTTCCGAGATTCAAAAAGTAGTAATCGCCAAGAATCTTTTGAAGTAGTTGCTTCATTCAATCAAACGATTATCTTTGCGCCCCGTTTTCAACAAAAGGAATAGAAAGACATGCTTATCATTGATGTAAAAGAAGGTGACAATATCGAAAGAGCTTTAAAGAAATTTAAACGCAAATTCGATAAAACAGGTACAATGCGCCAATTGCGTGCTCGCAAGCAATTTACAAAACCATCTATCGAAAGAAGAATGGAAATGCGTAAAGCTGTTTATGTTCAAGGTCTTCGAATTAATACAGAAGTAGGGTAGTACTGACCATACTCGTCTTCACATATTATCCGGCTGTGTTTTCTGACATGGTCGGATTTTTTTGTTTCCTAAACTCAAGTATAAATTATCTTCTAACATTCCATTCGCACTACAATGAAATGTAAATTTGAGCCTGATGCAGGAGACAATTTCCGATTTTCTGGAATATGTAGGCAAGGAACGTAGGCTCTCTCCGCATACCGTTCTTGCCTACAGCAACGATCTCGCTCAGTTTGAGCATCACATGGTCAATCACCTTGGTATTGAGTCAATCACCCAAATCGATCATCATGACATCCGCACGTGGATAATCTCTTTTTTGGAAGATGAAAAAATCCAACCGCGAAGTGTAAACCGCAAGCTTAGTTGTCTGCGTTCTTTTTACAAACACTTGATGCGCAATGGAATTGTGACTCGCAATCCAATGGAGCGAATCACATCACTCAAAACCAAAAAGTCGTTACCGCTTTTTATAGAGCAACGCCAAATGAATCAACTATTAGATGAAGTTGAATTTGGTGATGGTTTAGCTGGCGTTAGAGACAGACTAATTATAGAACTACTCTATAATACGGGAATGCGCAGGGCTGAATTGATTGGTTTGCGCACATTTGATGTGGATTTTTATAATTCTCAAATAAAAGTTCTTGGAAAGCGAAACAAGGAGCGATTTATTCCGTTCACACACTCTATAGCGCAAATAATTGAATCGTACCTCAAACTCAGAGAACAGCAATTGACTTCAATACCTAAAAATGAACAATTGCTTCTTAATGATAACGGTATGCCAATGTCAGAGGGTTTTGTCTACCAGAAAGTGAATGAATACCTTAGACTCGTTACCACGATTGAAAAGAAGAGCCCTCACATTTTACGCCATACGTTTGCGACTCACATGCTAAACAATGGAGCCGATTTGAATGCGATTAAAGAAATTTTGGGTCATTCTAACCTTTCAGCCACACAGATTTACACCCACAATTCCATAGATAAACTTACCAAGATTCACAAACAGGCTCATCCAAGAGCGTAATCAGAAGCACCATGAAAGTGAAAATTCAATCCGTACATTTTACTGCCGATCAAAAATTGTTAGATTTTATAGATGGCAAGATAAACAAGCTTGCTACCTTCAATAGTATGATTATCGACTGCGAGGTGATTCTGCGTTTGGACAAAAGCAGTTCTACAGATAATAAGTTGGTTGAGATTAAACTGTTGGTTCCTGGTCCAGACTTGTTTGCAAAGCGTCAAAGGAAAACCTTTGAAGAAGCCACAGACCTTGCTGTAGAAGCATTGAGGAGGCAATTGAAAAAGTTGAAAGAGAAGTCTATGCCGTAGTCAGGCTTAGGTTTCTTTGCAAAAATCCGCTTTGAAAAAATTTCTTAGCGGATTTTTTTGTGGCTCATTAATTTGTTTACATTTGCAGTCCTTTTTGGGGAGGGTACAGTCGAGTAATATCGCTAGAACTCAAGCCAGTTAGGGGATACAGAAGATTTTTGCCGGTGTAGCTCAGTTGGCCAGAGCAGCTGATTTGTAATCAGCTGGTCGGGGGTTCGAATCCCTCCACCGGCTCTGGGGGAGTTGATAACATGGAGGATTTATCCAAAATGAAATCAACGTAGGTTCTTTGAAGTAATAATTTTTGTGCGGGGAGATACTCAAGTGGCTAACGAGGACAGACTGTAAATCTGTTGGTTCATACCTTCGCAGGTTCGAATCCTGCTCTCCCCACCACATAAGTATTTAAAGCGGGAGTAGCTCAGTTGGTAGAGCATCAGCCTTCCAAGCTGAGGGTCGCGAGTTCGAGCCTCGTCTCCCGCTCATTTCAAAGCCGATGTAGCTCAGGGGTAGAGCGCTTCCTTGGTAAGGAAGAGGTCAGGGGTTCAATTCCCCTCATTGGCTCTGGAAGCAGTAATGAATGAATGAAGTAAGTAATAATAAAAATAAGTAACTAATAATTAACCACTTTTAACCTTTAGCCATGGCCAAAGAAAAATTTGATCGCTCCAAACCACACGTTAACATCGGTACCATTGGTCACGTAGACCATGGAAAGACAACACTAACTGCTGCCATCACCAAGGTTTTGTCGGACAGAGGTCTTTCTGAGGCTCGCAGTTTCGACTCTATCGACAATGCACCTGAAGAAAAAGAACGTGGTATCACTATCAACACGTCACACGTTGAATACTCTACTGCTAATCGTCACTATGCTCACGTTGACTGTCCAGGTCACGCTGACTATGTGAAGAACATGGTTACTGGAGCTGCTCAAATGGATGGTGCGATTCTAGTGTGTGCCGCTACTGATGGTCCAATGCCACAAACTCGTGAGCACATTCTACTTGCTCGTCAGGTAAACGTTCCTCGCGTTGTTGTGTTTTTGAACAAATGCGACATGGTTGATGACCCAGAGTTGTTGGAGCTTGTAGAAATGGAGGTTCGTGAACTTCTATCGTTCTACGATTACGATGGTGATAACAGCCCAGTTATTCTTGGTTCAGCTCTTGGTGGATTGAATGGTGATCCAAAATGGTCAGACACAATCATGCAATTGATGGATGCAGTTGATAGCTGGATTGACATCCCGACACGTGAAGTTGATAAGCCTTTCTTGATGCCAGTAGAGGACGTGTTCTCTATCACAGGTCGCGGAACTGTTGCTACAGGTCGTATCGAGCGTGGTGTTATCAATTCTGGTGACCCAGTTGAAATTCTAGGTATGGGTGAGGGTAAATTGACATCTACTGTTACAGGTGTTGAGATGTTCCGTAAAATCCTTGACCGTGGAGAAGCTGGTGACAACGTTGGTCTACTTCTTCGTGGTATTGAGAAAACTGACATCAAACGTGGTCAGATTATCGCTAAGCCAGGAAGCATCACACCACACACTGATTTCAAAGCTGAAATTTATGTGTTGAAAAAAGAAGAAGGTGGTCGTCACACACCATTCCACAACAAATACCGTCCACAGTTCTACCTACGTACAACAGACGTAACTGGAGAGATTTTCCTTCCAGCTGGACAAGAAATGGTTATGCCTGGTGATAACGTTACAATCACTGTTAAATTGATTGTTCCAGTTGCAATGGATCCAGGTCTTCGTTTCGCTATCCGTGAAGGTGGTCGTACGGTTGGTGCTGGTCAGGTTACTGAAATCATCAAGTAATACGAATTCTTCCGAAAGGAAAATAAAGTACATGGGAAAGGTGTCTCAGAAATGGGACACCTTTACCCATCAATAAACGGGAGTAGCTCAGCTGGTAGAGCACCGGTCTCCAAAACCGGGTGTCGGGAGTTCGAGCCTCTCCTCCCGTGCAAATAAAGATTAAGTAATGTCAAAAATCGTCAATTACGTAGAAGAATCCTACCAAGAACTGGTGACCAAAGTAAGTTGGCCATCATGGGCTGAATTGCAGAATAGCACTATGATTGTGAGTGTAGCATCTGCTATGATAGCAATAATGATTTTTCTGATGGATTTTGTCTTAGGTATAAATGGCGGCAACTCAGCTTGGAAAGGTTTGTTGGGCTTTTTTTATGAGCTATTCTGATTATTACAACGATGAGCGATAGCAGTAGTAAGAAGTGGTATGTTGTTCGGGCCGTTAGTGGTCAGGAGAAGAAAGTAAAGGATTACATTGAAGCAGAGATTCAGCACGCTAAAATGTCGGAGCATGTTTCTCAGGTTTTAATTCCAACCGAGAAATTTTACCAAATCCGCAACGGTAAGAAAATTAGCAAAGAGCGAAATTTTTTCCCCGGATATATCATGTTAGAAGCTGATTTGATTGGTGAAATTCCACACATTATTAAAAGCGTTACAGGAGTTATTGGGTTTTTAGGAGAGACGAAGGGTGGAGAACCAGTTCCACTTCGTTTATCTGAGGTTAATCGCATTCTTGGTAAAGTGGATGAACTTGCCGAATCTGATGAGGAACTGAACAACCCATACATTGTTGGAGAAACTGTCAAGGTAATTGATGGTCCATTCAATAGCTTCAGTGGTGTGATTGAAGAAATTAATGAAGAGAAGAAAAAGTTGAAGGTGATGGTTAAGATTTTTGGACGTAACACTCCATTGGAACTTAGCTACATGCAGGTGGAAAAGGAAGCTTAGGCTTTTAAATTAACGGATTCTTTGAATGACCAAATAAACGGATACCACAGCGCGATGTTTTAGAAGCTTCCCTTCTGCGCTGACTATCATAATTAACAGTTCAACTAAATAAAACAATGGCAAAAGAGATAAGCGGGTTTATCAAGCTTCAGGTGAAGGGTGGTGCCGCAAATCCATCCCCGCCAATCGGGCCTGCATTGGGCGCCAAAGGAGTCAACATTATGGACTTCTGCAAGCAATTCAATGCGCGCACACAAGATTCTCCGGGGAAGGTATTGCCGGTGGTTATTACAGTGTTCGTAGACAAGTCTTTCGAATTTGTAATCAAAAAACCCCCTGTAGCTATATCTATCAAAGAAGCGATAAAGTTGAAATCTGGTTCTGCTGAGCCTAACCGTGTTAAGGTTGGTGTTCTAACAGTAGCTCAGATTAAAACTATTGCTGAGGAAAAACTGCCTGATATGAACTGTTTTACCATCGAATCGGCTATGCTAATGATTGCAGGTACTGCACGTAGTATGGGCGTTACGGTAAAAGGACAATTACCTGAAAAAGTTTAAGACATGGCCCAACTGACAAAAAACAGAAAAAAGGCTCTTGAGCTTATAAAACCAGATGTGACGTACACGTTAAGTGACGCTGCAGCTTTGGTTAAGGAGATGTCCTCCACTAAATTCGACTCGTCTGTAGACGTTGCTGTGCGCTTGGGTGTAGACCCACGTAAGGCAAATCAAATGGTGAGAGGTGTTGTGAGTTTACCTCACGGCACAGGTAAAACAATTCGTGTTCTAGTGCTTTGCACTCCGGATAAGGAGGATGAGGCAAAAGCAGCCGGTGCTGATTTCGTTGGTCTTGACGAGTTTATCGAAAAGATTAAAGGCGGATGGACCGATGTAGACGTAATTGTGACTATGCCTACTGTAATGGCTAAAATTGGTGCCTTAGGACGGATATTAGGACCACGCGGTCTTATGCCGAACCCCAAATCAGGCACCGTAACCATGGAGGTAGGTAAAGCGGTTACCGATGTGAAAGCAGGTAAGATTGATTTCAAAGTAGATAAGTATGGAATTATTCATGCAAGTGTTGGAAAGTCTTCTTTTGCAAAAGAGAAGATTGCGGAAAACGCTCAGGAATTGATTCAAACCCTACTGAAGTTGAAGCCAACTGCTGCAAAGGGAACCTATATTAAGAGTGTTTCACTTTCGGCCACAATGAGCCCAAGTGTAACAGTAGATGTTAAGTCAGTACAATAATTCGGAAAGGAAATCATGAACAAAAGCGAAAAGAATCAAGAAATTGATGCGCTGGTAGCGAAGATCGACTCTACCCCGAACTTCTATTTAACAGACATCTCTACTCTTAATGCGGAAAATACCTACAAGCTAAGAGCATTGTGCTTTAAACAGTCTGTAGGCCTTCAAGTAGTAAAGAATTCTCTTCTAAGAAAAGCTTTGGAGCGGGCTGCTGCTGATTACAATCAGTTGTATCCAGTTCTTAAAGGAAGCACCTCAATTATGTTTACTGAAACGGGTAATGTGCCTGCCAAGTTGATTAAGGAGTTTCGTAAGAAGAGTGCTAAGCCAGTATTGAAAGGTGCTTGGGTTGGTGAAGGTGTGTTTATTGGTGACGAAAGTCTTGCGGTACTTGAGAATATCAAGTCACGTGATGAGTTGATTGCGGATGTAATTGCATTGCTTCAATCTCCTGCCAAAAATGTCATCTCTAGCCTTCAATCACCCGGAAGAAAGCTTGCTGGTATACTACAAACCCTTGCTGAAAAGGCCGATTAAGCCCAATCAGAACATTTTTAACTAAAACCAAATCGTACAGATTTTTAATCAAAAGTAAAATGGCAAATCTTAAAGAATTCGCAGAAACATTGGTCAATCTTTCCGTAAAGGAGGTAAATGAATTGGCTCAAATCCTAAAGGATGAATACGGTATCGAACCTGCTGCAGCTGCTGTTGCAATGGCTGGTCCTGCTGCTGGTGGTGGCGAAGTAGTTGCTGCTGAGCAAACTGAGTTTACTGTAATCCTAAAACACGCTGGTCAATCTAAATTGGCTGTTGTTAAATTGGTGAAAGAACTTACTGGTCTTGGCTTGAAAGAGGCTAAAGAATTGGTAGATGCTGCACCAAAAGCAGTTAAGGAAGGTATCTCTAAAGAAGAGGCTGCAGCAATCAATGCTCAACTTGTTGAGGCTGGTGCCGAGGTTGAGGTTAAATAATACCTTTCCTATTGCCTATTAAGGTTGAGACCTCTCCTTCGGGTGCAGGTCTCAACCTATTTCTGTTTGCAGTTAGTTGAATTCATACATATTAAAGCATAAAGACCTTGGCGCTGAACACCACACCCACTGGGCGAATCAATTTCGCATCAATTAAAAATCAGGTAGCATATCCTGATTTCCTTGAGATACAGCTCAAGTCATTCAAAGACTTTTTTCAGTTGGAGACTACTCCAGAAAATCGTCAACACGAGGGACTTTTTAAAGTGTTCTCGGAAAACTTCCCAATCACTGACGCACGTAACAATTTCGTGTTGGAGTTTTTGGACTATTTCGTTGACCCACCACGCTACTCTATAGATGAGTGTATTGAGCGCGGTTTAACATATAGCGTGCCTTTGAAGGCAAAGCTAAAATTGTATTGTACAGATCCCGAACACGAGGATTTCGAAACAATTGTTCAAGACGTATATCTTGGTACTATTCCCTACATGACGCCCAAAGGATCATTCGTGGTGAATGGTGCTGAACGCGTTGTCGTATCGCAGTTGCACCGTTCTCCAGGTGTGTTTTTTGGACAGAGCTATCATGCCAATGGCACTAAATTGTATTCAGCTCGTGTAATTCCTTTCAAGGGTTCATGGATTGAATTCGCTACCGACATTCATGGTGCGATGTATGCCTACATCGATCGTAAAAAGAAGCTTCCAGTTACAACGCTTCTGCGTGCTATCGGTTTTGAAAGCGACAAAGACATCCTCGAAATATTCGGTCTTGCTGACGAAGTGAAAGTTAGTAAAGCTGGTCTTAAACGCGTTATTGGACGTAAGCTTGCTGCAAGGGTTTTGAAATCTTGGATTGAGGATTTCGTGGATGAAGACACTGGTGAAGTTGTTTCTATCGAACGTAATGAAATCATTATTGATCGTGAAACCATTCTTGACAAGGATCATATTGAAATGATTTTTGAAGCGGGTGTTAAGAGTATTATCTTGCACCGTGAGGAAGTGAACTCGGCTGATTTTGCCATTATTTACAACACTCTTCAGAAAGATACTTCTAACTCTGAGAAGGAGGCAGTTGAGCACATTTACCGTCAGCTTCGTAACGCAGAACCACCCGATGAGGAAACTGCTCGTGGTATAATTGATAAATTGTTCTTCTCTGACAAGCGTTACGATCTTGGTGAGGTTGGAAGATATCGTATCAACAGGAAACTTGGTTTGTCTACACCTCAAGAACAAAAAGTTCTTACAAAAGAGGACATCATTTGCATCATTAAGTATTTGATTGAACTTATCAATTCAAAAGCTGATGTGGACGATATTGACCATTTGAGCAACAGACGTGTTCGTACCGTGGGTGAGCAGATGTATGCCCAATTCGGAGTTGGTTTGGCTAGAATGGCTAGAACTATCCGTGAGCGTATGAACGTGAGGGACAATGAGGTGTTTACGCCTATCGACCTTATCAATGCTAAGACGTTATCGTCTGTAATTAATTCTTTCTTCGGAACGAATCAGTTGTCTCAGTTTATGGATCAAACTAATCCATTGTCTGAAGTAACGCACAAGCGCAGAATGTCTGCTCTTGGGCCAGGTGGTCTTTCACGTGAAAGAGCAGGTTTTGAGGTACGTGACGTTCACTACACTCACTATGGTCGCCTTTGTACCATTGAAACACCAGAAGGTCCAAACATTGGTTTGATTTCTTCGCTGTGTGTTTATGCAAAAGTGAATAAACTTGGCTTTATCGAAACTCCATACCGCAAGGTGAAAGAGGGGAAAGTAGAGTTAAAGCAAGACGCAATCTATTTGAGCGCGGAAGACGAAGAAAAGAACATCATTGCTCAGGCTAACGCCAAAATTGAGGATGATGGTAAATTCATTGGTGATAGAATTAAAACACGTTTTGAAGGCGACTTCCCGGTTACTGAACCAATGGACATCAATTTGATGGACGTTGCTCCTAACCAAATTGCATCTATTGCAGCTTCTCTTATTCCATTCTTGGAGCATGATGATGCGAACCGTGCATTGATGGGATCTAACATGATGCGTCAAGCGGTGCCGTTGTTGCGCCCTGAAGCACCAATTGTTGGTACTGGATTGGAGCCCCTAGTTGCTCGTGACTCGCGTGTTTTGTTGAATGCTCAAGGAGATGGAGTTGTAGAGTATGTAGAT
>Ga0247837_1008335_pt1 | contig 13085 bp, 13 predicted proteins | sample LaCtaG_2_FD_187115 | JGI IMG/M metagenome (GOLD analysis project Ga0247837, IMG submission 187115) | Freshwater microbial communities from meromictic Lake La Cruz, Castile-La Mancha, Spain - LaCruzMarch2015_14.5m | ecosystem: Environmental > Aquatic > Freshwater > Lake | place: Spain: Castile-La...
GATACAGAGATAGCAATGAAAGATTTTAAAGATTATATTAAATATTATTTTAATGAACTACCAGAAGAATTGATAATTTTAAATCAAAGCGAAAATACATGTATCTTATGTCCTCATTCAGAATATACTCAGATTTCTTTTGTAAATGGTATTAATACAAAAGATGGAGGTGTTCATGTAGATGCTTGGTGCGAGCAACTTTTTAGACCTATGTTAAATAAACTTAATGAGAAAACTAAAAAATTTGATATGCGTGATATTAAAAAACACTTTTTCATATTTGTAAATTGTTATTTAGATAAACCCCGTTTTGATAATCAAAGTAAAACTAAACTTAATAATCCTCTTCCTAAGATAGAAGTTAAACAAACTGTTCTAAATAAATTATTAAAATGGAAGTTTATTACAACGATGAAAGAATCTCTAAAAATAAAAGATATGCTATCTCTTAAAAATGAAACTGAAAGAAAAAGGGGTTCTTCAAAAATAGAAGGATTAGATGATGCTAATTTCGCTGGGAAAACAGGGAAAAATCAAGAATGTATTTTAACAGTATCTGAAGGATTATCTGCTAAAACATATATTGTTAAAGGTATGAAATATGGTCTTTTTAATAAAAAAGGTCATGATTATATTGGAGTTCTTCCTATTCGTGGTAAATTTATAAATGTTAGAAATGCTTCTATTAATTCTATTATTAAAAATAAAGAAGTAAAAAGTTTAATTCAATCTCTTGGTCTTCAGCATGGGATTGATTATTCAATAGAAGAAAATCGTAATAAACTAAGATATGGAAAAATTGTATGTGTATCGGATGCAGATGTAGATGGTTATCATATTACTTCTTTGCTTTATAATTTTTTTGATGTTTTATTTCCTTCTCTTGTTAGAAATAATGATTTTTTTTATTTTATGAGAATTCCAATACTTAAAATTACAGATAAAAAAAATAATAAAGATTTTTATTTTCAAAATGAAGCACATAAATATATTATTGACCATAAAGTTAAAAAAGAAAATGTTAGATATTTTAAGGGATTAGGTACTTCAAATGACCAAGATATTAAGTCTGATTTCGGAAAAAAAGTAGTTCAAATTGAATCTAAAAATAAAAATTCTGATACACTTTTAAATAATATATTCTCTAAAGATACTGCAGATTTTCGTAAAGATTGGATCGCAAAATTTGAACATGAAAATAACAATCCAAATGTATCTGATAAAATTGATATTTCAGATTTTATTAATGAGGAGCTAATTCATTTTTCAATAGATGATTGTAGACGAAGTATTCCTTCTATATTGGATGGTTTAAAAGAAAGTCAAAGAAAAGTTCTTTACAGTGCGATTAAAAAAAATCTTACATATAAATCAAAATCTTTTAAAGTTGCTCAATTTTCAGGTTATGTTGCAGAAAATACTAATTATCATCACGGAGAGCAAAATTTATACGATACTATTACAAAATTAGCACAAAGATTTGTTGGAAGTAACAATATACCTATTTTATTCAACGATGGCCAATTTGGAGAAAGAATTGAAAATGGTAAAGATGCTGCAAATGGAAGATATATTTTTACAAAATTAGATTTTCTTACTAGATTTATATTTAGAGAAGAAGATGACGATTTTTTAGAACACAATATAGATGATGGAGATGTAATTGAAAAAAAATTTTATATTCCTATTGTTCCTAATATTCTTATTAATGGAAATACTGGAATTGGTACTGGTTGGAGTTGTAATATCCCTTCTTATAATTTGAAAGATATTATTAATTGGATAAAATTATGGATTCAAGAAAAAGAAAATGAAAAAAATGACGAAATAGTTATTATTGAAAAACCAAATTTAATTCCTTATTTCAGAAATTTTAAAGGAAAAATTACTATGACAGGTGATAAAGTAACCACAACTGGTATTATTAATAAGATTAATAATAATTATGTTATCACTGAAATTCCAATTGGAAGAAAAAATTTAAGTATTTCAAAATATAAAGAAAAACTTGAAGAATTAAAAGAAAAAGGGATAATAAAAAATATAAGAGATAATTCTACTGAAAATGATATTAATTTTACTATATCTATTAAAGATGAGGATATTGATAATGAGAATTTGATTGAATTACTCTCTCTATCTGACACTATTTACACTAATAATATGGTTCTTTTTGATAAAGATGAAACTCTTAAAAAATTTACAACTGTTAAAAGTATATTGAACACTTTCTGTAATTATAGATATGAATTATACATTAAAAGAAAAGAAGGAATTCTTAAAAAATTAGAAAATGAATTAAAATTTTTACAAAATAAAAAACGGTTTATTACAGAAATTACAGATGGAACTTTAAATATTAAAGAAAAAGAAGATAATGAACTTGATATTGAATTAACCTCTAAAAAATACGATACTAAAGATAATAAATTTGATTATTTAATCAGTATTCAAATGAGACAAATTACTAAAACTAAAATTTATGACCTTTCTAATACCATACAAAATCTTATTAAACAAATTGAAGAATATAAAAAATTATCTCCTATTACTATATGGAAAAATGAATTAAATGAATTATCTTTTAAATACGATGAATATATAAAATTTTAATTTTTACTGAATTCTTTCATTATTAAAAATTAAATGATTTGTTATTAAAATTTTAATGTATTTATAATGATAACAGATGCATATTAACTCTTCTACCAACGACCCTATGACTACTTTTGACCGTTCTCAAGAACTATTGGATTCCCTTCGTATTGCTTGGGAAGAACAACAAAATCTTGAATGGGAACAAGAGGAAGAAATTCTTCTAGATGAACTAAGATATCGTGAATATGCAAGTGAGGAAGAAAAAAAACAAAACGCAGTTTTGCTCTATAACGAACCACCTATTTTGAGAAGAGAAAGACCTGAAGATTACACTCTAACTCGCTCTATCACCTTTACAAGACAAGATACTATTGAACAACCGCCTATTTTGAGAAGAGAAAGACCTGAAGATTACACTCTAGCTCGCTCTATCACCTTTACAAGACAAGATACTATTGAACCGTCACCTATTTTGAGAAGAGAAAGACCTGAAGATTATGCATTTTCTCCAAATAGCTTAATTAGCAACATTCGTATGTCTAGAACTCCTGTTGCACACATAAGTCGTCGCATCTTAAATTAAATGTATAATATCTATGAATAAATATCTATGAATAAATACTAACTATACTAAAATATTATAACTAATAAACAAATAAATAATCTTGATGATTATTTATTTACGAAAGATACTTCGTTACACCTACTGAAACTGAAGTCAATAAACCTCCCCATATCATATCAATCACTGCTGTTTTTAAACTGAAATCCTTGAATATTGCTAAATTTGTAAAATCAAAAACAGAATATAAAATGAAACCATACATAAAACCATAAATCATACCTTCTTTAACATTTTTTGTATTCTTTACCACAAACATATAAACACCGATTATAATTACAATGTAACTTAACATAGCATATTTGTTATTAACTTTCATATCACTTTTCTGAACACTTCTTACATTATCTTCCCACAAATTTTTAACAGCATATTTTAACCATAATAAATCCAGTAAGAGGATTATAGAAGAGAGTATAATAAAATCCTTCATTATAGATAATAAAAGATTTTTATATATTTTATAAATGCGAATAAAATTTTAATATATTCTTGAAAAATATATTATATCATATACATTTCAATTTGTTCCTAATGTATACGATGCATGGTATTGTAATGAAAAAAAACGGTGATGCTGTTTTTTATATTATTATGGAAAGGTTTGAAGGAGACTTGAAATCTTTTATTAAAAATTTTTCAAAATATGATAAAGAAGTCAAAAAAATACTTAAAAGTTTTATTATAATGAAATTGAAAGTCTTAATAGAAGCACTTAAACATATAAATAATTCATGCGAAATTTGCATTGATGATATAAAATTAGAAAATATACTTTATAAAAAATGTAGTGATGATACTTATGATCTTGTATTTTCTGATTTCGGAACTTCTTCCTTTGGAAAAGATATAACTAAGAAGTGTATTGAAAGAGATTTAACGAGATTTAGACAAGCAGTAGACGAATTTAGTAATGAGTTTTAATTTAATATTTACGAAAAAAGGATCTGCGGTTGAACAATGAAGATGGTTCAGAAGAATATTGGTTTTATGGAATGAAACATAGGTGATAAAAACCTGCTATTATAATAATAAAAGAAAAAAGTTTCAGTTATATCTATTTTACAATGGAATATTGGATTACATAGAGAATGTGGTTCTGAATAAATGATGTGTTTATATTAATTGTTTTAAAAAAATTTTAATTTGTAAATGTTGAATACTAATTTCAACATTTATATTCTATTCATTGTCTCAGATTGATTTATAAAAAAATTTTTAAACATTGCATAACATATATAACAAGATGAAATAATAATATAATAATATATATCAGATGTGTAAAGTTGAATATATAATAATAATCTACATTGAGGCGTAGAAATACTAATTAATGTAAAAAAGAAACCTAGAATACTATTTGACGAACAATATTGTGTATATAATATATTTGATATATTATGACATAATGCAATTGAAAATGTGAATATAATAATTTTAAATATCCCTAACATTTAGACTAAAAATAATATAATTATACTATTAAAAATCAATTAATTGATTTTTATATTATAAAATAAATTATAGCTAATACCAAAATGTCAATTGTTACTCAAACTCATATTGAATCAGATGTCCCTCGTGTATTGATTTATAATAATTATGTAATGTATAATAGATGGATGTCTTATAAAAGATTAAATAGAACTAAAGATGAATTTTTAACACAAAAAGAATATTATGATAAAAATTATGCTTACTTTTTAGTACTTAAATATTATAAACAAGATTCTGGGGAAATTTATATGATTTTATATGATACAGAATCTAATAAATTATATTCTAATAAATCTTATATTTATACACACAATGTAAAAGTAGACATTGAATATAATGAATTCTATAAAGAATATATTTCATATATTACTATAATTAATCGTAATTCTGAATGGAATATTGGAAAAAATAGTTTGATGCATAAATATTTGATTGAAGAATTTAAAGATATAAATATTGATAGACTTCTATCTTTTCATGAATTTTTGAACTTACCAGAATTTGCGACCAATTTTTATCCAGATTATAAAGATTATGAAAGTGATAGCGAGGACGATATCAGTGATTATAATGAATATGAGAATTACGATGAAGAATATTATGATTATGACGATGAAAAATATATCTTGGGTGATTATGACGATATAATGCATGGTCCAGAACATACTATTGAAGATGATAGTGAATTAGAAAATGAATAAATTAAAAAATATAACAAATAAATTAAAAAATATAACAAATAAATTAAAAAATATAACAAATAAATTAAAAAATATAACAAATAAATTAAAAAATATAACAAATAAATAAATGACTATTTAAAATATAGTCATTTACATTTATATAAAAATGATTGTGGACGAATATCTTAAATACTATAAACAATATAGGGATAAATATGGTAAAAATACAATTGTATTTTTACAAGTTGGAAGTTTTTATGAAAGTTATTCGTATGATAACAAAGAACCTGATTTAAGTATATTATCAGAAATTATGAACATAGTATGTACGCGTAAAAATAATTCAAAAGAGGATTCTCCTTTTATGCTAGGATTTCCTTGTCAAACAGTAAACAAATATATTAAACGACTTATAAATAATAATCTCACAGTAGTACTATATAAACAAATAATTTCTGAAAGTAAAGATATTATAAGAGTATTAGAAAATATATATACCCCTTCTACATATATAGAAGATGTACAAACAATTTTTAATTATTTACTTACAATTTATATTGAAAAAAATGATAAGTATATTAATATAGGAATAAATGTAATTGATATATCTACTGGAGATATTAAATTTCAAGAATGTCATATTGATTCGTCTTTAGATTTAGATAATTTTATAACATCAATATATAATGAAATAAAACCTAAAGAATGTAATGTATATATTGATAAGAATGCTAATATAAATCCTTATATATTTACAATCCATAAATGCAATGTTAAAACTGATGATTTTTCAGATTTTGAAAATTTAAAATATCAAAGGCAATTTTTTAGTAAAATATATAGGCAAAATTCACTTTACATATTTGACTATTTAAATATAACTATTTATCCTATTGCAAGAATTTCTTTAATTCTAAGTTTTGATTTTTGTAATAATATAAATAATAAACTTTTGACTTTTATAAAAATACCACAATTAATGAAAAATAAATGCTTGTTACTTGGAAATGATGCTGATTCACAATTAAATATAACTACAAATAATAATTTACAATATATAAATGGTAAATATAAATCTGTTTATGATGTAATTAATAATTGTATTACAAATATGGGGAAAAGACAGCTTTTAAATAATTTATTGTATCCATATACAGATATAAATGATATATCTAATATATTTAACTTAACAAACACTATTGAAGATAAATATGAGATTCTAATTCCTATTCTTAAGAATATAAAAGATATTGAAAGACTCTCAAGAAAAATATATTTAGGATGTATATATCCTAATGAATTTTATAATTTTTATACTAGTTTGAAAAATATTATTGAAATTTATAAACTATTAGGAGAAAAATATAACGAGATTCAACTTATCATTGATTATATCCAAGAAAATTTTATTATAGAAAATATGAATAATTTGTATAATATAAAAGACACTAGTAAAACTTTTATTAAAAATATCGAATTATTTGAAATGGAAAAATGCATTCAAGATAAACAGGATATTTATAATAATTCTGTAAAAACATTTAATAAATTATTGTCTGAAAAAAAGATTATAAATTTTGAAATTAAAGAAACAAAAGATGGAAAATTTATAAATACAACTCTAGTTAGAGGGGATAAAATAAAAAATAGTTTAAATCAAAACGATTTACAAAAATATACTTTTGTAAATATTAATAAAAATTGCAGGATATTTATAAACGAAGAATCTAAAGATGATAATTATGAAAAATTTATTGATTGCTTACGAAAAAAATATTACGAAATTTTAGACTCGTTCTTTCAATTTGAAGGAACTTTAAACAATATATCTAAATATATTTCAAAAATTGATATTTGCGCAAACAACTGTATATTGAAAAATAAACATGGATATTGTAAGCCTGTATTAGAAAATTCTGATTCTAGTTATTTAATTGCGGAAGATATTAGACATCCTGTTATTGAAAAAATTATTGAGACTGAATACATTACTAATTCTATTGATTTAAAAAACGAAAAAAATATTTTATTGTTTGGTATAAACAGTAGCGGAAAAAGTTCTTTTCAAAAAAGTATAGGAATTTCTGTTGTACTTGCGCAAGCAGGTTGTTATGTACCTTGTAAATCATTTATATTATCTCCTTTTCATAAATTGTTTGTAAGACTTACTGGTAATGATAATATATTTAAAGGTTTATCCAGTTTCGCTGTTGAAATGTTTGAACTTAAAAATATTCTTGAAAATAAAGGTAAAAATACTTTAGTAGTCGGAGATGAACTCGCAAGAGGTACAGAAACAACTTCTGCTTTAGCTATTTTAGGTTCTGCTTTGATTGAATTAACTGAAAGTTCTACAACTTCAATTTTTGCTACTCATTATCATGATATACTTAATATTAAAGATATTAAATATTATATTTATCACATGAAAGTAGAAATTAAAGATGATGGAACAATTATTTATTCTAGAAAACTTACCAAAGGTAAAAGTGAAGAGTTATACGGCCTTTTAGTTGCTAAAAATATTATTAATGACCTATCTTTTATTGAAAAAGCTCAAAAAATATGTAATACTTTATTAAATCAAAAAAGTAATATTTTAGATACTAAAAAAAGCAGATATAATTCTTCTTTATTTATAAATGAATGCTTTTTATGTAATAATCAAACTAATTTAGAAACTCACCATATAAATCATCAAAAAGATTGTACTGATTATATTGTGAAAAATGATAAACATATTGGTAAAAATCATTTAGCTAATTTAATTGTAATTTGTGAAAAGTGTCATGATAAAATTCATTCTGATAATAAAACTATAAAAAAAATAGAAACATCTAAAGGAATTCAGATCAAAATTGAATAATTATAAAATTAAAACTTTTGTAATTTAATATATTACTATAAATATATACAGAAATAAATATACCAATAAAGTTATATTACTTAAAATTCAAAGGTTTTAGTGTTAAAACTTAAACAATATTTAGATAGTTTAACTATCTTATAAAACATATTATTTTTAGTTAGTAGCTATTTATAAAAACAGAAAGTGAAATTAACTATAATTTTAATAATTATAGTTAATAATATTTACATACTTATTTACATACTTATTTACATACTTATTTACATACTTATTTACATACTTACCGTTTAACAAACATAATTAGATATAACACCCGCAATGTCTTTACAAACCAGTCTTGTATCATACATTATCTGTTTAATTTCTCTTCTAATCTCTTCTTTTAATTTTCCAAATATTATTGACATCTCTTTAGGATTTTCCTTATTTCCTTTGAATGTTTTAAAAGACTTATTTTTAGACATATACAGAGTATAGGTGATATTATGATGTTTGAACACATTTTCATTCTTTTTTGTGAATTTATAAATTGTCATAAATAACTCAGGAACAGTATCATCGTAATCTTCGTTAATATTTTTAATCAAAAATGCTTTAGCGTTTGCTTCAATCGCTACAGTTAAATCCTTGTTAGATTTGAGATATATGATTCCAGCAGTAGTATTAAGTGTATAGTAAAAAATGGTCATAGCAATTGTTTGCTGATAGAAAGAATATTGTTTGTTTTGGGACATTTCAAAAATTGAAGACAATCCTAATGTTACCAAATTTTTGTTGTAAGTATCAACAGTCATATTAGCAATTTCTTTGTATTTTCGGAGAGTTGTTTCGTGATAAGACATTATGGTTGTATCAAATAGGAAACATAAGATAATGTATTATAAAAAAATCATTTATTTCTTAATAAATGATTTATAATGATTTATTTTCCTTATAAAATGAATAAATATATTATAAAAGTTGTTTAAAATATAGGAATGATGTTTTCTATTTCAGACTTTGATAAAGAACCATTTCCTGTATAATATTGAATAAATTTATGTGTTCTTTCATCTTTAAATGATGATGTAAAGTATCTTTATTAGGCGATGTAATTACATTAATATGATTTTCTCCATAAAAAGTTTTATTTTCTACAAGTGTAAATGAAAAATTATATTTATTACCATAACCTCTGGATACAATAATAGCAGATTGACTAATAGGTGTTTTTGTTATATTTTTTATATATTGTTTTTTTTCTCCTTTTAGATTATCAAATACAAGTTCATTATCAACTATATTACTAGAGTATATTACTAGAATTCCTTCTTTGTCATTCAACTTTGATTTGTGCTGGTTCCAAACTACTTCTCCTGTCTTTACAATTGAATTTAGTTCTTTTATAGTTGTTGAAATATTTTTAAGTTCTATTAAATCCTTATAATAAGGGTTAATACATAAATTGTAATCAAAATTTATAAAGTAATTTTTATTACTTGGAGTATTTTTAACTATCATAATCATTGTATTTTGAGAAGTATCTATAAAGTTTGCACTTATATTTTCCAAGTGAAGTATTGTTGTATTTTTATACATATATTTTCTACATGGTTCATAATATTTACAGTTATAAAAAGAAGTAGGTAAAACAAATGCTAAAATACCTCCTTCTTTTAAATGTTCGGTAAGACATTTATAAATAAATAATACAAATATATTTCCTCTTCCAGACATACAATTTTTATTTTTTTCAGAAACTACAAAGTAAGGAGGGTTTCCAATAATCAAATCAAATTTTTCATTCGATTTATATTCTAGAAAATCTTTATTAAAAAGTTCTACATTTTTACCGAAACTATTTTTTATTTTATTATATATTGTTTTATTGTATTCAACACCTACTATTTTTGTGTCATATTTATCTTGTATATCATTTATAAATTCTCCAGAACCGCAAGAAGGTTCATATGCATTCATATTTTTTTTAGATTATTAAAGAATGGTATATTTTCACACTTATGTTTGTGCACATTATCTAAATAAGTATCTTTGTCTAGTTTTTTAATATTCAAATCTTTGCAAACTTCAAATAGAAAATTGTCGTAGTAATATTCAGCGTAAGATTGAGGAATTATATTTGTATTATTGGTTCTGTGTTGAACATGTTGAGGAAGTTTGAATACACTTGTCGCATTGAATTTGAACTCGTATCTTTTTTCATTAATCAAGAAATCAAAGTCATTCTTAATTCCAGCAGTTTTTTCGATTTTTGGAACTGTATCAAATATACCATAAAATTTTGTTCTCAAGTCTGACCATTTTTTAAGTCTTGATAAAACTTACGAAAATAATAAGGATTAATGATTTTATTGATAAATAAAAAATTCACATAAATATATTAGATTAACAAATAGAATAAATGATTTTATATTTAATATAATATTTGATTTATTTAAAATGTCATCAGTATTAGATATAATTGAAATTGCTTTTCAAGATATTATTATTAATTTTTTGAAATCAGAAAAAAACTTACATAGTGATTATCTAATGGATGATAATTTATTTGAAGTTATTTTATGCGACGATGAAGAATATAAAGTAGTTTTACTATATGAAAAAAATACTAATTCATATAATTTATCTCTTCGTTGGGATAATGATTTAGTAACAAATGATAGATATTTTACAGATGGTATTGAAATTGATGAAAATAATCATACTGTTATTAGCATTCAAATATCTAAATTTATAAAAAAATTTTTAGATAAAGACAATAAATGTAAATGTTGTCAATATCCATTGAATTTTATAACAGATTTAACTATATGTTATAAAGAATATCATAACGTTGTTGAAATGCACTGTAAAGATTGCGGAGATAAATTAATAAAAAATTTATATAAAATAATAAATACAAAAAATAATGATACTTTAGAATGTAATATATGTTCTGAAAATTTATGTAAAAAAAAATCTGATAAAAAAATTATAATAAATGATTTTTATACTGTAAATTGTTGTAAAGGTAAATTATTATGTTCAAATTGTATTACTAAAAAAAATGACAAATGCTTTTTTTGTAGACAGGATTTTAAAACTAAAAAATTTAATATCATTTAAAAATAATTTATTTTCATAAATCTTTAATATGAATTTAAAGATTTATGAAAATAATAAATGAGCAGACAAAAAATAAAACAATTTATGAGAAAAATTAGTGATGATGACGATGAACCTCTTAATTTCGTTAAAAATGGAATTAGAAAAGTAAAAAAACAAAATAAAGATGAACAAGAGTATAAACTTAAACGTGATAAGGAATATGAACAAGAGTATAAACTCAAACGTGAGAAGGAATATGAACAAGAGTATAAACTTAAACGTGATAAGGAATATGAACAAGAGCATAAACTCAAACGTGATAAAGAAGATGAACAAATTGAACAAAAAGAGAGAATAAACGTTAATAAAATACAAATTGAAAATGTAGATTGTAATGATAAACAAGAAATTATACATGAAAATGAACATGAACTGTGTAATGAAACTAAACATGAAATTAGTAATGACACTGAAACGGAAATTGATATTTTAAAAAATGTTTCTGAAAAACAAGAAAAAATAAAAAGAGAAGTTGAGTTTGAGGATGAAAATACTACTGAATTAGACACTGATAATCCATTTGTAGATATTAATAAACAAGTATTTATTAAATATTTAAAATCAAATGGAATCTCCTATACTGAAGATATCGTTAATTCTATGTATACTATTATGAGTGAAATTGTTTATTCAATTTTTTTTAAAGTTCTTTCTAAAAAGAAAGATAATAGTGTAAATATTACATTGTCTGATATAACTAATATTATTTCTAATTATATTGAAGATGAAGAACTTCCTGAAGATGTTTTTATACCTATGAAAATGTTTTCTTATGGAATTAATAATATTTGTAATGATTGTAAATGCACTATTAAGAGAGATGCTTTAATCCATCTTCATATATTCACTGAATTTTTAGTTAATAAAATTATATCAAATTCAACTTTAATTGCAAAAAATGCAAAAAGAAATAGAATATCTGGAAAAGATATTATTTTATCTCATAAATTATCGTTATTATAATCTTTATTAGTACTCCAACACTTTTTTATAATATATATATTATAAAAAATTTATAAGATTGAACTACTTTATTTGGATTATTAATATTTTCAAAACATAATTTATTTAACTCATAGGTATTTTTGTTTCTAAAATTATGCTTGTTTTATTGAAATAATTATAATATAAATTTACTAATAAATTTATAACATTAATATAATTTATATCACTATCTCTTATATTTAAAAGTAATATTTTCTCAACAATATAAAACATAGAAATGTTTTTACTAATAAATTTTAGGATTATTCATAACATTAACATAATTTTATTATAATTTAAAACTAAATATTATTATAAAAATGAAAAAAAATAGGAAAAATAAACCTCTCATGACTACTATTGATGTAATTGAACCTGCTATTGATGTAATTGAACCTGTTATCGAACCTGTAATTGATGTAATTGAACCTGCTATTGATGTAATTGATGTAATTGAACCTGCTATTGATGTAATTGATGTAATTGAACCTGCTATTGATGTAATTGAACCTGTAATTGAACCTGTAATTGATGTAATTGAACCTGTAATTGAACATGTAATTGAACCTGTTATCGAACCTGTAATTGATGTAATCGAACCTGTAATTGATGTAATTGAACCTGTAATTGATGTAATTGAACCTGTAATTGATGTAATTGAACCTGTTATTGATGTAATTGATGT
>Ga0247837_1008339_pt1 | contig 13077 bp, 17 predicted proteins | sample LaCtaG_2_FD_187115 | JGI IMG/M metagenome (GOLD analysis project Ga0247837, IMG submission 187115) | Freshwater microbial communities from meromictic Lake La Cruz, Castile-La Mancha, Spain - LaCruzMarch2015_14.5m | ecosystem: Environmental > Aquatic > Freshwater > Lake | place: Spain: Castile-La...
ATTGTCTGAATTATTCTCATAACACTATAATAATTAAAAGAATTAGTTCCAACAATATTTATTTTCATATTAGTATTTTTATTCAAAGAAATATTATTTAACCCATAATGTAAATTTGAAAATTGAAGGCTATCACTCACTTTAATATTTTCATAATTATTAAAATATTTGTTTTTTATAAATTGAGACCTGTTTGCTGATTGACATACAATGTATATTGTATCATAATATTCTAAATGATTAATAATTGTTTTTGCGTTAAATCTAATCATATTCATCGGAATGTTATAAAAACTATAGTGTTGTGATTGGTCAAAATGTCTATAATATACTTCATCACTTTTACGAATATCAATAAATAAAACTTTCATAATATTATATTATTAGTTTATTATAATATAATAAAATATTACACATGAGAGATTAATATAAACCGTTGTATTAATCTAATTTTAAATCTACAAATTCGGCATAATGTTTATTTATACGTTGTGCTTTCTTAGCATAATTAGCATGATCTTCTTCGCTTAAATTTTTCCACAGTTCTCCAATTTCTGTTAACCAATTAAGGTTATTAATAGAAGACGGACCAAGGTTCATTATACTAAGATCTGTTTTATCTTTCTTATTTTCACTGGCAAATACTAGAAAGGCGGTTGTGCGTTTAGCAAGAGGATTTACGGGTTCTTCTTCTTCATCGCTCGAATAAACAATTTCTGTTGAGTCAGACTCGTAATCTGTTTCCTCTTCAACCTCTTCTTCAACCTCTTCTTCTGTTTCTTCTTTTACAACAACTCCATCTTTTAAAACAAGAAATGTATCATTAGTATTATTATTATAACTAGTCCAATAAATTTCATCACCAATAAGCTCACGTGTAATTCCGTTAGGACTAACTGTAATTTTATAAATTTCATCTGAATAATTAAAATATTTGTCTTTATAAATTATTTCAATTTCCATATTTTCAGCAACTTTTATCTTGCGCACATAGAGAGTTTTATCAGTAACACTAATGCTTGTATAAGGCATCTTCTTTATTTCTTTTGTATTGATAAACATTAATAATTTAATTCAATTTTTTATTAGCATAAATTGGTTATATAAATTATATAAATTATATAAATTATATAAATTATTTAAAGTTATAAAAAGAAGTTTTATAGATGAAGTATGTCTACACATAATACATACAAATATTCAATTCTTATTACATGTAATGTAATAAATGTAATTTATCATTTACCTCAAATTATAAAAACTTATAAAACAGAATCGGTTGCGGACTTTGATCCATATTATTTATTTTTAGGCAACCTTCATAGTTTTTGTTGGGTGTTATATGGGATAGAAGATAATAATGGACTAATACTATTTAATAGCTGTGTATCAATGTTTTCTATTTCTTTTGTTAGTTATTATAAAATTCGTAATGCTATTATACAACATTACAGTATTAAGGAACCTAAGGTTGATGTTATTAGTGTAACGTGTGAATAACAAACGTAGTTTATATATATTATATATAATATATAAAATATAATAATAGTATAATATGGATTTAACCGAAATTTTGACAGAAATAATCTCAGGATTTACAATCGCTTTAGTGTTAATTCCAGAAAGTATTGCGTTTTCATTATTGTTGGGATTTCCTCCATCAATAGGCATAATTTCTACCGCAATTATGTCATCAACAACCTCATTATTTGGAGGTTGTCCAACTCTTATATCGGGAGCTACTGGAGCAATAGCAAGCTCACTTGTTGGTGTAAAGACATTATATGGAACACAATATGTATTTTTAACAGTAATTCTTGGTGGTCTAATCCAGCTAGTGTTGGGAGTTAGCGGACTATACAAATATATATCAGCTATTAGTGACCCAGTTATGACTGGATTTTTAATAGCATTAAGTTTTATAATAGCTAAGGCACAAATAAAAAATTTTAAATATATTAATACAGACACGTGGTTTAAAGACAGTGATAATTATAAATTAACAGGAACAGCTATTTTCTCGTTTATTAGTCTTCTTACTGTGCTATTTGGTAAATTTGCATACAGTTTATCGAAGAAAACTACAAATAGTTTGAAAATTAATATTCCGGGAGCATTAAGCGCAATAGTACTATTAAGCTTATTATACTATATTATGCCTATAAAACAAACAATTGAACTTGTAAATGATAGAGGTAGCACAAAATTAGATAACATTGCGTTTAATATTCCTAATGTTGAATGGAATATAACAAATATTATAAAAGTATTGCCTTTTGCTTTCGCAATGGCTATAACCGGACTAGTAGAGAGTATTTTTATGGTAGAATATACGAGTAAACAACTAAAAATTAATGGTAGCGCATTAATAGAAACATTAGCACAAGGAGTTGGAAATGTGCTATCTGGATTTTGTGGTGGATTTGGAGGCTGTGTATTTGTTGGACTAAGTAAATATAACTTAGAAAATGGCTCCAAAACACGACTCTCATCACGAGCAACAAGTCTGTTTTTCATAATACTAACATTACTGTTTTCAAGTACTATTAACAAAATACCAATGCCAGCAATAATTGGTATTATGATTATGATTGCGTTTAAAACTGCTACCGCTAATTATGACTATTTAATAAAGAATTTTAGAAGTGAGTGGCTAATTATTATTTTAACATCATTTGTAGGAATGTATAGTGAAAGTCTTGCCTTGGCAGTTATTATAGGTTCGATGGTTCAATACGCAATAAAATATAGTAAAAGCATTTAAAGACTTTTAAAAGACTTTTAAAAGCGCCTGTGTTTATACATTATATACTAAATAGGCTAAAAACAATTCAAAAAAGTTTTTAGAAAATACGTCTAAAATATTATAAGAAGCGTTTTTAATCTTATTCTTATATAATGCCGCAATACCGTAAAGACCCCATATAATAAGCATTAAATAAAAAATTAAATAATTAGCACTATTATTTTTAACATAATAAACAAACATTTTTAAAAAAAGTAATCCAAAAAAGAAAAATCCTACAACTGTTGATATTGCCAACGATATTAGCTTTAATTCTTGTAAATAGCCTATAAACAACATATTAAAATTATAAAACAATAGTTCGCTAATTTTCTTTATATCTGTTTTAAAAAAACTATATAGACTTGAAGCACTTGAAGTGCTTATTAATTTAGTATTATTATAATGAAAATATGCGACAGTAGATATAATCATAATTGGTGTTGAGAAAAACCAGTCATAATATCTGTAACGTGCTATATCTTCTTTATCCACATTTTTTGTGTAAAAATAAATAAACCATATATAAAATGAGCCTTCTATAATTTGGACAAGATTTTCTAAAATTAGCGCCTCTCGTAGCAATATGTTGGACGGTGTAACATTAGTTAAAAAAACAATAAGTAATCCAATTATTAGAGTTATTATTTGAACGAAAAAAGATAAGACTAGAGTATCTTTTACAATATAGTCATAGTTCATTTATAAATAATATACATTAAAATTAAAATACAAAAGAAAAATAAGGGCACACTAAATTCAATAAATAGAGTTAGTATTTGAACGGAAAAAGATAATTTTAAAATGTCTTTTAAGTTCATTTATAAATAATATACATTAAAATAAAAATACAAAAGAAAAATATAAATATTGCAATTAAAGTAACACTAAAAAGTTTATAATAAAACATATAATGTTCTATAGAGTATAAAGATTATAAAGATTATAAACTTTGTAGCAACTCATTGTTTTCTTTTTTAAAGCTTTCAATCAACATGTGAGGGATTTCCTCAAATGAAACCAATTTTTTATTTAGCTCATATTTTTCTTGTGCTCCAACTTCTTTTAAAAGTGCTTCCTTAAATGCTTCCTTGTTAGCATAATACATTTCGCAAGTTTTTGGTCCGCATTTTTTAAAAACAGGCATTATATTATCTGATTTATCACCTAGCACAATTTTATAAAATAAGTTTTTGGCGGGTTCAGTAAATACTTTTTTTGCTTCTTTTAAAAATTTATATTGAAAATTTATAATTTCAGTTTGGTAGTCTAAAAGCTGTAAATAATCATGGTCGTTTGCTATAATATAGATTTTAGCATCTGGATATTTTGCGCGAATATGGTTTTTAGTAAGTGCAATAATATCGTCAGCTTCCAAATTAGGAAACTGCAAAATATGATTTACTCCAGCTTCATATAATTTTTGGTTATTATTTTGATAAATGTATTTGAAAAATGGTGCACCATTAAAGCTATTATCTTGTGTGCGTGTTCCTTTATAGTGTTCGTAAAGTGTATTTCTCCAAATATCCTTTCTAGGACAATCTCGCACTGCTATAATTGTTGTATTTAACGCACTTTTATTACGTTGTTTGTGTAACTTCTGTTTTTTTTTGAATAATTCAAGTGACTCTAAAAATGTTTTTGTGAATTTTTCCAAAAACTCTTCATTTTCAATGTGATTTTCAGGTAATGGTTGTTTTGTTTTGGCATGATTCCACCACTGTAAAATAGCATAATATCTGTAAAATATCCAATAACTTGTATCAACCAATATAAATATTTTTGGTTGTTCCATGATGCTTGACTTAGTATATAAATATATATATAGACTTTAATTCAATTTTTTGTATATAAAAAAAATTGATTATTTGTGTTATATTTAACATAAATAATGTATCAAAAAGCATAGTTGAATAAAATGATAACATTAAATGAAGACAGTGATTATATTAGCACACGAATAACCACTATTGAAAAAAGTAATACAAAGTGGAATTCAAAAATTGTTGATACAAGTCATGAAGATTTTATTAGAGATTATGGATCAAGTGTATTTACAAATTTGGTAAGAAATACATTTACAGGAACATACGTTAAAAAATTTAAATGTAGCGATTGTAATGCTCTCGCAAGTGAACGGTGTCATGGTAAAGGTGAAGAACGCCCTTTATTACTTAAAAGAGCACTTGAAAAAATTTGGTCTGACACATCCAAACCTATTGCTATGAAAATAATTGTAATAGCGTTTTTAGAAGAACACAAAACTACTAAATTTACATTTAAATGTCATACTTGTCATGTAAATGAAAAATAAACATACTACTTTTTGTATAGTAAAATTGATAACAATACTATTTTAATAGTTACCTTTTTTTATGTCTTCTGCTTTTTGCGCGTCTTCTGCTTTTTGCACGTCTTCTGCTTTTTGTACGTCTTCTGCTTTTTGCATTTCGTAACATCCGCCGTGTGCCACCGTCTTTTGATTGTTCGGTCGCCAACGCAGCACCAAATACTGCTTGTAATAGAACTTTCACTGTTTCGTTTAACGCTGTTTCTGTTTGATGTTCAGTTGTTGTAATTAAACCAGCCGTTGTCGCCTCATCGGATGCTGTTGCCTCTTGTGTTTGGGCACTTATAAACTCATTTATAATGTGTTTCAGTCTATCAAGTGCAACCTGTTTATTAGCTTCCTCAAGTATAATAGGCCCACTCACATTCACAAGTTCGTTCAACCTTTCAAGCCTTATTTTGTTACTGCTACTTATACCAGTCACCAAATTTGTGTAGTTATCATTTACATTTTGTATATTTATAACTAAAATATTTTTTATTTCATCAAATCTTTTTTTTATATCAGTACTTGTATCACTTTTCAAAAACCCTATATGGCGTAAAAAGATATTAGCATTCGCTGGCAAACTATAAGTATACTGAGAAACTGTAGCTTTCAAACTATATTTATTGTGATACGTGTGATACGGATCAGTACTCTCTTTTTTGGGGTCGGCTTTGTCTAAACTTTCTGTAAGATTTTGTACTGCATCTTCTAACAATTTTTTTGTATAAGCTTGGTTTAATATATCTGGCACCATATTCAAAAGCCTTCTTAGAATAGTATTCTTTATACTAGGTGTATTATCCATAGAATCAATTATTACTGTAATTGCTTCTATTGTCTTATCCATATTTAATAAAATCCTTTTTATATTGACCACGTTTTGGAAGATTTGGCTCTCTAAAGTGTCATTACTCATTTTCACTATTTATAATATATATATATAATAAAAATATATAGATTTGTAATTTTATTAATCATAGTTTTAATCATAGATAAATGTACAAATTAATACTAAAGATTAATAATATATTTGTCATATAAACGTAAATTAAGAGTATTATTTTTGTATAGTTAAAAAAAATTGATTATTTATGTTATGTTTAACATAAATAATGTATCAAAAAGCATAGTTGAATAAAATGAGCTATAATGGAGCACTTGTCCCAATTTGGGTTATTATTCTTATTTTGTTGCTCTTGCTATCTTCATTGTTTCCTGCTGCTTTTCTATGTGCACTATTATTGTTCTGTTGTCCAATCCTCTTTATAGCTCTTGAGCTAATATCAGATGCTATTGGATTAACTGGGACGGCTATTTGTTTTGGTTGCATGTATCTTTATTTTGCTTAATTAAGTTTGTAAGTTTGTAGAGAGAGATAAAGGCACAAAAAACAAAAAACAAAAAAATTGAACTATTTTTTTATGTAATACATTCTAATTAACTATGTTGGAAGTACAATTAGCAATGTTAGGTCTTCTTGTTTTAAGAAGCTTGATTGCGCTTATTGAAGTTGTTTGTATACAAACATTGTTAGTATTTAAATCATATTATATTCCTAATTATATTCCTAATTATGGTTTTAGTTATAATCCTACTAAAAATTTGAATTATAATTATGAAAAAAATTATTCACACACTAACGACAATAATCAAATTATGTTTTATACATAACTTAATCACAATCCACATATTCTTCATTTTCAATTTCTTCACATTGTAATTTGGCATTTTCAGCAATTAGCTTCTTATTAATAGCAATTAATTTAGCGTTAAAATAGAATTGCTTAGCATTTTCCTCAATAAGTTTAGTGTTTTCTTCAATTAGTTTAGCATTCTTTTCACCTGCTTTTTTTATTTCCCATTTTAAGTCAATAATTTCGTTGGCTGTTTTAAGCGCATCCAGCTTTAATTTTTCATTTTCATTATTAGTGTCTTCTAAATTGTCTGTTAATTGTGATACATAACGTTTTAAATAACGATTTTCTTTAATTAATACATTAATTATGTGTTCTGTGGGACTACAATGTCCGAAAATTCCAATGAGTTCATTTTGATATTGTGTTTTCCATAAAATATGTTTTTGACTTTTAAAATGACTAGTTACCCAATTTGATGTAATATTAAACACTTTATCTTTAGCACAGCATGGACATCTGATTAATTTTTCGCTATATTCGTTCTTCAATTCGTGGTATGTTTTATCTCGTAGACCATCTGTCTTAACATCATAAATTGGTGAATATTCTGGAATTCCAGCAATAGATGTCTTATTGTCGTTGTTAAAGTCTGTATGAGACATTATATTAATATTTTAATAATAATGTTTTTAAATATAAAAAAAGTAATCAATTTTTTTATATTGAAAAATATCTTAACATTACATTACATTACAATATAATACAATACAATACAATACATTACAGACTTAAGATTTAATATTTAAATACGCAACAAAAAGATTAACTGCAAGAGCACCAATAACCCCATACATAAATGATTTGGCTGCTAAATATGTTTCATAATCATCTTGTGCCTTTTGTTCAACTGCCTCTAAATAATCACTTTCACATTCAAGTTGGCTTTGCTCACGTTCTGTTTTGTCTAAAGGTGTTGTTTCTAGTACATTTGTTTCACTTAAATTTACACTTTCATTTACAATTGCATTAACCAACTCACAAATAAATAAGTCAATCTTATCTCGTTGTTCATTAACTTTTAATTGTGCCTTAACCCATTTCCAAGAAATAACGTTATTAAAATTGCTTGTTCCCAATTCTTCATTTGTTTCAATAATTTCGGTAAGCATTTTCTTACCACCACCAATTGACGTACACATAATTTGTCGCGACAAATCTCCTTCTAAACATCTTGTTGTAATCATATTACAAATATGATTGACAAATTCTTTTGCCTGTAAAATAGCATTGCGTTCTTCAATAATTGTAGAATCAAGACAAGAATACTTTTTACAAATATTTAGTATAGTGCTATGTAATGCTGACATTATTATATAATATTAGTATTCTTAATTTAAATCAATTCAATTTTAATTATAATAATTTTTAATACATAATAAATTATATATTAAAATTCTATATTTATAATTTTAAATATAGAATTTTAAATATAATGTTATAGTAAATGTCTTTGTTAGATAATAAGAAACAAATTGATGGTGAAGAACAAGTATATTTTCAAAACACATTAGCTTCAATTATTGAGGATGTTAAGTTTACAGCTGAACATCCTCAATAATTGACTAGTGTTTGATATGAAGCATACGTGTTTTTTTTATAAATAAAATTACTTGCTAAATAAAATTACTTGCTAAATAAAATTATTTTTAGAGAGATTATATTGTACTTATAATATAATATAATATAATATATATATATGTCAAAACGGTTTCTTATATTGTGTCAACGAAAATCAACCACGCTTGCTAATGAAAAAGATGATGTTGAACAAACTGTAGATGCTATTAATACTTATGTGGGAGCAAATTTTGGAGAAGATGTAGATATTGAGTATTTAACTACACACGAAAATCATCCAGGTGAAAGAGCTAATATATCTAATTATTATGCCGACTACAAATTTGCGCTTAATGATAATAGTGAAGCAAAACAATTTGTAAAAAGTAACGCAGGAATCTATGATGGTATTATTCTTAATACTTGTGCAGTCAACTACATGAATTATGAAATGATAGCTAAACTATTAAAATCTGGTGGTTTTTTATTAATAAAAACATTTGCTCCAGAAGATACAGATGGCGAAAAAAATCTAAAAAAGATGGAATTTGGGCTTATTACTTTGAAGAACATAAAAAGCTTTTTTACACAGCAAAATGGCTATGGAAGTCATTATTATATAAAGAAAGAGCAGGCTGGAAAAAAAAACAAAAAACAAAAAACAAAAAATAAAAGAACAAAAAATAAAATTAAAATAAGAAACATTAAACGCATAAGAGCTATGAAGACAATAAAAAGACGTAGTTAAAATTGCATAAATAAAATTGCATAAATAAAATTGCATAAATAAAATTGCATAAATAAAATTGCATAAATAAAATTGAATTGCGTCTTTAAATATTATTGTTTAGAACAATAATAAAACACCACTTATTATGAATGTTACTTCCATTATTGAATTTGGAAATTCATTTATCCAACCACAAAACAATAAAAATAATAATTTTGTTATAACAATGGACCCATTTTATATTGGAACGTTTATTGGACTAGCGGGAGCGTTCCCAGTTGCTCTTATTATACTTCGTTATTTATATTATAAGAGGCAAGTAAGGTTAAGCGAAACTAATGTTGTTCTTGAGAAGCATAATAATGTTCATGACATAGTAAAGACTAGCATTGACTTAAGTGTATAATTTATGCTATTTTATTTAAAATAGCATTTGCAATATTATAATTTTTTTAGAGAGAAATAGTATACTATGTATAAAAGAATTCTTGTATTATGCCAACGTAAAGTCAGTAATCTTCCAAAAAACAAAGACGCTGTTGACAAGGCAGTATTAGAAATGGATGAATATATAGCATTGCGCACTCATGAAGACGAAAGAGTAAGTATTGAATATTTAACATGGCATTACAATGAGCCACACAAAGCTTATGCCAATCATAATTTTCTTCTCTCAAGAGAGAATACGTATGGCTCTGATGCTATATTTAAAGAAAAAATCAGCATGTTAGATAAATTTATTGCAGAACATAATAACAGTTATGATATTATTATTCTAAATACTTGTCCACTTATATGGTTAGACTATAATATGATACATAACTTATTAAAATCAAATGGTATTTTAGTAGTAAAATTATTTGGTAATAAAGAAAGCTCGCCAAGTAAAGACGACAATCCTATTGTGGCGCAAAGTATTGAAAGAACTATACCTTCCACCTTATTTATAAAACAACAGGACTCTCTTTATGGAAAATTTACTTATATAAAAAAAGAAACACAAGCACTGGGAAAAGGAAGAAGGCTAAAAAAAGCTTATACAAGAATAAAACGAAGTAGGCTTAAAAAAACAAAAAAAAAAGAAGAATTACTTAAATAGTTGCACTTTTCTTTACGCTTTTATAATATTATGGTATTGCCAATAATCTAGCTATACTATTTAAATTATTAAACAGCCTCATTTGACAAGCTGCCACATTTATAGAAAGTTTTTTTCCAAAGCTATTTACATTTAATAAACACAATACTAATTTGTGAAATTCTTCTGTAAAGTTCAAATTATTGTTTTTCAATATTTTACAAAATTGCGCTATTAGTGTTGGAGTTATTTCATTGTCTACACACAGTTGTATAGAGTCACAAATATCCTTTTTTAATGCTTCTTTAGTTAATTGAGGCATAGTACTTAATCTCTCTTTTTCTTCTATAACATTGTATAAAACTGTAAAAATTTGGCTATAATCTTTATTTAATAAGACTTCATTTAAAAATATATAATACGCATTTTGATTTAACCTATTTGGAAAACAGGTTAATCCAAAATCTATAACTCCCATTTGATATTTGGGTACTAAATCATTGTTAGATTCATTTATATAAAAAAACACATTTCCACAATGTAAGTCGCAATGAATAGCTGAATAATTTAAAATACCCAATATTCCGAATTTTATATATATATAAGCAAATTCTTCTTTAATTGCAGTATCCATAGTTTCCAGTGTCTTTAACGTGTGACCTTTTATATTTTCCATTACTAACAATTGTTTAAATTGGTGTGTAATGCTTTTATAGACTTTGGGAAATCTGTATTCTTTATTATTTTTGTATTTTTCAGCAAATCTCTCTAGTGCGTATGCTTCTTTTGTAAAATCTATTTGTTGCAGCATTAATTCTTTATTATCTGCTACTAATTTGGTTATGTTAAAAGAATTAATATAAGGTATATAATTACACCACCAAGCTATATATGCTAATTCATCAAAACAATCTCTCAAATCGTTCTCTATATTGCGCTTTAACATTTTAATGACTACCTTTGTATTAGAACAATCAAATCCGTCAAATACTAGTCCAACTATTCCACTGTTTATAGGTATTGCACTTATTACACTAATATTATAAGTTTCATGTAAATCACTTAACAACTTATAGTCAATAGAGTCACTAGTATATGGAACATTATCACAATAGTTAATTAAATAATCCTTTTCATTGTCATATAATAAATCTTCGTTTAAACATAATGATTGAAAGATTTTAATATATAGTATATTACTTTTTTCTAATTTATTGCATAAGGCTTTTACTAGACTAAGTCTAGTATGATCTTGTTGTTTATATAAATAAAGAGTTAGTATTTTATTAACATAAAAGTGTGTAATAGTATATGTTAATACACTTAATAACTTTATAATGCGATAATAGACTTTTAAAGGTTTAGTATATTTTTTCAAAAAATTATACATATTAATTATATACATATTAAGTATATACATATTAAATAGACTTAATTTTTATATATTTTATATATGTAATTTAAAATATATAAATCAAAAAACCAAAAACCAAAAACCAAAAACCAAAAACCAAAAAACTAAGTCGCATTACTACAATAATTTTTAAGATTATAAAACATCTTTTTAAACATTAATCCAACCAAATTTTCCATATATAGCGGTAAATCATCGTCTATAGTAACTTGAAAATCTATATTAAATTTAACGTTCACACGTTCATTTTCACCTTCTTGAACGTGTATTTGAGTTTTACCATAGTTATATATTAATGGTTCATAATTCGAATTAATCAAATTAAGTTGTGTCAAGTAATCTTGCTTTAATTGTTCTGATATTAAGTTCAAATCTTTATTATAAAAAGTAACCGAGTTATTAAATCTATTTAATATTTTAGTGCTGCTAAATAGCATATATTTTTGCTTTATTCCAATTTCTTTAGCAATATGAGAGATTAATATACATAGTGTCGCTTCATTTTCTGTTTTATTTAATATCATTATTTTTTCTATTAGCTCTTTATTTTGCTGTTCTAATAAATCATATATTTCAAAACCGGTAAGACTAGCTACATTTATTAGTGTAGTGTCTATATTTGGAATAGTAAATGCTAAATTATAACTTCTTTTATTAAAAGAAAAGTTTTTTATTTCAGATAATAATATATCTCCTTTACTACATATTAGCTTCGGTTGAAATCTATTTTCTTCACAATAACTCATAATAAATATAATAAACAGTTAGTATTTAAATACTTACTTTTTATAGTTTCAAAATAATATATTAATCCACCAATAATAAATAGAGTTAATAAGAATCCACCATTATATTCTTGTGCACTACAATTTAAAGAATCATTATATAATTTAAAACCACTGCTGTAATTTATAACACAAAATAGTAAAATTAATAAATATCCTATTATATATGAATAAGATGTATTAATAGAATCTGTAATAAAACCTTTAACATAATATAATGCTAAAAGCGCAAAAGTTATGTGCCATAATATAGTAAAAACAGCCATAAATGTAAAAAAACTTGTTTCTTTAAATGGGACATACTTTTTCCATAAGTTAAAAATAGTAGTGTTATATTTTTCATTAAACTCGCGCGATGCTAATACTTGAAATTTTAATAATAGTCCATAAGAACCTATAAACAACATAGAAATAAATATTCCAAAAGAAACATATATTAATACATCATAACATTTACACAATGAAGATAATAATAGTGTTGATACCAATAATGTAGTTGCTTGAAAACATAAAAATTTATGTAGTTTTATAACTCTTTGAAACAATGTTCTTTTTGGTTTTATATTTTGTTGTTGCTTTAAGTCGCTTTGCTTTAAGTCGCTTTGCTTTAAGTCGCTTTGCTTTAAGTCGCTTTGCTTTAAGTCGCTTTGCTTTAAGTCGCTTTGCTTTAAGTCGCTTTGCTTTAAGTCG
>Ga0247837_1008351_pt1 | contig 13059 bp, 15 predicted proteins | sample LaCtaG_2_FD_187115 | JGI IMG/M metagenome (GOLD analysis project Ga0247837, IMG submission 187115) | Freshwater microbial communities from meromictic Lake La Cruz, Castile-La Mancha, Spain - LaCruzMarch2015_14.5m | ecosystem: Environmental > Aquatic > Freshwater > Lake | place: Spain: Castile-La...
CTTTAGTTACTCAGGACTCTCTTCCAGCCAGTTTATGCTGATCTTCATCCAGCCGCTGCCTCAGGGAGGGGTCTATTCTGTTGATATTGCTGTCCAAGTTGGAGTACAAGTGATAACTCTGAGCGTGCAAATGAAAGTATCGGCTCCTCCTATACAAGGTACCTTCACTGTCTCACCCTCCTCAGGCACTGCCCTGACCACTTACTTCTCGTTGACAGTGGACAACTGGGAAGATACAGACGGCCCTGACTACCCCATCACATACAGTTTCGGAGACTGCACCAGTGGAAGTGTGATGCCTCTGGCTTCCGCTTCGCCTGCAAGCTCAATTTCTCTTCTGCTAGCTTCAGGAGTCCAATGCCTTTCCAGCACAGTAGAGAAGTTCGGGAAGCGTAAGTTGCAGACTGAAGATATCCCAACGTTGTTCGACCAGATCAGTTTACTGCAGGATATCTTCTCGCCCTGCACCGTGGTTGCTCCCGAGGTGAACTTGACTGTCAGCGACTGGGAGTATGTTTACTCAAAGGTGCAAAAGGAGGCTCAGTCTTTCCAGACAATTAATGAGAACCAACTCTTGGCGGAAATGACCTGCTTCCAGGCGCTTATCAACAGGCCTGCCTACCAAACCAACGCACACCTCTCGGCAGTCACCACGGCTATCACCAGTATCACCTCTCAATACAAAGACGGCATCTACGACAAACTCTACCGTAGTCAGATTGGCGTCATACAGAACTACAACCTCACCTCCCTCAATGACTTCGCACTTGCTGACGACTACCTGGGAGCTATGAGCAACGCTTATGCCTTCACTAACTATCCTGATCAGCAGAGTTTGGTGGTGGCTGGCAGTCTAACCAACACTATTGTCCGTCGCATTAGCGGGCCTATGCTCAGCAACTTGACATTCAACGGAACTGACTTCAACCTCTCCTTCCCATCTTCTGCTCAGACGGACTTGAGTGTGTCTGCGGATCAAGTGCTAAATCTGGTCTTCCAGCTCTATCACCTCCACAGCATGCCTGTGGGCATACTCTCAACCCGCATAGGCGCCTCAGGCACAATCAAAGGAAGCACCTGGACTGACTACTCCTCTGTCACTGCTCTGTCAATGACTGGAATCAATGGAAGAGTCAATGTGACCCTACCGGTGTACAATGCGACTGAGTTTACGCGAGGAACGATGTGCACGCACCTCGTCAATTCAGAGTGGACCGAGCTGAACTGCACTGTGCTTTCATTCTCCAACACCAGCGTCACTGTGAGTGTGAGTACCTTGGGATACATCAGTGTTGTGCCCAAAGACTTCAGGATCGCTGATTCTGACCCTCTGCCTTTCCAGCCTCAAGATAGTTCAGACCAGTGTGACCGGTATTATGCTCCTGCGGGAATTATGGCTGCTTTAGTAGGCGCCGCCATAATTGCTGGTGCTATTCGCTTCGTTCTCGGACGAGTCCTCAAGCACGAGATCAAGAAGAAGTTCGAAGAAGTTCACCCAGAGCCCGAAATTCCGAATAGCGGGGATAGAATGAACGCTGTTGCTTCAGAAGGTCTGCCTCCCAACCCTCCGCCCACTACTCAGACCGTGGTGAGAATTCAAGGAGCCTTGCTCCCACTGGCTCAGGGTGAACTGCCTCCTGATGGAAGCCTCGAGATTCCTCACCCAGCCGAGGAAGCCAAGGAACAGGCTGATGTGCTGTCTCGCCGCTCTGCAGAAGCTGAGGAGCAGAAAGCCTTCAGACATGATCTCCCTCCTGATCGCCAGCTCCAACCTTCTGAGGAAGCCTTCCAGCCCCACTCTTCTGTAAAGGCAGCTGAGGAAGAAGCAGCCTTAGCGGAGCCTCGGTGGAAGCAGGTGCTTTCAGGCCACTACCTGCTCGGCTGGATTCTGTGCGGCCGGCAGATCAACCTGCTCTTGCTACTCACCGTCCTGCTGAGTGAACTGTTCTTCCAGGGAGTGTTCTACTACTATATCGCTGACTCGCGCTACGAAGGGACGGAGACTTCAATGTCCTACTTCTTCGACAGTTACGGACAAGACGATGTCTTCTACTACCTATGGGCGTTTTCCATCACCTTCATTACCTCCCTCGTACTGACCACTCTGTTCACTCCCATCTTCACCAAGCATGTTCAGCGGATTATATCTCTCGTAGGCGTGGCGATCTGCGTGGTGCTGGACATCATGTTCATCATCCTGATTGCCATCCTCAACACTGCGGTCTGCTACGAGTACGCGGGCAGGTGGAGTGTTGGCTTCCTGTGGGCCTTCTTGACGGAAGAGCTGATACTGCAGTTCATTGTGGCCGGGTATCGGTTTGTGCTTCTGCGCTGCCGCAAGCCCACTAGTTAGGCATTAAGTTAGGACTTCTTTCAATAGCGACTTCTCTTTAGACGAAAACAGGCCCTTCCAGAACCACATTCCCGGAATAAAGAATGTGCGTGGGTGTGGGAGGAGTGTGTAAGAAAGAGGAGGGACTGAAGCAAGACCGCCTGCTGGGACCAGAGACTGAATGTCCCCATTTAGCTCGGCTCCGCCACTTGAGAGGCTGTGGCTAGAGCTTGCGGTACTTCGAGTTGCTTTCGATCAACTTCGAACTTCCTAACCGCAATAACCCTTTCCAAGAAGTATTGGCCGATATATCCCCATACCCCACAGTCACCAAAGTAGTAACAGCCCAATAGAAACTCGCTATATACAGAGTCGTCTGTCGTCTTTATCCTGAAACCCAAAGAGCCGAGTAAGGTAATAAGGTACTGTAGGTTTATTACAGATAAGTATAACGGTATTTATATATATCAGAACGACTCTATAGAACTATATATATTTGCAGGCTTATACTCTCTGGGTAAAGACTTCATCTAGTCTCTCGATATCTCTAGGATGGAAAGTCTTGCTGGATCTTGAGTAACTCAGATAGACAGTAAGGCGCCGATTAGGGATTTATCGAGGCATATAGCTAAATAACAATGGAGTCCTCCACCCTCCGTTCCTTCCAGTCCGACTGAGTCTGTATTTATCCGCCCTGCACTCCCGCGGTCCCCACATGGGTCGGGTTCACCTCATGATCCTCAAGTCTCTTACTAAGCCTAAGTAGTGCTATGTGTATTGGTCCTTAACTGTGGGAATTGGGCTTTTACTGATTAGTGAGGGGATTGACAAATAGCGCTGAGAAGGGCAGCTGCCTTGTTATAATGGATCCTTGACTTGAGAAAAAGTCCTCTTTCTAGCCCTCCTTCCTGATTCCTCCCATTCAGAACATCAGGTTCGAAGGCGGGCGCAGAGCCTCCCAAAAGCGGCTCTGGAAGTGGCGATTACAGACTATGACAAGGTGAAAGACGGCCGAGAAGCCTACTACCGCTACCATATCCAAGCCAATAGCGCCAAGCGCACACCCACTACTAGGAATTCGAGTGGCTGCGGGCGAAACTGAGCCTGCGGCACCTCGGCTGCGTCACTCCCCAATTACCTCCGAAAGAAGGCGTCAGTTCCTATATATACTCCCACGAAGCCAGTTTCTACGAATAGCGCAGACACGGCTTAGAGGTGTTCCTGCAGGCTGTAGCGGACCACACAAAGCTCAGCACTACCGAAGAGCTGCGCAGCTTTCTAAAAGTCGATGACCTCAATTTCGGCCTGAAGGTGCGGGACACTACTGAGCACAGGGAGTGCTGGCGAGGGTGTGGCACGTGGGCAGCTCGGTAGCTGCCTCTGTCACTTGGTATATAGGCGATCAGCAAGGATCGGGTGCTGTGGACGACCTTTCCAACCTAGAAGAAGACCTGGAAATCGCGTATTCTTCACTGAAGGAGCAGGACCTACGCCTCCTTCGTAAGGCCTATATAGACCACATTCAGTGCAAATGTCCAAACTTCCACACAGCACAACCACGACCTGAAGCAGGCCTACCTAAATTTGGCGGATTTAGACACCAGTTCCCAACTTTGACTGGCCTACAAGGTGCATAGCGACGCTCATACTAAAGTCGTTAGCGGGTCAGAGACATGGAACAGCGGGTAAGAGACCTGTATGAGAAGGAGATGCAGGACTATAAGGTGGGGTATGGTCAGGCTGGAGGCCTGGTAAAGACGCCAGCAGCTGGGACCTAGGATAAGGGAGGAGGACAGGGAACACTCTCTTCAAAAGGTGAAAACGATGGAGGCGGACCTGCAAACCCACTTAGCCAGGTGCAAAGCAGCAGTAATCACCTGCTTTATGAGCCCCAAAGGAAGGCTAGTGAAGACATGCGAGCTGTCTGGTCAGAAGCACAAGTCCATCTCTCTAATCCAGCCTAGAATGTTAGTCTCCACAAAGACTTCCAGGCTACTTTTCGGCTGTAGTCGCTTAATGAGTCTTATATCTGCCATTTATGCAGCGTTTGCTCCCAGGTAAGTGAACTGCTCCTCAGTGAACGCCTTTCCCTGCACCGTTCCCTAATTAGCTTATTGTACGGTGCTCTACTGAGTCTAAAGAGCCCCAGGAGGTAGATGATGTTGGCGACCCAGGAAAACTCAGGGTGAGTGTTGCCAAATGTAGAGTAAAATGTCCATTCCGACCTTCAAGTTGTCGAATTTGATTTGGCGGACTGGCTTTTCCTCGTAAAAGAACTCTCCAAGGTGTAAATGACCAGTAAGGAGCTGCTTCCCCAGGACATGACAGCTGCATGTAGGATGTAAGGGAAGTGGAACTGGAGCCTTGTGACACTCCTACGGCCATAAAGAAGTCGTCAAGTAGGTAAATCTCTGCCCGGACTAGCGGGATATCTCCTTTGAACCACGACGAAAGCAGTACATATATGTCTACCAACAATGGGAAGTTCGGGTCCAGAGGAATCCACAGCATATAGGAGGTAAAGACCAGATCAGCTCGGCTACTCGCTCTACCTTCGGGTAGCGCAGAGTGAAGGTACTGAGGGAGTAAAGGGTGTGCACGGCCACTAGGAGTCGCAGGGATCAGGAGAGTGGCTTCCCAGTATACGTACATGGCAGCTAGCCCTAGGGAGTAGGTGTGGATGCAGAGTTTCCGCCATTGCTAGAGCAAGTTGGTTACCAGCGATGCAGCCGGAAGACGGTACCACCAGCATCAGCAATTGAAATGCGAAGAAAGGAAGAAAGCGGTTGAAACTCCCATATGTCCGAAAGTGCACAGTACAGCTATTTCCAAACGAAACAAAGGAAGGAATCCTCAGGGATAAGCTACCTTCAGCAGTGGTATTTGTCCACTAGGCAATATTGAGAATGGGCGACTTTCTTTCCACAGTTCAAGCGCCAAGGAATCACTGCGAAAAGACATTCAGCACGACGGATCTATCCAGGTCTCAGAGGGTCTGAAGAGTCTCAAGCTATCAAATGTAAGTCGGGTTTAGACCGAGTGGAGTTTGCTGCATGTGCTTGTATGGCAGCATGACTTGGCAGGGCTCAGAGCCACGTGCCAAGAAGTGAACGTGGACGCTCAGGATGATAAGTCCCACCCAGTGCAAGGAAATACGGCTCTACACGTAGCGACGATGCTTGGAAACCTAGAAGCAGCCAGTGTATTGCTGAAGTTTTATATTGATTTTCACTCAGCAACTATGTATGTTCCACCTAGGCTGGCAGGCAGCCTTTGGCAGTCGCACACACTCAAATCACTGAGCAATTTCGAGACCTGATCAGAGAGCTAGCGGTTGAGGAGAATAAAAGCGCGCAGGAGCTTTCCGCCACAGCGCTGCTTAGCAAGAATAGCGGCCGCACATTCAGCAGTCCGCCCTCTTCCCAAGGTAGGAGAAGTAGCTGTACTAAATGCTTTAAGAGCTCTGGTCGGACACGAAGGACACAGCGGTTAGGCGTGTCTTCTTCTGGGAAACCCGTACTCTGTGAGCGGGCGGTTGGGATAGAGGCGGACTTGGGCTCAGGCGGCAGAGGAGCCAGAGGCCCTTCCCAAGCCAAGGCACCTCTGTCCCTGTGAAGTCCAAACCCGCCATTCCCCGCAAAACCTTAACTCTCTACAACCGCACAGTGCGGACAAGTGGGAGTTTGACTGGGGGAAGGTGGGAAGACTGGGAGTCCAAGGCTTGCCCTCAGTCCGGGCCGATGAGTCCCAGGCCTAGCAGTCCGCGGTTTGTGATTCCAGTGATTGGAAGGCTATGAGGGAAGAGTCCTAGGAGAAGCTGGAAAGACGGAAGCAGGCGCTTTTCTGGAGAGCTGTAGCTACTAAGCCTAGACCTATCGTTTTCTGTGCAGTTTGGCCACAGCGTGGAAGCCTACCTCGTGTACTGACTTGCATCTAATCGTACTTAGTTCGAGTTCCGTCTGTCAGCTGCAGCACACACTCGTTCCGTACTTCGCCAGCAGTGTTGTTGTTAGCTTTGCCCTTCAAAATGAGCCTGGATACTGCCAGTTCCCTGATAGATGTGGTCGGAACTCCGGGCAAAGTTGCAGTTATCTTGGAAGTTATGCATGCGGAGCCCCTCGCATCTATTCCCACTACTTTGGACTCATGACGTGCTTGTCAGTGCTAGAGTACAGATGTTCTTTTTTTACCCATAAACGGTTTTCCAGGAGATTAGAGGCTATTCAATTCGAAATCCGTCTTCCAGACTTCCTTTCCTATATTCACTTCCCAAGTTTCCAAAAGCCTAAATTCTTCACAAGCGTTTCACTCAGGACCCCAGCCTCTCGGAAGGACACTTATGTACCTAGGAAGCTAGTTTTCCCCGTAGAGCAAGGAATCGCCCACTCTCAGACTCAGAGCGATACCGCGGCTAGGATAATCTCCCAAAGCGCTTCCTGCTAGAACCGCTGCGAAGAGGCTGGAAAATAGAGGAGCTGCATACCTGCCCGTAGTTCTATCTAGCAGCGAGTTCTCTCACAGGAAACCTTGACTACCAGGCCCTGTTTATTGTCTCTATGCTCCGTACTAGTAGTGGCCTTTAGGCCGGGCATGAAGCTTCAAGCTGAGACAACGGAGGACCGGTCTTTGACGTCTATGGGCTTTTTCGGCCAGCTCGGACTCAATAGCCACTACCAAAACGCAGCAACGGTCCAGCCCATCCCTACCCTGCACCACGTGGAATTGCGAGATTTGCAGGGCAGCGACCGCCAGTCTGCAGCGCTAGTGGGCGAAACGAACCTTTAGTGTGGGGCTGGCCATTGGACGTCCGGTCTCAAATGCAAGTCCTGTGGAGGCTCCAGGACAAGAAGGCAGTAGGTGTTAGGGTCTGTTTCTCATGCAGTTCCTAGTCAAGCGGGTGCTTGGCCAGGGTAATTGCAGTCGCAGGGCAATGTTCCTTTTCGTGAAGAGTCTGCTGCCAAAGCTTGCAAAAGCTGGGCAGTGTAGAAGTTTAACTAATTATGAGTCCACAGACGCTGTGTCTGAGTGCCAGGATTCACCCTCATTCTTCCAGTAGTCCACTATCACTAGGACCTCAGCTGCCTACACTGTATAGGGTGTGGTAGCAAGGGAAATGTACAGTTCAGGGTGGAAGGCCTCGAGAAGCTGCTCCTTTCCGCACCTCTCTATATATTTGCGAATACAGCCTTGAATAGATAAGTAGGCTCCTCGACCTTAGTGACCATAGCATTCAAAGCCGCTTCCTTCTTCCCATTCAATATCAACTTCCCCTCAGTGGCCAGGGCAGGTGGAGGCGACTGGCTTCTCCTCAAACTGATCCTGGGAGAAACCATCGCCTTGGAGGTTCCAGTTCTTTGATAGTCTGGGGAGGAGGATCGCTAGGTTCTGAGCAAGGAGAGAGGCTGGAGCCAAGAGGCGCGACTAGGCCTGAGAAAGAGGTTTGGAGGGAACGGAGGACTTGCCGGGCTTGCTGGTCGGACGCTTCAGTGCTCCTTCCGTCTTTCCAGGTACACTCCTCCTAGGACTTGTCCCGATCCTTTGAGCCTTCGGGCTCCCAGGCCTGTAGTCCAGTCTCCCCACCACTGGACTCCTCACCCTCGGACTCACCAGCCTAACAGTCTTCCCTAGTCTCGGACTCACAGGCCTTGGACTGCTAGCCCTGGGACTCAGTGCAGGTCTCCCTTGTCTGCCCACCTTCCCCCTGGCAAACTCCCACTAATCCGCACTGCCTGTGCGGTTGTAGAGAGGCTTGAGACTGGCGGCTCTTGGTTTGGGAGCTCTGCTGGAACTGGTGGGTGAGGCAGGTCTGGGCTTCAAGGGGACGGACATGCTGTTGGTGCCCTTGCTGTGCTTGGGCAGGGCCCCGGGAGGCAGTTTTATGCCCAGTCCTGCAATCAGTGAGAGTAAAGAAGGCCGCAGCTGAAAGGCGGAAGCGTAGTTAGTGGCCCCGTTCATATATTAGAGACTAATCCCCTATTCCCACCCCTTTCCTCGCAATTAATCCTACTTCCCCCTCCCCGCCAAGTCCTTGAAGGATGGCTTTCCTTCCCAGTCTTAGCCGGTTCTCCTCCTCTCTTCGGCACAGGCAGTGCCAGTCTCGGCAGCACGATCCAGTTCTTTACCCCTGCACTGCTCCTCAATTCGTCGTTTTGCTCTTGCAGCAGGTCGTGGATGAGCTTCAATTTGCGCTCTGCCTCTCCTAGACAGTGCAGGGTGACGTTTCGGTTGGAGTGGAAGTTGTATCGGACTTTAAAAATTAGGGCTGGGAGGGGACTAGTGGAATGGTCGGTTTGAAGCTCGTCTATAGTGGTTCCTGAGAGTCTGGAGGATAGCTTCCTTTCATAGTTTTCCGTCTTCTTCTTTAAGATTTCCGCCTGCGCAAGTCCCTGCAAATTCTGCGCTTTTTTATTTTCAGCAAACTCCCTCAACTCCACAATCACCTTTTCATTCTGCAAATCTCTCGTCTCCGCAGTTTCCACCATTTTCCTATACCCCCCATTGAACTTACTCCTTAATCAGCCCCAACAGTGACTTCCCCAGGACTAATAAGTCACAATCCAAAGCCGCCTGCACTGTATGCATCCTAGGCACTGACTAATTATCTCAATTTCCCCGAAATACGTCCTTCTCTGTATCTTTTTCACAGGTGCATAGTCCCCATCTACCCAAATCACAAGCGCACAGCGGCCTTTTGATAGGAAATAGACCTCGTCTGCATGCTCACTTTCTTTGTATACGAAGGTGGTGGCGAGCATGGGCAGTAGAAAAGGCACTATGGCGGCGATGAATACCTCGTTTTTGTCTTCGAAGATAGGGAGAATGCGAACTGCACCTTGGTGCATGGCCATTACGACTTCGTACTTGAGGTTTTTGGGTAGCTCATTGAAGATATTCTGCTTGTCAGACCAGCTAAAGCCGGTTTTCTCAATTAAGTACTTGATGGCATGTCTGAGACAGGCCCGCAAAGGCTTGTATAGCTTGGACTCGTGGGAAAACTCGTAAATAATCGCGAATTTGTTCGTAAAAACTGTTTCCTTGGTGTCGATGTTGGTATCATGGAAGTGGACTAAAAGCAGCACACTCCACAGTACCGCAATAACCCTTTCCAACGAAGTATTGGCCGACATATCCCCATACTCCACAGTCACCAAAGTAGTAACGGCCCAGTAAAAACTAGCTCTATACAGCGTTGTCTTTATCCTGCAGTCCAACTGAGTTCATCTATCCGCCCTGCACTTCCCCGGTCCCCACATGGGTCGGGTTCACCTCACGATCCTCAAGTCTCCTACTAAGCTTAAGTAGTCTTTAGTTATGTGTATTGGCCATTAAACTGTGGGAATTTTGTTTTTACTGATTAGAGAAGGAATTGACAAATAGCCCTGGGAAAAGGCTTGGGGAGGGCAGCTGCCTTGTTATAATGGTCACCTTTCGAGTCCTCCCTCCTCCCACCCAGAGCATCAGCGCAGAGCCTCCAAGACGGCTCTGGAAGTGGCGATTACAGACTATGACAAGGTGAAAGACGGCCGAGAAGCCTACTACCGCTACTATATCCAAGCCAATAGCGCCAAGCGCACCCCACTACTAGGAATTCGAGTGGCTGCGGGCGAAACTGAGCCTGCGGCACCTCGGCTGCGTCACTCCCCAATTACCTCCGAAAGAAGGCGTCAGTTCCTACATATACTCCCACGAAGCCAGTTTCTACGAATAGCGCAGACACGGCTTAGAGGTGTTCCTGCAGGCTATAGCGGACCACACTAAGCTCAGCACTACCGAAGAGCTGCGCAGCTTCCTAGAAGACGATGAGCTCAATTTCGGCATGAAGGTGCGGGACACTACTGAGCACAGGGAGTGCTGGCGAGGGTGTGCACGTGGGCAGCTCGGTAGCTGCCTCTGTCACTTGGTATATAGGCGATCAGCAAGGATTGGGTGCTGTGAACAACCTTTCCAACCTAGAAGAAGACCTGGAAGTCGCGTATTCTTCACTGAAGGAGGAAATCGAAGGAGCTCAGGACCTACGCCTCCTTCGTAAGGCCTATATAGACCACATTCAGTGCAAATGTCCAAATTTCCATACAGCACAACCACGACGTGGTGCAGGCCTACCTAAATTTGGCGGATTTAGACACCAGTTCCCAACTTTGACTGGCCTACAAGGTGCATAGCGACGCTCATACTAAAGTCGTTAGCGGGTCAGAGACATGGAGCAGCGGGTAAGAGACCTGTATGAGAAGGAGATGCAGGACTATAAGGTGGGGTATGGTTGGGCTGGAGGCCTGGCAAAGACGCCAGCAGTTGGGAGCAAGGATAAGGGAGGAGGACATGGAACACTCTCTTCAAAAGGTGAAAACGATGGAGGCGGACCTGCAAACCCACTTAGCCAGGTGCAAAGCAGCAGTAATCACCTGCTTTATGAGCCCCAAAGGAAGGTTAGTGAAGACATACGAGCTGTCTGGTCAGAAGCACAAGTCCATCTCTCTAATCCAGCCTAGAATGTTAGTCCCCACAAAGACTTCCAGGCTACTTTTCGGCTGTAGTCGCTTAATGCGTCTTATATCGGCCATTTCTGCAGCGTTTGCACCCAGGTAAGTGAACGCCTTTCCGTGCATCGTTCCCTAATTAGCTTATTGTACGGTGCTCTACTGAGTCTAAAGAGCCCCAGGAGGTAGATGATGTTGGCGACCCAGGGGAGTTCAGGGTGAGTGTTGCCAAATGCAGAGTAAAATTTCCATTTCGGCCTTCAAGTTGTCGAATTTGATTTGGCGGACTGGCTTTTCCTCGCAAAAGAACTCTCCAGGGTGTAAATGACTGCAGTAAGGAGCTGCTTCCCCAGGACATGACAGCTCCATGTAGGATGTAAGGGAAGTGGAACTGAAGCCTTGTGACACTCCTACAGCCATAAAGAAGCCGTCAAGTAGGTAAATATTTACCCGGACTAGCGAGATGTCTCCTTTGCACTACGACGAAAGCAGTACATATATTCCACCAACAAGAAAAAGTTCGGGCCCAGAGGAATCCACAGCATATAGGAGGTAAAGACCAGGTCAGCTAGGCGACTCGGCCTACCTTGAGGTAGCGCAGAGTGGAGGTACTGAGAGAGTAAAGGGTGTGCACGGCCACTAGGAGCGGCAGGGATCAGAAGACTGGCTTCCCAGTATACGTACAAGGCAGCTAGCCCTAGGGAGTAGGTGTGGATGCAGAGTTTCCGCCATTGTTAGAGCTAGTCTGGTTACTAGCGAGAGGCTACAGGGAAGAAAGGGGAGGAGATGAACATACTATGTTTCCAGCGATGCAGCCGGGAAGACGGTACCACCTGCATCAGCAATTGAAATGCAGAGAAAGAAAGTAGTTGAAACTCCCATATGTCCGAAAGTGCACAGTACTGCTATTTCCAAACGAAACAAAGGAAGGAATCCTCAGGGATAAGCTACCTTCAGCAGTGGTATTTGTCCACTAGGCAATATTGAGAATGGGCGACTTTCTCTCCACTCGCCTCAGTTCAAGCACCAAGGAATCACTGCGAAAAGACATTCAGCACGACAGATCTTTCCAGGTCTCAGAGAGTCTGAAGAGTCTCAAGCTACCAAATGCAAGTCGGATTTAGACCGAGTGGAGTTTGCTGCATGACTTGGCAGGGCTCAGAGCCGCGTGCCAAACAGTGAACGTGGACGCTCAGGACGGTAATTTTGACCCAGCACAGGGAAACACGGCTCTACACGTAGCGACGATGCTTGGAGACCTAGAAGCAGCCAGTGTATTGCTGAAGTTTTATATTGATTTTTCACTCAGCAACTATGTACGTTCCACCTAGGTTGGTAGGCAGCCTTTGGTGGCAGTCGCACACGCTCAAATCACTGAGCAATTTCGAGACCTGATCAGAGAGCTAGCGGTTGAGGTGAATAAAAGCGCGCAGGAGCTGTCAGCCACAGCGCTGCTTAGCAAGACTAGCGGCCGCACGCTCAGCAGTCCGCCCCTTCCCAAGGTAGGAGAAGTACCAGTACTAAATGCTTTAAGAGCTCTGGTCGGACACGGAGGACACAGCGGTTAGGCGTGTCTTCTTCTGGGAAACACGCACTCTGTGAGCGGGCGGTTGGGATAGAGCCGGACTTGGGCTCAGGTGGTAAAGGAGTGACGAGGAGAGTAGCCGGGGGCGCGGCTGCAGAGCCCCTGTGCAGAACTGCAGGCTTTGCGACTGTCAGTTCCGGCTGAGTGCGGGAGTTAGAGTCTCTGCAGCAACTGAAGCAAACACAGACTCTCACCCAAAGTCTCATATTAAAAGTGCATCCCAAAGCCCCAGCCAAGGCACCAACAGCATGTCCATCCCCGTTGAGCCAATCCGTCTCTCCCCGCAGAGCCTTCAGTCCCAGGCTTCTCTAAACCGCACAGTAACGAGTGGGAGTTTGACGGGGAGACAGGGAGTCACTCAGTCCGCGGTAAGTAGTCCAGTGATTGGAAAACTATAAGGGAGAGTCCTAGGAGAAGCGGCCTCATTGTCCCTATCACAAGAAGCGTATATACCTGGGTTTATCCTGAATGGAAGCCGAACTATCCTAGCGTTAGTTTACTTGTCCTTCCATCCCCCTGACTTATAGTATGCGCAGCACTCTCCATATGGCCTCCTAGGTTTTTGCGCAGTACGTAGTGGGATTTCTTATATGTAGAACATAGTGAACGCAGCACCATCTTGTTCCCGACCTCAAACTGTTATAACGTATTTTGCTTAGGGAAAA
>Ga0247837_1008354_pt1 | contig 13057 bp, 10 predicted proteins | sample LaCtaG_2_FD_187115 | JGI IMG/M metagenome (GOLD analysis project Ga0247837, IMG submission 187115) | Freshwater microbial communities from meromictic Lake La Cruz, Castile-La Mancha, Spain - LaCruzMarch2015_14.5m | ecosystem: Environmental > Aquatic > Freshwater > Lake | place: Spain: Castile-La...
TCGGCCCCTTGTTCGCTGACGACGCCCAAGCAGCGATGGCCCTCTACGCACACCTGGCCGTGTTCGCCGCCGGCGGTCCGCTGTTCCTCGACACGCCGCAGAACAACCCCGCCGCGCTTGCGCTCGCGCACCACCACCAGATGGTCGAGGTCTTCGGCTGCGCCCGGATGTATCTGGGTCCGCCACCGAACCTGGCGCACCAGCGCATCTTCGGCGTCACGACCTTCGAGCTGGGTTGATGTCGGAGCGCGACCTCGTCGGTTACGGCAGTTGCCCACCCCATCCGCGCTGGCCGAACGATGCGCGCGTCGCGGTGCAATTCGTGCTCAATATCGAGGAAGGCGCCGAGTCCAGCATTCTCAATGGTGATGCCCAGTCAGAAGCCTATCTGCATGAGCTGCCCGGCCGCCCCGCGCGCCTGCGAGAGCGGGACCTGAGCGTCGAGGGCATGTACGAATACGGATCACGCGCAGGCGTGTGGCGCATCCTGGAACTGTTCAGCGCTCGTGGTCTGCCGCTGACGGCCTTCGCCGTCGGTCGGGCGCTGGAACTCAACCCTGAGATCGGGCGCGCGCTGTGTGCGGCCGGGCATGAGGTCGCCGGGCATGGCTACCGCTGGCTGGACTATCGCGACATCCCCGAAGATGAAGAGCGGCAGCACATCCGCCGTACTATCGAGATCATCGAGCGGCTCTGTGGCAAAGGCCCCGTGGGCTGGTACACCGGGAGGGTCAGTCACAACACCCGCCGGTTGCTGCGTGACGTGGGCGGGCTCCTCTACAGCTCGGACGCCTATAACGATGACCTACCCTATTGGCTTGCTGGATCGCCCGCACACCTGGTAATTCCGTACACGCTGGTTAACAACGATGCCTGCTATCTGTTGCCGAACGGGGTTGCCTCCGGGGACGACTTCTTGCGTCGGCTCAAAGATGGCTTTGACCTGCTGTGGCAGGAAGGCGCGCGGTGCCCAAAGATGATGAGCGTCGGGCTGCATGCTCGCATCAGCGGTCACCCGGCCCGCGCGCTGGCGCTGGCGCGCTTTCTCGATTACGTCCAGCACCACGCCGCGGTGTGGATCTGCCGACGCGAAGAGATTGCCAGGCACTGGATGGCCGAGCATCCCGCCTGATCCGGCCCAGTCTGGCGTGTGTGCTCTGGCGCGTTGGACAGAAAATAGTGGGAGATCTCACTGGCACCGACCTCGGCTCTGTCCGCAATGGAACGTCTGCTGACCGTCGCGTTGCTTGTGAGCGGGCGCTGGCCGTTCGACGTGATGATGCAGTGGGGATGGCAACGCTCGCCAGCCTCCAGGATGGCCGGACTGTCATCAATGGCCGTCAGGACAGACGCAACAGCGGCCGGCACGCTTGACCCAACCGGCGATAAAGCAGGGGAGGGCGCCGCCGTTTCGCTGCGGTTGCTGGTCACCGCCGACACGAGGTGCGGCAAAACGTTAGCCGATCAGGCTAACCCGTTGGTCAGGCGAGGGGCGCGCCGCGTTGGGCACAGGCTTTCCACAGAAGCGGCCACAGCGGATGTGGACAGCTTTCGACAGCGTCAAGGCGTCGGCCGCGCGTAGCGCGCGCACGATGCGATGCTCGGTCTGTCGGCTGAACGGGTGGTTCCGGAAGACCCCGATCATAATCCCAGCCACTGCGCCGACTGCAAGGCCCGCGGTCCGCACCGCAGACCCTACAGGCGCGCCGCCGCAGGGTCCGCGGTGCGGACCAGCCACCGCGCGCCCGGCAGGGCGGCCGGGATATGACCAAGGCCGTCCCGGAACGCCGCGCGCGCAACGGCGTTGATCGACCCCAGGTCCGCCGACCGTTCAGCGCGGATGCCCATCTGCCTGGAACCGCCGTTTCAACTGTTCACTGACGAATGCATAAGTATCCCGGCTGTCGATCAAACTGCGCACGAACCCTTGTGTTTCCTCCAGCCGGCCGAGGGCCCCGGCCGCCTGCAAGGCGAATTCGGTCGCCTGCCAGACCTCCCCGGAGCTGAGCTCGTAGAAGTGCCCGCGTGCCATCCACTGCAGGGCCGCGGTGGCCGCTGCCAGCGCAAACGCCGGGTCGCTCGCGAGGTGATCGCGGGCCGCGCGGATGAGGGTCGCGATATCCACCGGCGAGCGACCGGCCAGCTCGGCGGCCAGGTCAAGAAACCCGCCCGACTTGGCCGCCGCAAACCACTTGCCTTCCTCCCCGGGCGTGCCGCCGATCAGGTCATCGAGGATCCTGCGCGGGTCCCTTTGCGGGTACTTCTTTTTCAGCGCCCGGAAGGTCGCCAGATGGGTCCCGGCCGGGTTGGCCGCCAGCGCATAGCGGCGGTAGGCCTCGTCCGAGCGCCCGGCGGCGAGCAGGATCGCCTCGCAGGCGCGCGCGATGACGACGGGGCTATCGTTTGAACCCCGCGAGGCCTCGGCGTAGCGGATCGCCGCGTCCGTCTGCCCCATGGCGGTCAGTGCGCGCACGCCGTAGCGGCGGTCGTGCCACCAGAGGAAGGGGGCGGTGTCGATCAGGTCCAGCAGTTCCTGATGACGCCCGGCCGCCAGCAGGCAGGACAGACAGGCCGGGGTGCCGCGGAAATAGGTCCCATGCGGCTCGCTCCAACTGCGCTGCACCAGCGCGCGCAGTTCATCGGCCGCTTGGGATGCGCGTGCTGGGGTCCCGCAGAGTTCGCCCCAGCGTTCGCTGACTTCCGTAAGGAAATCCACCCCGTCCTCCTGCACCGCCGTCCACAGGCGCGTGAGCCACTCCTCGCGCAGGTCCGCGTCGGCCGGGGCCGCGATGAGGAGATCGAGCAGCGCGTGCACGGTCTTGCCGACCGCGCTACCCAAGGCCCCGGAGGAACTGTCGATCTGCTCCAGTGCCGGCCACAGCTTCTCCATCAGGATGATCGCACCATCGGCCGCCACCAGCGGGTCCTGCCGGCTGACCGCCTTGATCTCCGCCACCGCCTCCTTCAGGCGTTGGGCGGCCAGACTGGAACCGCGCCAACTGAAGCCGCGGGCGCGCAACCGCGGGCGAAAGGCCCAGGGGTAACTCGGGCGCTTCATGTGGTCAGGGTGCCGATGATGGCGACCGCCGGCAGGCACTCGCCCGGTTCGAGGAGGTTCTGCGCGACCGCGAGCGGCCGGTCGATGCTGGTCTGGCAAGCGGTGGGAATCGTGCTCATGCTCAGCAAGGATGGTGGGCGGTGGAGTGGGCGAGGCGGGCGGATCGCGTTGGCCGCAGGTCATGCGCAGTTTACCGCGGAATCTTGGTACATCCGCCGCGGACGCCGTGGTCGGTTACCCGGTGCTCGACCGCTGCATCGCGGGATGGAGTGTCCGGCATCCACATGAAGACCGATTCAGGTCTCGGCTCACTGCGCACGCCCTTCCTCTGCCAGGTCCTGCAGGTGGTCGGCGACTCCGTGCGCGCAGCCCCGCCAGACCCACTGGCCACCACAGTCTCCAGCGCTCAAATCCGGCATGGCGGCAGACAGGGTACGGTTTCAGGTACGATGGGCTCATCCCAAGAACGACCAGACACGGGCCTCCTGCGTGCACCACGATTTCGACCCGCACCCGAGCGATTCCTCCCATTTGTTGCGGTCGGTGACGGACATCCAACGATTGCGCGGCGCCCGCGTGACCGGGTGTCCGGTGCAATGAAGGTCCTCCACGCCTTCTGGCTGCCCGAGCCCGGCGACACCTTCGTTCAGGCGGGCGCGTTACGACTGTGGGTGGAAGTGTCGCAGCGGCAGCCCTCGAACCGCACCAACGCGATTGCGCCCCATCCCTTTCAACTGCCAAGAGCCGACTGGCCCGCGCTCTTGGGTCTGTTGGGCGTGCCGCACGCGGCCATCGAGACCTACCCCGTGCAACTGCCGAGCGCCGCGGATGCCCCCTTGCCGTCACCGCAATTGGCAAAGTATTGGGCCGACGAGCTGCTGGAAGCCCAGGCCGTTCTCCACCCCTGGACCCTGGACTGCTACCGTCTGGCCAACCCCATCAAGCAGTTGAGCGACATGCATTTCCTTGCCTTGCACCAGGCCGGGGAGGTGCAGCCCGGCAGCGACTTCCTGTTCTGGTATTGGTTCACCCAGGGGCTCAAGCGGCTCCTGGTGCGGGATCAGTACCTGCCGGCGCTGGTGTACCGCCAACCGCCAACCCCCAAAGGCAAGCGCAAGCAGCCGCCCGATGAGGTCTATGGGGCCTGGCAGTGGGCACCGGAACCCTTTGAGCAGTTGCTCGCCCAGGCCAGCATGTGTATGCCCCCCGTCTGCGCCGCCGGCCTGGATGGATTGGCGCAAGGCGAGACGCTGCTGCGTCACTGTGCCGAGGTGTTGCTCGATGGGCTGGTGCGCCAGACCCCCTGGCCGGCGGCGCTCACCAAGAAGACTGACCGCACCCTGTTGGCGGCCTGTCTGGCCCCGGCGCCGGCACTCTGGAAGGCGCCCGGCACGGGCCTGGAGCCTTACCGCCAATGGCAGGGCTGGCGCGCCCGCATCACCGGCACCGCCCAGGACGCGGCCTGCACTCTGGGCTTCCAGCTTCTGGAACCGCCGGACGGCGGTCAGGACGACTGGGCCTTGCAGTTCGTCGTGATCCCGCGTGATGATCCGTCGCAGCGCTTGGCGCTGGCCGACTACTGGTCCGAACCGCCCGCGGGGCGAGCGCGGCTGCGGCGCCAATTGGGCCAGGACTTTGAACGGCACCTGTTGCTCAGCCTGGGTCTGGCCGCGCGGGTCTATCCCACCCTCTGGGCCGGACTGGAGACGGCCGAACCACAGTCGGTGGCCCTGGACCTTGACGCGGCCTTCGGGTTTCTCAAGGAAATGGCTTGGGTGCTGGAGGACGCCGGCTTCAAGGTCATCGTCCCGGCCTGGTGGACTCCGCAGGGGCGGCGACGGCTCAAGATTCGGCTGCGCTCCGCCCCGCGCAAGTCCACCAGCCGCGCGGCGGCCGGCACCAGTGGTCTCAACCTCGACAACCTGATCCAGTACAGCTACCAACTCGCCATCGGCGACCAGGAGGTCAGCGCCGACGAGTGGCGGCGCCTGGTCGAGGCCAAGGCGCCGCTGGTGCAGTTTCGCGGGCAATGGGTAGAGCTCGACCGCGACAAGATGCAGGAGATGCTCGCCTTCTGGCACCAGCACGGCCAGGAGATGCCGGAGCTGCGGGTCCAGGACCTCTTGCAACGGACCGCCGAGGACGACAGCTTCGAGGTCGACCACGACAATGCCCTGGCCGCGCTGCTGGAGCAACTGCACGACCCCAGCCGCCTGGAGCCGATCGCCGCGTTGCCCGGGCTCAAGGCCGAATTGCGCGACTACCAGCGGCGCGGCGTCGCCTGGCTCCACTATCTGGAGCGTCTGGGGCTCAACGGCTGCCTGGCCGACGACATGGGCCTGGGCAAGACCATGCAGGTCATCGCCCGCCTGGTCATGGAACGCGACGGCGCGGACCAGACCCCGCCGACCCTGCTTGTCGCCCCCACCTCGGTGATCGGCAACTGGCAGAAGGAGATCGCGCGCTTTGCCCCGCAGTTGTCGACTCTGATCCATCACGGCCCGGACCGGGAGCAGGACGCGGCGGCCTTTGGTGCCCGCGTCGCGCCGCACGCGATGGTCATCACCTCCTATGCCTTGGTGCGCAAGGATCAGAAGCTGCTCGCCGCCATCGACTGGCATCGCGTGGTCTTGGACGAGGCGCAGAACATCAAGAACCCCCAGGCCGAACAGAGCAAGGCGGTGTTCAAGCTCCCGGCCCGCCACCGGCTCGCCCTCACCGGCACCCCGGTGGAGAACCGTCTGACCGACCTGTGGTCGATCTTCAACTTCGTGCATCCCGGGTACCTGGACACCCAGGCACGCTTTCGCAAGCGCTTCGAGATCCCGGTGCAGCGCGACCACGACCCGGTGCAGACGGCGACCCTCAAACGCCTGGTCGCGCCCTTCATCCTGCGCCGGGTCAAGACCGACAAGGCGATCATCGCGGACCTGCCCGACAAGGTCGAGGCCCTGCAATATTGTCATCTGAGCAAGGAACAGGCCGCGCTCTACGAGGGCGTGGTGCGCGACGTGGAGCGCAAATTGGACGAGAAGGAGGGCATTGAGCGCCAGGGCCTGATGCTCTCCACCCTGATGAGGCTCAAGCAGGTGTGCAATCACCCGGCGCAGTTCCTCCAGGACGGCAGTGCCTTCACCCCGGCGCGCTCGCACAAGCTGGAGCGCCTTGCGGAGATGCTCGAGGAGGTCATGGCGGCCGGTGACAGCGCGCTCATCTTCTCCCAGTTCACCGAGGTCGGCGCCCAGCTCGATCACCTGCTGCGGCATGACCTGCACTACCAGACCTATTACCTGCATGGCGGCACCGCGCGCACCAAGCGCGAGGCCATGATCGCCGAGTTCCAGGACCCGCGCACCGAGCCTGCGATCTTCATCCTGTCGCTCAAGGCCGGCGGGGTGGGCATTACCCTGACCAAGGCCAGCCATGTCTTCCATTTCGACCGCTGGTGGAACCCGGCGGTGGAGGATCAGGCCAGCGACCGGGCCTTCCGTATCGGCCAGGAGAAGAACGTCTTCGTCCACAAGTTCGTGACCCTGGGCACCCTGGAGGAGCGCATCAACGAGATGATCGAGGGCAAGAAGGCCCTGGCCGGGGCCATCGTCGGCAACGACGAGTCGTGGCTGGCGCAGTTGGACAACGAGCGCTTCAAGGCGCTGATTCGTCTCAACCGTGACGCGGTGGGGGACTGAGCATGGCCAGTCCCGGCAAGACCTGGTGGGGACAACGTTTCCTGGCGGCCCTGGAAGGCTTCACTGACAGCGGCCGTCTGGCCCGCGGTCGCGCCTATGGCAGCGACAGCCGCATCCTGAAATTTGACATCGCCGACGCCGTGGTGACGGCCACGGTGCGCGGCAACATCAATCCCTATTACGGGGTCTACAAGGAGCCGCGCTACACCACCAAGATCCAGATGACCCCCATCCCGGCGCCGGATTGGCAGAAGGCCATCGCCTATCTGGGGGGCCGCGCCGGGCTCGTCTGCAAGCTGCTGCTGAACGAGATGCCGGACACCATCGAGGCGGCCTTTGCCGACGTCAAACTCCCGCTGCTGCCGCGTGACCGCAAGGATTTCCGGGTAACCAACTGCTCCTGTCCGGACGCTGCCAATCCCTGCAAGCACATCGCCGGGGTCTACTACCGACTCGCCGCCCAACTCGACCACGACCCCTTTCTCCTGTTCGAGCTGCGCGGTCTGTCGCGCGCGGCCCTGCGCGAAGCATTGAGCCGTACCCCCTTGGGCGAGGCCCTGGCTGGCGTGGTGGACGATCAAGCCTTGCCCTTGGTCGCCGCCGACAGCTACTACACTCGGCCGCTGCCCGCGCCCGCGACCCCGGACTATCAGTCCTTCTGGCAGGGCGGCCGACGCCTGCCGACCGAGATCGAGCCGGCCACCCCGGCTGCCGTGCCAGGCATCCTGGTCAAAAAGGCCGGGGATTTCCCCCCGTTCTGGGACCAGGACGGCTCCTTCATCGCGCTCATGGAGGAGGTCTATCTGCGCGTGCGCACCAAGAATAAAGACGCGTTATAGCCCCTCGTCGTAGACCTCATGCGCGTCGGGCGTCGGGCGTCGGCGCGCACGCTGGGCTGGAACTTTCAGCGCCGAGGAACCAGGGGCGCCATCAGTCCTGTTGCCGGGAGTTGGCTATCCATTGCTCGAACCACTCGGTCAATGCACGGGGCTCGCCCAGGCCGGCGAGTTGGCGATCGATGGCAGCGTGGTTGCCCCACACCACGTTTGCCAGGGCGCCGCCGACGACGCGGGTTTCGATATCATGGCAATAAAGCCCCAGGTGACGTTGGACATAGAAGCCGTAGGTGCGGCAGGCCACCGGACGCTGGGCATAGACCAGACAGGCGTTGGACGTCCGGTCCAGGAGCGGGCAGACAACCGGTCGCGACCGTTGGCCGACCAAGGCCGCCAGGTGCCGACGGATTTCCTCAAGCGGTTGCGGCGCGAGCGCGGCGAGGCCCGCGCGCAGCAGGTCCCATTCCGCTGTCGTGAGTTGAGGCACAGCCGCGAGCGTCCGGCAACAATTGCTGCAGCCTTTGCCGCACAGCCAGTCAGGACGCTCCCCCCGGATGGCTCGTACACGCGCGTCAATCTCGTCATGGAGTCGGGCTAAAAAGGGCTTTGGTTGCATCAGTCATCCTGGAAAGCGTTGGGGCAGGAGGCCAATGATGGGGGTAACCAGGTCAGGGGCTCACCGCAGAGGGGCCTGGTATTCGCCCCCCGCGGGACCGGCTTGCGGACCGGGCCTGCGAATCCGCGCAGCGTTCGAGCGGCTCCATCGCTGAGTTTCTGGCCGAGAAGGACCAGATACTGACCACCGCACTGGCGGTCAGCCGCTGGATCTCGGTGGACGATTCCGGGGCCCGGCATCAGGGCCGCAACGGCTACGTGACCCAGATCGGCAACGACTGGTTCGCCTGGTTTTCGAGCACGGCCAGCAAGAGCCGGATCAACTTCCTGCAACTCCTGCACGCGGGCGAGATCAGCTATACCGTCACTTGGACCTGGCGATCATCAGCGATGGTGCCGGCCAATTTGCGATCCTGTTGCACGCCCTGTGCTGGGTTCACGCCGAGCGACTGGTGCATAAGCTGATCCCACTCAATGACCGTCAGCGTGCCGATCAGGAGCGGGTGCGCGGTGAAATCTGGGACCTCTACGCGGACCTCAAGGCCGATCGCCGCGCGCCCGATCCCGCCCTGCGCCCGGCGCTGGAGGCCCGCTTCGACACCCTCTTTACCCAGCGCACCGCCTTCACGACGCTCGACCGCACCCTCAAGCGTCTGCACTCCCACAAGGCCGAACTGCTGCTGGTCCTCGAACGTCCGGACCTCGTCCTGCACACCAACGGCAGCGGACGCGACATCCGGGGGTTCGTCAAGTGGCGAAAGATCAGCGGCGGGACGCGCAGTGACCTCGGTAAAGCGTGCCGCGACGGCTTCGCCAGCCTGAAAACGACCTGTCGCAAGCTCGGCGTCTCTTTTTGGGACTATCTCGGCGACCGGATCAAACAACTCGGGGTCATTCCACCACTGCCCGACCTGATCCGCCAGCGTGCCACGGCGGCCGCAGCCGCGCCCTGAGTTTTTGAGAAGTTACGGCAGGCTTCAACAAAACGTTGATTTTCTTCGTGTTTCTTCGTGTCCTCTGTGGTGAACTGCTCTTTCCAGGATAACCGGTCGTGATCCTGCGGGACGGTCGAGCAGAGGGGCGATGCGACGCCGGAGCGTCGCGACCTGTCCACCAGAATTTCGCGCGGCCGCCCAAATACAGACCCGCTGCGGAGCTGCCCGCCCGCTTGCCCGGGTATGCCCCGCACGAGTAGGATTGGTCGGCGAATGCTGCTTTGAGATCGGACGGATGTCAGGGCTTCTGTCCCCGGCACCCAGCCGCACCCACCCTGCCAACTACCTGAGCGCCAACCGGCCGTCAGCGATCCTCATGGACACTCAACCTGCCAGGCCCGCAACCCTGCGCCTCGCCGTCACGCTCAGGCGGTGCTTCTTGTCCCTATGCACGGGCTTCGTGGAACAGTCGGCCCGGGCACTCGGCTTGCGGGACCGGGAGGCGCTGTCGCTCACCCTGGCGGCGGAGGAGATCTTCATCTACCTGGCCGACGGTGCGGCCTCAAACCAGGATCTGCGCATCGAGTGTCAGGGCGGCGGCCATGAGGTGACGGTGATCTTTACCGCGCCGAGCCACACCCTCGACCTCCGGGCCTTCAACATCACCTCGCGTTCGATCACCGGTGATGACGAGCCTTCCGCCGAGTTGGGGCTGCTGATCGCTGCCCGCATGGTGGATCGGCTGCGTTTTTCCCAACAGGGCGGTGAATTCCACTTGGCGATGAGCAAGGACAGGGCCTATCCGGCCGCGGACGCCACGCCCTTCCCGATCCCGGATGCGGGACCCGCGGTGACCATCAAGGAACCCGACGCCGCCGAGCTTCATCTCCTGCTGCAACGCATTCAGGCCTTGCCGTCTGGACGCCTGCCGGCGGAGTTCGCCACCACTGGCAAGGTCGTCGATATGGCCGCTGCCGGGGTCTACCAGGCCGCCGTCGCCGTGGACGCCGCCGCTAATCCGGGCGCTGGCTTGCTCTGGCGTCGGCAGGGCGACCGGCTGGTGGAGTGCTATGGTCCCTATCTCTTCGGGCAGTCGGCGACGATCGCGCGCCGGCTGCTCGATCGACTGCTCGGCAGCCTGGCCAAGTCCCGTGCGGTCGGGTTGCTCTGTCGTTATCCGGCGCCCGATCTGCCCGCGGACTATTTCGAGGCATTGGGCACCCTGCACCATCAGGCCCCCGATGGCTCAGTGATCGAGATTCCGGCCTATTACCGCCAATTGATCGAAGACGCCGGTGCCATCGCCTGGTGCCATCCCGAGGTGCAGCCCTTCCTCACCAGCGAATATCGGCGGCTGGCCTTCGCGCGCACCCAGGTCCCGCTCGCCTCGTCGGGGGCGATGGTCGATCCCTATTCGGTGCTGACTGCCGCATTCAACCGCCCGGCCGGTGAAGTGACACTGCGCCCACTCTGGTGGGGCGCGGACGCGTTGGCGAACCTGTCTGCGCATGTCCGGGTCCTGCGTCAGGAGGGATTCTACGACCTGTTCTTCGAGATGGACCTGGGGCAGGCCTGGCAGGGCCACTTCACCCCCGCGCTGCTGGCGACCGGTTTCAGGCCCCGGTTGATACTCCCGAATGCCGGCCAGGGCGATACGCTGGTGTTCCAGTGCGAGGCCCAATTCGAGACCGAGGCCAGGCCGTGAACCCGCCGCCGCTGGATCGCTTGCTGCCGGCCTATGTGCGGGGCTTCGAGTCCTATATCCCGAGCAAGCCGGATGCCGAACTGATGCGGCTCTACGGCTGTGCGCAGCTACACCGGCTCAACAACAACGAGAATGTGCTGGGACCACCGCCGGCCGCGCAGGAGGCAATCCGAGGGTTCTCACCACCGCTCGCCGCACTCTATCCCAGTGGCGATGCCTGGCACCTGCGGCAGCGGCTGGCCAACCGCTTCGGCAAAGACCCCGATCAATTCCTGGTCGGTAACGGTGCCAATGAGGTGATCGGCTTCGTCATCAAGGCGTTCTGCGAGCCAGGCGACAATATCGTGACCGCGGACAAGACCTTCGCGGTATATGAATGGTTCGCGACTTTTTCCGGCATCGAGGCCCGGTTGGTTCCGCTGCGGGACCACGGCTTCGACGATCAGGGGATGCTCGACGCCATCGACGCTCGCACCAAGGTGCTGTTCGTCTGCAACCCCAACAATCCCACCGGGACCTACTGGGACCGCGACCGTTTGTCGCGCTTTCTGGAGCGGGTCGCGGGCGAGCGGATCGTGGTGCTGGATGAAGCCTATTGCGAGTTCGTCGAGGCCGACGACTTCCCGGATGGCATGGGGCTGATCGACGATTATCCCAATCTGGTGATCTTCCGGACCTTCTCCAAGATGTATGGGTTGGCTGGCCTGCGGATCGGCTATCTGGCCGGCAGTCTGGACCTGGTGAATGCGATCCGGCGGACCTGTATCGTCTATTCGGTCAATGCCCTGGCACAGCTCGCCGCGGTCGCGGCCGTGGATGACGATGCCCATGTCGCGCGCACCCGGGCGCTGGTGCGGGAGAGCAAGGGGCTGCTACGGGAGGAAGTGACTCAGCTGGGTTTGCCGTACGTCGCTGGAGAGGGCAATTTCATGATGATCCAGTTGCCGATGAGCGACACCCTCGCCTATCGCCGCCTGCTCCACCAGGGGTTCATGATCCGGAGCATGACCGGGTTCCGTTTCCCCAACTGGATTCGGGTCAGCCTCGCCCGACTGGAGGTCATGGAGGGCTTCGTCGCCGCCCTGCGCACCTTGATTGCAAGGTGAAAGGACCCGCCAGCGCCAAACTCTGAACCCCGCCCCCCGAACCCCAATGCCCCACCCCCGATCACTGCTGTCCCTGGAATTCATCCTGCTATCGGGCATCTCTTTCTTTGCCTTTTGCAACATCGCGGTGTTCTACGGATTTTACAGCTATCTCGGACAGATCGGCATCCCGGCGGAATGGCGCGGGCTGCTGGTGGGGCTGGAGCCCTTTACGGCCTTCGTCTTGCGCCTGCTGTTGATTCCCCTGATCAGCGTTGCCAATGCGACGCGGGTCTTGCTGGCGGGGCTGTTGCTGCTGGTCATGACCCTGTTGAGCTATCAATGGGCGCTGAGCGTGCCGAGCCTGATCCTGTTGCGCATCCTGCATGGGGCCACCTTCGTGCTGTTGGTGTCGGCCAGCATCACACTGATGGTGCAGTTGATCCCGGAAGGACGGAGCGCCCAGGGCTTCAGCCTGTTCAGCCTGACCACGCTCCTGCCTTACGCACTGATGCCGCCACTGGCCGAATGGCTGCTGCCCCAGGTCACGAGCGCGGCGCAGATCTATGCCGGGGTCTCACTGCTCTCAATCCCAGCCATCCTGTTGCTGCTGGCGGGTCGGAGACGGTTGGCGACGGTGGTGGCGGGCATGGACCGGACCCTGACCCAAAGGCCCAGTCGCCAGGAACTCAAGGAAGACCTGCGGCGGCCGGAGGTGCCCTTGCTGCTGCTGGTCAATCTCGGCTACTATCTGGCCTACAGCACGGTATTCTATTTCATGAAGGACTTTGCCGGTCAGTTCCGCGGCGTCGATGTGGGGCTTTTTTTCGTCCTATCGACTTCAACGCTGATCTTGACACGGCTCTTGGGGAGTCTGGTCCTGGACCGGTTTCGGAAGCTGCCCCTGCTCCGGATCAGTACGCTCGCGCTGGCCCTGTGCCTGTTCGCCTTGGCCCGGACCGATTCTTCGGCCGGATTGGCGCTGGCGGCGATACTCTACGGGCTCTGTCTGGGCGTCGGTCTGCCCTTGCTCAACGCCGTGCTGTTCATGGCCTCACCGCCGGCCCTGCGCGGCGTCAACATTAACCTTGCGCTTTTTATGATGGACGCGGGCTTTTTCCTGAGCCCCTGGCT
>Ga0247837_1008356_pt1 | contig 13054 bp, 7 predicted proteins | sample LaCtaG_2_FD_187115 | JGI IMG/M metagenome (GOLD analysis project Ga0247837, IMG submission 187115) | Freshwater microbial communities from meromictic Lake La Cruz, Castile-La Mancha, Spain - LaCruzMarch2015_14.5m | ecosystem: Environmental > Aquatic > Freshwater > Lake | place: Spain: Castile-La...
GATAGTAGAAAGCTGCTCTCTGTATGTGCGAAGACGCTGCATATCGCCTGCATGCTTCTAAAGCTCCTGTAACAGCTTGTAGACTTCGCTAGTGCTGCGAAACTGGCTTGGATGTTTTCGGGAACTGTGTTTGTAGTCGTGAAAAGCTGCTCCAAAGTCCTGAACTTCCTAATACACGTCAGCAACAACAGGGAAGTAAGTCTCAATTTCCATTCCAAGCCTACACAGAAGTGCGTTTATTTACTCTAGAAGCTGGAAACAGGTCAGTCGTTCCTGCATCAAATTGAGCGTTTCCTCCGCCACTTCCAGTCACTTGCTTCCAAAGATGAAAGCTGCATATTGCGCAGATGTGAAATTCAGCTTCCGGTGCATTGCGACTTTGGTGGACTTGAGTGTTTCTGAAGTTCCCACTAAGCACTTTCTTCGCCTTTCTAAAAAGTGTGCAGTTTCTTTGATATGCTGGTTCAGGCCTTTTCGAGGATGGATTCGAGCTGTTTGGTGCTATTGTGGACTGCTGCGACTTCAGCCACTAGGTCTTTGCACAGCTGTTTGGACCGTCTGGCCTGAGTTATGATCCCGTCGTACTTGGCTTGGACGCTTGACAGCTGGTTCTGAGCCAGCACTTCTTCGGGTTCAAACAGGCGGCTTTTGGGAGATATCAGGGATTTGCGGAGAGGCGGACAGGAAGGCCGAGCTCTAATTGCTCCATTTGCCGATTGTGCGACAATTTCTCCAGATGGTCGAATTTCGCCCTGATGTCCGCTTCCCTTTGATGCACGTTTTCCTGCCAACTCACTGCACCAACACCCACTCGTCACTCTCGGAATTGACAACATCCACACTTATTTTGGCTATCACTCGATATCCCCTTTCCAGCGACTCGATTAGCTCTCCGACATGTTATCCAGTTCGGGAAGTTTGTCCTCGACTTCGAAGACCTTGCATTGGTGCATGTTCCCTGTGTCAACTACGTAGTCTAGCTCCCGGCCTGTAGTTCCAGGGATTATTGACTGAGGGAATATGTGCTTGACCGCGGACTGCCTAAGGGACTGATTTGAGGAGAAACACTCAAGCTGCCTAAGAGGGACAAGCAGGGACCTGTAGGGCAGATAAGGGGAAAAGGAGGCCTTATGGAGTTTCCCAGCATATACATAGCTTTGTGCTGGTAGATAGGCATCTGCTTGGTTTGGAAGCCAGGGTTGCGCAGCTCAGTAAAGCGCCGCATTACATCACTGCTACGGCAGTTCTTTACCAGGTACACAGTCACTCCCTTCCCAAGGCGAAAGTTCACTCTGTATAGGCATGGCTTGGATCATACCGCATGACTGAGCATTTCTCAGTCGCTTGGCCGAGAGCAAGGATGCACTCTTCTTGAGTCCAGACATATGAATAGCAATTGTTCCTATTAGGAAGCCTGCAGAGTTACTGCTTGTTCAGCTTCACACAGTGCCAGGAGTTGTTGAGGAGTCCTCTGAAGTTCCACACTTCCTCGAGCGACTTGGGCTGCGTGTTGTAGCCGGCATCCACGGCTCTGACACACGCAGTGACTTCGCCCTGGCTTTCCAAGGCCACCTGCGCTTTCCAGTGCGTCCAAGTCCAGGTCTTGCCACTGGGGCTGGGCAGCAGATGGGTGATGTCTGCTTGAGTCCAGGAGCTCCCTTGGTCAGTTGTCACTTCCACACGGTGAATCTCTCGCCCTCCACCTGAGATTGCATATCCGGAAAGATTCACTGAGTCGCTGGTGACCACATCTCCGGTCTTATGACTAAGGATGGCTGAGTTCACTGGCAGTTCCTGGATAGAGGGTGCAGAGTCGTAGTCCACAGTGGCCAGGTCTACGGAGCCAGGGAAGACTTTGTAGTCTCTGCGCTGCCACACAGTCTCACTTTCCTGCTTCGACAGACTCACCTTCCGCACCCACTTGACATTGCGCACCCCCGCGACTCCGGGCACAATCACTCGCACAGGGAAGCCGTGGTCTCGAGGGATGACCTCTCCGTTCATTTCAAAGGCCAACAGCACTTCGTCATACGGGTTCAAAGCTCGAGAAATGGGGATCGAGGCTTCGTAATTGCCCCCTGGATCTGCGTCGTAGCCTTGGAAACAGACATGTCTGGCGGCGGTGTCAGTGGTCACTCCAGCCCTAGCCAGCACCTCGCTCAGTAGCACTCCTGTCCATTGCGCTGTGCTGATGGCCCCAGCACCCCACTGCAGTCCCTTCACTGGAGCCACTTCCTCCATCGCAGCCCTGCGGTTGCCTGCGCACTGTATCGTTACTGCGATAGTGTGCAGCTTGTAGTCAGTTCTCAGCTTCAGCAACGACAGCTTCACAGGCCGCTCAAAGCCCTCTCCTCCGATTTCCAACTCGTACTGCTCTGGGTCGATATCAGGCACAGGCAGGTGGTTCCGCACAAAGGCTACCTCATTCGGAGTGATAGGTCCGTCCAGCAGGATTTCAGAGTCTGCTTCCGCGTTGTAAGGCTTCAAGGACAGGGGGTGAAGGGAGGCGTGGCGCAGCGGGTCCGAGAAATAGGGGTCTGAAAGGTCGATTTGGCGCTCTGAGGCTTTGAGGTTGCCAATGCGCATACTTTCCAGCATCTGAAAGATATCAGGCCGCTTGTGAATGCTGTAAAAGGTCCAGAACGGGTCCGCCGCGGCTCCAGCAGCCAGCAGCAACTTCTTCCCTCCTGGGTGTCTCTCCAGAAAGCTAGTCACATCGTACACGCCTCGCTTGTAGGTGATCCAGATGCGGTCCTGGTAGGTCTTGTGCCTGCCCACTTCTTCCCTCGTGTACTCCGGCAGTCCCTGTCTGTAGCTGCCTGCTTCGGGCATTTCCAGGGTGCGCAGGTGACGGAGGTCAGGGTCGAGGCTGAGGAGAGCCCCCGCAGAGAGGAGCAGGGGGAGCCTGCGAGATAATAGGCGCAGGAGCCGGGTAGCCATTATGAACTGTAGTGAATGGGAGTTTACCATAGACCTAGGTCTCAGTTTCTTGCGTGCCTTACATTCAAATGGCTTCACACAGGCCTGCTCCGCCTTCACCAGCAGTGTTATCGTCCTCCAAGTAATGCGAACTCACCTCGTTTATCACCACTTTGGGAAAGCACAGCGTCCACCTGGCCCTACTGTGGCTTGTAAAGACCCTCGGAGTATGCTTTTCCCAACGATGTTAAATGTAAGCAGGCGGGGTGGGGACTCCACGGTATAGAGGGAAAGGTTCAGAGTGCTGCCGGAAAGATGAGAGGACGGCTGGCCGTCGGAAGTAGTGACACAACCTGCGAGAGGGAAGCTGGCCTCACGCATAACAGGGAGCTTGGGCAGACTGTCCAGGGCGAACTGATAGTCCTTGTCCTGCTTTTGCAGCTGCGAGTGAGTTTCGGGCACCTGGTTGCCTACTCCTCACCCTAGTGGCTGTAGTAACGCCGCTATGACTTCGCCCTGTCTCCCCACTTCTCTGCACAGCGAACAGCGCCGCCATACCACTGTCTCCCGCCCAGAGCCTCTGCAGACAGACCTGGTGACTGCAGGCAATTGTGGCTGGAGTGAAAAGGCACATTGCTAATCAATGGCTTTTATCCTGATTTGGGCCGTGGACTTTTGTGGAAGTGCTCGAGCGCCTCTAAGGATTTTGATAGGAATTAAAAACGAGGAAGGCAAGGTCTAGCAAGGGGAAGGGGAAACTGAAGGGATAGGCAGCAAGCAGAAAGGAAGAGCGAACAAATTAAACCTTCCCCTTCATTCCTAGTAATCAGCACAATTATCGAACTCAACCAAAGTCACGAGGACTAGTTTCGGTGCATTGACCGAATTGAATGCATGAATAGAGTGGGCAATATGAGCAAAAGCGTTTTATCCCCTTGTGTTAGAGCCTAGCAGGACTACTACAGCTGGACTAAGCTTTGGGCCACTCTCCGATTTCGCATTCCTCCAGACTAGACACGCGGTGCTTTGCGTCTGCACTAATTCGCCCATGAACATGTTTTTCCAGGAGACTTCCATCGAGCAGCAGCAGGCTGGGGAGGTAGTAAGCCACTTCCTCACGGTAGATAGCGTAGGTCGCTTCACTGCCCGCAGGGTTCAGCAGAGGACAGCAGGGATTGCCCATTAGAGACAAGTGTGTGAGTGCAGGACAGCACCTCGCCACGTGTTCCAGGGACTCTAAGTCACTGAGGTGGTTGAAGTTGAGGGAAAGCGTGTCCAGCTGTTTGAGCAGGGGCAGAGAGGTGAGTGTGCAGAGGGAGTTGTGGTCGCATATGAGGGTCTGCATTCTGTCAAAGCCTGCCAGGCAGTCTAGTGAGTGGAGTTCGTTTCTCGAGAGATCCAAGTGCTCCGCCACTCTGCAGCACTTCGCTAGCGCCGCTCTGTCCAGACTCGCCAATCCCCTGCCTACCAAGTCCAAACGCCAGTCCACCACGACGAACCCTGCCATTCCTTTCTAACATGAGGTTTATGTGTCTAGCTGCACAGCACCATCTCCTGTCTGGGCTCCACCGGAGTGAACACTATCTTTGCGTTCACATGAATCTCCGCCTCCTGCTTCAGCATCCTGTAGAACCGACTCCACTTCTCGCTGCACTCAGGACTGTGGGGGCCTTCGCAACAGTGCATGTTCCAGTTGCTGCACTGCTTGGTCAGGTCTTTTTCTTGAAAGATGAGTTCCAGGTAAAGGAGATAGAGCAGGCGCAGTTGCGGATGGTTGAAGATTTCGGCCATATACTTGTTGTTGTAAGTCTTGAAGCGAGTGCTTTCTTCCTTGGCGTGAGTGGAGTCGATTCTGGGACCCTGCTTCGTGTCTGCAAATTGTAGGAAGAGATCTACATTTTGCTTGCACAAGTCCTTGATCTCTGCAATCAGGCGTTCTGAGAGAACATTGGAGCAGGAAGCCACTCCCCCCAGGCCGAAGCTGTTTTTCCTCAAATATTGGCGCAGTGAGCGCTTCAGACATCGGAAGAGTCGAATTCGAACATACTCGAACTTCACCTTTCCCTTCTGCACTCCCCCCACTTCCTTGCAGAGTTTCTTCGAATAGAACGCCTCTAGGAATCTGGCGGCTGGCGCTCGCTCAGTCACGAAAAAGGTAGCAATCTTCACTGTGTCCATTATGCTTTATTAAGTTCGCTTTTCGAAAAAATATGTAGATGAATCTACCGATAGCAAAATATGTAGATAATTGTCTCCACTTTTATCTGCTCGGAAGGGGAAAGCGGAGGTGGACAGGGCGTGAAAAGCCGTTACTTGTCCTTTCGAAGACTCACAGTTAAATTCCTCTGGGACTACCCTCCCTCACATTTATCTATAGTCCGCTTCATCCCCTGCAGCTTGCACTAAAATCTATATTTTAAATAAATCCCTCCAAACCAACTAAACGACTCGGCATACAGAGGGAAGAAGCTGACTAGCTGTTGCTGCCAACAATAGCAAAGTCTACATTACTCAATGTATAGGAAGCCCTAAAGCCATCGTGATCAAGGAGACAAGTTAATATGAAAGAGGAATAGTCAGGGTACTGTTAGTATCCGACAAGGCAAATCTCAGTGACTGTTTAGCCTAAATTGAGTCCCTGGGTGTGGAGTTGATAGACCACTTGCCCAAGTCTTCTTCCACGGGCAAGCAAGCTAGCGAGACACTGATGGTGGGCTTGCCCACACGCTTTGTCCTGATTCGAATGGGACTGGGTCTTTTGGGAGAGGAAGTTCGGTAGGGACTGGCTTGCAAGGGGCGACTGGCCACTGAGACAGAGCGGCGGCTTAGTAGAGAGAAGCAGCTTTTGGACTTGGAGTGAGGGGGGAGGAGGACCGAGGAAAAGAGCTGCTCAGAGTTCTCCCTCCTGACTCTCTTGGCTCTGAATCGCCCACTGCTTGCATTCGCGTGTATTCTCGCCCCCAACCGCTTGCATGAGTTTAGATCGAAAGTGCCAGTTGTACCTCTGGACAAGCGAGGCTCCAAGGGTCTCAAGCCCAGCGAAGTGCGGGCTTTCGCAGCTTTGAAGGACTGCCAAGGCAGCCAGGAGCGGCTGTCTGTGCCCCCCAGTGAACACTGCCACTGCGTTATATTGGCCATCATAACAGCCGAAGTCAGTGGAGAGGACTAGTTCATTACAGTCTTGCGCTCTGAGATGGGCTGTCGTTGTGGAGCGGAGGCCTCGAGGTCTGTGGGCTGATGGGTGTGGGCGCGGGCAGTTTTGCGCTTGTGCTCCCAAAAGCGGACGTTTTCAGTCAACTGGTCCAAGCAGTGGACAGTCACTCCTTCAGAACGCAGCACCAGGTTCACCGCTTCAAACATAGGTCGGACGATGTTTTGCAGAAACCCCGCCTGACTCCCAGGCACGTCTGCGTTGTACCTGTCGCAAAATGCAGAAATGGGCATGTGCTGCGCCCTCTCCAAGTCTCCCTGGTGAAAGAACTCCTCCACTACCTTCCAAGTCCAGGTCTCGTGCAGAGAAGTGCACTTGGCCGCGTGTCCCACATCTGCACACTTGATGCACAGCCTGTACACACTCAGTCTGTCTTCGAAGTCGTCCCAGACTGGCTCTTTCCCTGAAAACCGGGCTTTGAAGGTATTGAGCAGTTCAAAGTGTCTCATCATATCCGTGGCGAGAATCAAGTCAACCACCACTTTGCGAAACAACACCCAGTTCTCCCAGCTGAGCGACTCCAGCAGCTGGATGCTCTCCAGTATTTCGAAGGCTAGAGCAGTGTGCATCATTTCCAGCACGCTGAAGTCGTTGTCTGTGTGAAGGTTACAAATGCGTGCAAAGGAAGACTTGGTGTTGACCAAGTAGCGGTTGTTGAAGCCAGGGTGTCCGACGTCATGTGCGAGAGCAGCGATGATAGAAGCGAACAGCTCGACTTCTGTAGCTATTTGCAGAAGCACTGACTGGTCATATAGGAACATTAGAGAGTGGGCCACTTCGGCTGCATGAGTGGCGTTGTGGTAGGAGTTCGGCAAGTACCGCTGTTCCAAGTCCCGCAGACTCTGCTCACACTTGCCTTCTTCTAGTCTCAGTCCTGACACCAAGCCGTACTTCCTGAGCATGTACCCACCGACCAGCTCCAGTGGCCTGCCCTCGCTCTCCTCGCACAGCCGCAGCATGTCGAAGTTCCAGGCCTTTATCAGCTGTCCCACTAGTGGCTGCATGTCCTGCTGGGGTGTCTCCACGGACTTGCGATTGCGGGGCTTCTGAGTGTGCGCCACCACAGCGGGAGGGAAGTAGTTCTGCTCGAGGAAGCTGCGGTACTCAGAGTCCACTTGAGAGGCAACGAAGCCTATTTGAACCTTGTCAATGTTCTCTGTGGTCTGTAGAGACTGGCCAGTTGCCTTCAGACGCTTGAGTGCGTCTTTTAACTTCTCACGGGCATCTCGCAGTCCCAACACAGGCATAAGTTCTGAAAGCAGTTCGTAAGTGACTTGCAGCTGCTTCAGCAGCAACTCTCGCTCTGTGCTGAGCGCTTCCTCCGGACTTTCCCAGCTCTCCAGACCCTCAGCCACAGTCCACTCCAGTGCCTCCTGCACTGCTGTTCTTTTCTGCTTGCCCGTCCTCCTGAGATGGTAGACATGCCACAGTTGAACTCCCATAAACACCACAAACTCCGCTAAGGACGAAGCCAGTCTGGCTCCAGGCACCAAAAAACCGAGTAGACTCACACCACACAGCAAGGAAGTGAAGAAGTAGGAAAGGGGAGAGCGCAGCAGGGCGGAGTTAGCGAGAAGCAGGGCTGCTGCAGGCAGGAAAGCATTCACTCCGCTGCCTGAGTAGTCTTTCTCTGAGATGTAGGCTGCAAAGCGCTCGTCTGCAGCTCCATACAGCAGGACTGTGACCACCAACAGACTGACTCGAGCTTTCCTCAGACTCGTGTCTGGCCGCAAATAGAATAACGCCAAGGTCTGAACTCCTGCCGAAAGCCCCGCTACCCCTGAAGCCGCAATCTCGACCTTAAACACTTCTCCCGATATCGTGTCTGTGAGGAAGTTGGACACAGCACAGAGACTGACGCAGAGCCACACTAGGAAGCCTAGGAGAGGGGGCAGCCAGTCCTTTGTGTCCTGTTCAGGACTGTTGGAAGGGCCTGTGTCTGAGGACAGCACCAACTTGCCTTCTCCTTGCGACATAGAGGTCAGGGGCACTCTGGACAGACCTTGGCTGGACGAGGGAACATGCATATCTCCCATTACTATAGAGAAGAGTCCTTTACTTAACATTGCGAGCAGTGCTGACTCGGCCTTTGCGTCCAGGACTCTGCACAGGGGAAACGCCAAGGCGAGTGAAGGACGGGGAAAGGGTCTTCTTGCTGTTGGAGGTGGAGCGCAGGTGTGACTGCTTCTGGGGAGACAGGAAGCCAGTAGTGGTGTGACGGAAAGGCGCCGGGTCCGCTGCTTTCGTCACCACCAAGCGTGGCAAAGGGTTGTAGCACTGGAAAAGCAGGTGACTATAGGCGCCACAGGGCAGTTCTCGCTTATGTGTTAGAGCCGCCACAGCGCAGCACTTTAAGGCCAGGCGCTTGAAGCGGCTTTGATCGTTGTACGTCTGCACTCGCTCCACAAAGGTCCTGGGAATCTCGTCGTTTTGCCTGGTGATCCAAGGATGACGTAAGGCTTGGTCAGCTGTGTAGCGCTCGAGTGGCTCCACAGCCACCATTCGCTCGAACAAGTCTCGCGCCAAAGGCGGAAACGACTCCCCGAAGGTCCACCTCGGACTCTGCAACTTCTCAATGTAGCTCTCTTTGGTCTCTTGAGGTGCAAGTAGAGGATGCACTCCTTCGAGCAGCATGTATAGAATGATTCCGCAGCTCCAAACGTCCACTGGGCGGGAGTAAGGACGCCTCTGGGCCTGCTCAGGAGCCATAAAACTCATAGTGCCGCAGTTCTGGTAGAGACTTTGCAGGTAATTGGCCTCTGTGAACTTGGCACTGAGGCCGAAGTCAGTGACTTTGACTTGCGACACAGAGGGAGATTCAGTGAAGATGATGTTTGCAGGCTTGAGGTCTCTGTGAATGATATCACGACTGTGTAGGTAGGACACCGCACTCATCACGCCTTTGAGGATTTCCGCTGCAGATGAGTCGTCGAAGCGCTGCGACTGGAGCGCGGCTTGCAAAGTGCCGCCCTGCAGCAACTCCATCTCAATGTAGACGTGGTTGTGGGACTGCCGAACTTCTCGGAACTGGACGATGTTGGGGTGATGCAGACTTGAGATAATGCGAACTTCGTTGAGGATGGAAGTGAGTTCGGAGTGGAAGTGAGCCTTCGTGAGGATCTTCACTGCACAAGGAGACTGGGACTCGCGGTTGAGGCAGCGGTACACTTTGCCGAAGGCTCCGCGGCCTAATAGTTCCAGAAAGTCATACGGACGACCATCTTCCTCCATCTACTGCTACAACGAACAACTACTTAGAGCCCAACACTCTGAACCCTTGCCACGCGGCTGGGGCTGCAAATCCCCCTTCTTCCATATACCTCAGCACTTCCATTGACGGTCCATCCAGCGGCACCAACTTCAAGCAGACTTCCTTGAACTCTTTTCGGGCCTTCCGCCACTCCCCTGCGAGGTACAGCCTCAGTGCCTTCTCATACCCTTCAAAGAAGTCAGGAGTGTAGTCTGTCCGCATCTCTGCGATTTGTCCCGATTGAGTGAGTAATTCGGCCGCAGTAAAGTAATTATACTCGAGGGCTTCTTTTATTTTGGCCTTGCTGCTTTCCACTTTTTGCTTGGTCATGCCCCCTTTGGACTCATCCAAATTGTCCAAACTCAGATCAAAGCAATACAGTTTTAGTGGAGTCCCCGTGCCTTTGAGAATCACAGTATCAATATGTCTCAAAAACGGCCTCACAGCTTCATCCAGTCGATATGCGAACTCTTCACTCGCAGTGACATACACCTGGTATATCTTAGCTGCACTTTCCACTCTGCTGGCCAGGTTAACATGTGGAGAGAGGTAGGTCGCGTCTATTTTCAAGCCAGAGCCAATAGGTCCTTCGAAGGCCCATCCTACGTGCAGGCCAATGCTGACATTGAGGGGGATGAGTGTGCGTGCAGCAAAGCGCTTCATGGAAGAAGACTTGGCCAGTTTGGCTTGGATTTTGATGGCAGAGATAAGTGCGAGAGTGGTGCGTAGACGAACGTTTGGGGAAAAAGCGTTGAGAGACTGTCGGGAAGCAGCAATCACGACATCGTCCTCTCCAAACTTCCACACGAGCAAAAACACGTCTCCCAGGTTCTTATTGATCTGCCCCTGGTAGATTTCGGATATGCAGTGTACCATCCTCGCTACGTTGTTCGCATAGAGAAGCACATCCTCCCTCAAGTCCAGCGCCAGCTTGTCAAAGTCGTGGATAGTCACGAAGCAAAACACTGCAAAGATCTTTTTCCCTGGGAGTAGCGGGTTGACGTTACTTGCGGACTTGATGCTCGCGGAAATGATGTCGCAGCCCGCTGTCCCTAGGCCAAGCGCTAGCAACACTCCGATTTTGCGGAAGGTGTTCTCTAGCAAGTTGAGTTCAAAGGCGCCGTAGTCCTCACTGCTAGTGCAGCAACAGAAGCGCTTTAGTTGCTGTTCGGACACTAGCGGAGTTTGTGCACGAAGGATGAGTAGGGGATCTCTCGCGATTTTGCGCACTAATTGTAGCATTCGTTCGAGTGCATAGAGCACGGAAACGTTGTAGTCGTGCACAACAAACGCCATACAGAAGAGCAGCAATATGCAGAAAAGTATGGTTTTGCATATGTTCAGTGCAGCTGAAAAACGCACTTCCACTGTAATGTCCATCACAGCCACTGCCTCTTCCGTATAAGCATACAACGTCTCAACCGGCCTCAAGTCAGACACGCTAGTCGCTCCTTTCCAAGTAGTGTTTCCTACTTCTAAGTAAGCCAATGTCTCCATGTCCTCCTGGGTATGGTAGGCAATGAACTGGTCCCAAGCACTCTCGAAGAATGCAGTGTTCTGATTTTGTTCTAGCAGGGTGAGGCCGTATTCGTAACTATGTTGCTGATGAAGGTAGACCTCGATGGCAGAAAAGGTGAAGATGAGCGACATAGCGGATACCACTACGAAAAGATGTCGTACACTTGCAGTGATGAGAACTCTACTCAGTCGACTTTCGATGGGAATTTCTCTTTCCGGTTCATTCATTATGACTGTTTTCACCTTTTTCACTTGATAAAGCCGTTTATACGTGGGCAATTTCTTATCCCTTCGCACATTCGGAATATCAGTGCTCACTCGAATACTTGCATTTTGAGTGGATTTGGTGGAGTTGTGCATTTTGCGCATGCGCAATCCCATCAGACGACTTCGCTCCTCAGCAATGCAGAACTCTCGTTCTTGCACCGTTTTGGTGTGCATGAGTTGGTCCACACTGTTGTACATCTTGATAATGCGCATCATCCGTACAAACCTGACAATTTTGACGAAGGCAGAGGCTCTCGAGGCCACTCTCGAGGCCTGACCTACTGTCTGGATTAGCCTTCCAGAGCTACTCATTTTGCTGTCCCAGATCCACCCCACATCACACAGTATGGTCAAATTGGCCAGCACATCGACTCCGAACGTAAACGTCCATCGATACTCCGGTACGGTCCAGAACCGCAATCCACAGTCCACCATCAACACAACCAATGTAACCACGGAAAGACTGTAAAAGGCTGTATCAGCACTTGGCCGGGTCGCCACCAGTCGCGCATCGTCACTGAAAAGCGAAAACAGGATGAAGACTCCAACGAGGACTGTGTATGTGTAGCCGCTGGTAAAAGAGCGAACACGCTGAGCAGCGGTGAAACTCGGGATAGTCATGTTGTTGTCCACTGAGAAGTCTAGTTCTGATTCAGGGAAAATCGAGTCTTTGCGCGGATGTTCACTACTGGGAGTGGGTGTGCGAAAGGTCATCGGAGAGATTTCGCGCACAATGGAGAGATCAGGGCTTTCACGGGGGTAGGGAGCCACTATAGCGACACGCATCTTGCGGGAATCGGGGTTGTTCATCTTTGCATTTGTCCTTTAGCTACAGCAGCTCTGGCTTAGTGCGCGAGAGTGACTTAGGCAGGGAACAGTGGGCAAGGGTGCGGATCCCTCGCTATATGGCCGGGGTAATGGCCCTATAAAGAAATGGTGGGCGTGGCCTGCCTCGTGATGACTTTAATATACGCGGACTCGTGCCGACGAAAGAGCTTTTTAATCCTGACCTCCAGTGTCTTCCTAGTTCTCTATATACCTCCCTTCTTATCATATCCGAGAGATGTCGATTTTGCTGCCTGTCATGACCTGGGAGCCCAGTCTTTCCCACAGTCACATGCGAGTGTTCCAGAACGGCTTCTCAGTGACCAGCGACAGTCCTTCCTACTTCAACTCCTCTCGCAGCGACTACGCTCTCCTCCCAGGACACATCTACTACTTCGAAGTGAGTCTGGAACTGCAGGGAGGACTGGAAGTAAAGGTGGGAGTGACACAGGCGCAAGAACTAGAGAACGAAGTGGGGTTTTCAGGGACGAAGAAAGGCTGGTCGTTCTATGCAGGGCAAGGCGGACAGAAGAGACATAACATGAACTCAGGCGCATTTCCCTATGGCAAAGTAGTGGGAACACAGGCTACCGTTGGAGTGCTCGTGGACATGAAAGACGGAAGGATTGGCTTTGTGATAGATGGGGAGTGGTGTGGCTTTGCTTTCACGAAGCCGGAGTTTGTGTGCATTGAGCCGGTGTATGCCGCTTTTTCACTCTTGGCGTACAACAACACATGTACATTCCTCAAGCAGCACTCTTCCTGGACCTCCACCCGCTCCTTCCTCTACCTCAGAAAGCATACGGCTTTCTTCAGACGACTTCCAGATGGGCTGTTCAGGGAAATAGGAACCTACTTGCTTCTAAAGGCTGAGCCGCTTCCTCGCAGCCTCATCCTCGACCTGCAGAGTCAGCCAGTCGACCCGAGTAGTTCTCAGGAGTAGTAATGTCATTTGCCTTTAGAGTCTGCGGGTGCTTGCTTTCATTGAAGAAAGGCTCCTATTTAATTGCCTCGCAGTCGTTGCTATTCTCCTTTGCTTAAATAGGGTGTTAGGGTGTTAGGGT
>Ga0247837_1008368_pt1 | contig 13039 bp, 13 predicted proteins | sample LaCtaG_2_FD_187115 | JGI IMG/M metagenome (GOLD analysis project Ga0247837, IMG submission 187115) | Freshwater microbial communities from meromictic Lake La Cruz, Castile-La Mancha, Spain - LaCruzMarch2015_14.5m | ecosystem: Environmental > Aquatic > Freshwater > Lake | place: Spain: Castile-La...
CTGCAAACCACACTCGTCCCTCTCTTCCTCAACATTGTCTTTGGATTTGAAGGGAGTCTTGAGCAAGTCCTGAGTACGGAGCAGCAGGCTGAAATCTGCGAGCGGCTTGGCTTGTCGATCTGTGTGTCGACACCTCGGCTGCTGGAAGCCTTCCGCAGTCTGCTGCACTTACGAAGTACATAGCCTCCGACTCTGTAGTGCTGAAACTGCTATCCTCCAAACACCAACTACCTCACGTAGCCCAGTCTGTCTCCCCCACACTGGAGGAGCAGTACGAACACACACTGCCTGAGACTGCCAGGGATAGCCAGGACGAGGACTCAGAGAGCTGCTAGTACGAAGCTGCAGCCTGTTTCTGGACACAGGCAGGGAAGCAGACAGACCTTCTATGCATGGCATCTGTCCGCTTTCGAAGAACCCACTAACTAGGCCCTTCACGCATGTCAGCTTATTATAAGGCTGACCTACCGCACTGCTAGTAGGTCTGCGAGTCTTCTGGGCTATTAGGGAGGTTGCCACTGCTTCGTTTCGGCCATGGCAGATCTCAGGCCAGAGCAATATGGCAAAGTCTAATTACTTCTTTGCTACACGCCATACAGCGTGCTCTCAACTCTAGTACTTCAATTCAACCATTGGCCCGGGCTCTAAGGCAGGTCAGACTCCGACTTTCTGTATCCGTGGCCGCTTTAATACACCCTGGGCCTAAATTAGTCCACATAAATGCAGGGAAGCGGAACTCCCTCCACCCCTCCCGCGAAGTGGAGCAAAGGCAGCGACCTGCACTCCCACCTCCTCAAGTGGATCGAACACAAACTCAACCGCAACATCGTGCGCAACCCTTTCGAACAGCAAGAACGAGCTGCCAGACACCCTGCCAGGCTGGCTGTCTCTCGACTCGTGCCGTCCCCACTGCGGGAGACAGACCCGCTGAGTCTGTTGTTGAAGAAGGAGCATAGGACTAGTCCGGAAAGGAAGGCTGTGCTCAGACTGCCGAAGTTACCCTTTGGACTACATAGGACTTACAATGAAGTGGAGAGTTTCTCGCAGGAACATATTGTTTGGGAACAGCCGTCGCCCACGCAACTGGTGGAAATCCAAGGGATTAACCGCAAATACCGCTTGGCGGATAAGCGCAAACGGAGGCAACATCGAGTCTTTCCAAGCCACTCTCCGGCTTCAAAGTATGACCAATACCGTGTCGACTCAGGCGTACTGTACTGTCCTAAGGACTCTGTGAGACTGCAGGCCTATGATAATGACAAACGGCGCTATGCAGGCGTCCTCGACCTCACTCTCAAACTGGACTCGCCTCGACCGCATCACTTTAGAGGGCAGTCACTACCCTCTTCCACACGTCTGTACCCAGGCAGACCGACTGATAGTCCGAGTAGACTCTCTGAGGCCATGGCGCAGAAGTACCCGGTGCTGTTCGAGGAACTGAGGCCGAAGGATAGGGAGCTAGTCCATTAGATCTGCTAGAAACAGTACAATTCTCGCTTGGTTGGTCGACTATTGGGCAGATTTAGGGCTTTCGCATGAATTTGAGTGCACTTTTCACTGTGTCTGACTAGTGTTGTCTTAGAAAATCAGTGATGAAGAGCTAAAGCCAATTTGGCTATATAAACTTGATATACAAGGCCTGACTCCGCCGCTTGTGGATCTGTAGCACTGGGTAAGTCCATATCTAGGGATGTGTAATGTCAAGCCCTACCAAGTATTCGCCATTTCGGCAGCTAGAGAGGCAGTATGACCCGATTTTGCAGGTTTTCCGTGACCCCGAAGTAGAGCAAAAAATCCGCGTGCTCGAGAAACAGCGTCTGGCCCAGACAATAGTGCGCTCTCGTGACCGTCTCGCCAGCAACTCCCAATTCTTCGAACTGCTGAGCTCTCCTTCGCCCTCCACCTCCCTCCCGCCCCGGCACTACGGCCTGCAGTCCAGCTACAACCTCCTGGCTACTAACCCTACCCAGGCCCGTTCGCAGCACCACAGTCCTGCTGTGAAGGTGCAGCGACCCTTCGATATCATATCTGGACAGTTCTATCGAGACCATGATGAGAAGGTCAAGGCGGAGTTCATGAGGAGTAAGTTGGAAGCGGTCTCGAAGTATTGGCAAACTCGCGACTTTCAGCCGGTTTTGGGAAAGTTTGTGGACGAGGATAAGGAGCAGTGGATCCGAGAAATCGAAGCCAAGCGGCACAACATCCAAATTGAACGCCAGCAAAGGAGCCTCCCGCTCTCCTACCAAATTCACGATATGTACTACAAAAACCCCGCTGTGAACCTAGACACCCTGCCAGTGCCTTCCCAGCACCGAAGGAGGTACGAAGTGCGGCATTTCCATGAAATCCAGGAAAGAGCCAGAAACGAAGTGGCTGAAAGGAAGCAACTGCAGGGAGGCCGCTTTCCCCCCTCACACCAAGAGGTGGGGGACAGCAGAACCCACGCGAGTCCTTTCAAAACTGACTACCGCTCCCCTGACACCTCACAGCACTATGGCAAGGTGTGGCAGCGCCTGCAAAATGACTCTCTAGCCAATAGTGTTCAGCACTAAATTAGCTTTTGTGCTTCTATGCAGATTTCCCTCCATACGTTTCTGCACAGCTGCGCTTTGATTGTGACTTCTACGGCTACTTGCCATATCAATGGAAAGAAAATATTGGCTGGAGTACAGGGAGGGAATACCGCCACTACTGAGCAAACACAAATCGAGGCATTAAGACTTCAATTAATGAATAGATAGGGAGAAATCGGAAGATTCGCCTCCGAAGAAGAGAGAAATTGGACTGCTGAAAGGTCCAGAATGGAGTCGTTTGAGTGGTTTTCTATATTTGCCTTGGCTACCTAGGAAATGAAAATACTCACTTGTCCAAGTTCCACTAAAGCGCTTTTCGTACCGCTGCCAGAGGAAGTGGGGGCCAGGAACTCCTTTATCTGCTACACCTACACTTTCCCGCCCTCACTAACTTCCAATTTCCACCTCTTTTCGCAGAAGGGCAGGGCAAAATGGAGGACCACCCTCCAGCAAATAGGCGGGAATTGACGGCCAAGTACCAGAAACGAAGCCTATCCAAAAGGGACAAATCGCCTTTTTCGTGTCAACATACTCCCAGCATCGGAACGCGGTGGCCCTCATTTGACTCGCATGTTTCCACTGCTGCTTATTGAGTCTACAGGGCAGTCTGAAACGCTCGCAATGCTCAGGAATCTAGCAAGGGCATACCTAAGCCGGAGGTATGTAAACAGCCTATTCATCTAAAGCCAAACCTAGCTCTCTAGAGTAGGAAATGAACTCGGATACTCGGCCCAGTTTCTTTCCCATAGCAGCTCGAAGCAGTCCACAGATATCATCCTTCTAGGACTTCCCTGCCTCTCCCTAGGCCGTTTGAGCATAAGCGATGATTCCTGAGACATGTGTCTCGCAGGAGCATTCACTTCACTCCACCTAGTCCCAAGTGTTTTTCTGAAGACTGCAGTTGCCTTTCCTTGTACCGATTGCGCAATTGTTAGTGTGTGCTGTCCAGCTTCTCGACCCTGTCAACAGGACCGGATAGCTCTTCTGTAGGTGGCGATTTTTTCAGATAGGTAAGCAGAGACTGAGAAGGGTAGAGGGCGCTGGGCTGAAAACCCCTCTTCTGCCTTTTTAAAGCCTGGAAAGACTCTTTAGTCCGAGCCTCAAGTTCCATACTGAACCAGCTCAAAGCTGGCAGAACTGCTCTCGTGTATAAAAGGGAGACCAGTTCACGTAGAGATTACAGCTAGCGAGGGTGCATGCGACCTGGAAGCGTGAAAGCGGGACTTCCTACCCTCTGCCAAGCAGAAGTAAGTACCAGTCACTGTACCGATGAGGCCTTTGCTTCCGGAAATTCGACGAATTTCCTTTCTTGGCACTGATATTGGGGCCGAAAAAGAAGCAGGGAGATTTGTATCAGTGCAGGACGTGTGCTTTGGCTTCAGGTTTTCGTTATGAAGGAAAATCTGCCCATATTAGCTGCATCTCGCGTCCCGTAAATGTCCAGTTCGCCTGCAAAATGATCTATGCCTCAGCAAAATGCATAGATAACTGCTGCTTTGAACTGAAAAAAAGGTTTGAGGGAGAAGCGTCATCCTTAAGAAAGGTATTTCTAGCTTTATTTCTAAGATTCCCGAATTGCTGGCAGGAGAATGAGTCTCGAGTCTGTCCGAAAAGGATAAAGATAGTCGACATGCACGCCCGGTATCAAGTCGACATCCTTGGACTTCTTGATCATATCAGTGAGTAGCGGTACTTCTATACTGCCTCCGGTGCTGGGCCTGGCGAACAGACTGGGCGGCATCTGTGGCTCTGCTGACTTATGGCGCTGCTGATGTCGCTTGAGACTATCGCTGGACTTGAAGCTCTTGAGACAGTGCAAACAGGGGTAGCGTTTGATGTTGTAGTGGTGCCGCTGGATGTGCAGTTTCAGCTTGTAGCGGGTGCTCAGAGTTTTGCCGCAGTTAGGTAATGGACAGGCGTTCATTATGTAATAGTGACGGGAATTTTGGATTATGGCTGCTTTGTCATTCAGGCTTTTGAAGCTTAAACAAAGACTGGAAAGTCGTATTTCAGCTGATTTTCACACAGGAACGAGAATAAATCTCGATCTATTTTAGAAATTTCATTCTTTTTGCATCGCTTTTGTGAGTGCAGTGCCGCAGTTTCTATATTTTCCTTCCCAACTGAAATCAAAGCCTTCACACAAACTAAATGATTCAGTGATCAAAAAGGCTAATGTCGCCTTTTTATTTTAGCAAAGGGAAAGGGCTGCCTATGTAGTGTATACAAAGTGGAAAGACACCAAATTGACGATTTCGTTCAATTCGGGCAGAACGAAAGAAGACGAATTTTGTATTAGTCGAGGTTTGGAGTGCAGAAATGTCCTCGTCTCTGGACTATTTCTATACCGGAGAATTCGCTAGCGAGTTCCATTCAAATTAGCTAAGAGATTGCGCTTTCTTCACCCAAGTCGCTGCTAAAAATAGCATCTCTGCCGTCCAAACCATATTCCAGACTCTTAGCTATGTCAGTTACTGCAAAGACATTCCAGCCTCTACACTTCGCCTGCAAAATGGCCTTCCCCGCTTTGCTTAGACATGCACTAGTCCCGCTGCACCTCGCAAGTGATTGCCAGCCATAGTAATCGGAGATGCTGGGGAACCTGAACACTCCCTACAAGACTCGCGCAGAGTCGCAGCAGCTGAAGACTGACACTGGCATGCAGAACCGAGACTTCAAGGCGTGGACTGGGGACAACATGTACCGCACGTCCTACCGCGACATGTCCAAAAAGGTCAGTTACTACTCAGTGGCCGCAGAAGCCGAAGAAGGATGCGAAGCCGGGCTACCAAGGGTATATTCCAGGCGAAGTGCCGGATAACAACTTCGCCAAGACGTTTACACGTATCAGCAGAGAGCAGTTCAATAGGCAAGTCTACCTGCCGCCTCGAGTGACAGAGTTCTTCCCTTCGCGTCCCTTCACCACTTCGCTTGTGGGCAGGACCCTGGGTCGCTTAGGAGGCGGCTTGGATGACGAGTACCACACTGTTTCGAGGTTCCATGGCGGACCCACGATTCCTAAGGAGCACCCGAACATTACGCATCACTGGGAAACTACGAGTGCGGTGACTTATACCAGCCAGGAGGCGCAGCGTCCTCGCATCTTCAGGTCCACAGACCTGGACTTCTGGAAAAGCACGAAGGCCAGCAAGCGGCCCTCCACGCAGGCTTCAGGCTTTGTGCAGAACTCCACTCTCTTCGACGGACATGGCTGGCTGCCCATCAAGGAAATGCACGGAGACAACACCAAGACTGAGTACCGCACGAGGTATAACCGAGACGTGCCCTTCCATCCGAAGCCGCTCCAGCCAAACACCAGGAAGATGGAGCCCGTTAAACTCGTTTACTAAGCTAGGGACCTGCAAGCAGGTATATTCGCAGTTGTATCCTACTTGACCTAATGTCTAGCATGTGGTTTGTCATAGTAACTAAGTCAGTCCACTGCAGTTAGCACTACTGGTCTTCCAGCACTAGTTCCTTTGCTTGCTGTAGCCTGGCCTCCACACTGGCCAGCATCGCTTCCAAGGACTGGCCTCTGTCACTCGGACTCAGTCGTCCTCTGGAAGCTGATCGCTTGGAGGGCGGGAGCGAGCGACAAAGCGAGGAAGTGCGCTGGGGCTTGTGCAGTAGGCGGAGTTCTCTGCGCAGACTGCCCAGTCCTCGCTTCATGTCCACGTTTTCCTTGCGGAACCGTTGGTTGAGGGTTTCGAGTTGGTGCAGTTTCTTGAGGAGGGCGGAGTGTTCAGGTGTGTATCGCTCCCGATAAGTGTGGAACTGCCTCTTAAGTTGCTGCAGCTGTCTGTTGAGTTGCTCTAACTCCTGCGTGCATTCTTTCCTTTCCCGCTCCGCTGCTCTTTCCCACGCCCCTTTCTCTTGCGCCCACCCTGCCTCTAGTCCCTGCAGCCTCGTCTCTTTGTCTGCACAGACTTCCCTCAGTCTCTCGACTTCCCGCTCCAGTCTTTTCTTTTCACTCTGCAACTCCAGCACTCGTCCATTGAGTCCCTGCACCTCGGTTTCCACTGAGTGCAGCGTTTCCGCCACCAGTTTCTCCTTGAACTCGGTGGCTGTGAGTAGGGAATAGTACTTCCGCATCCACTCCTGCTGCGAGTCGCTTTCGGATTCCTCTACACTGCTGTACACGGAGTGAGACCTGCCCTGCATTTATATATTAGTCAGGCCGAGAGAGGTAGGCAGGAGGACGGAAGGCGCCTGCAATCCACTGGTCTCTGCGAGTGTCGCGGAAGGCGTGGTGGGTGGGATTGGCTGAGGGAGAGGCCTGCACGTAGTTGGGGATGAAACGGTCTTTGCTCTTCGTGGCACTGCGGAAGCCCAGCTTCGTGAGCCACCTTTTCTTGCTTTCCTACGTGGTGGCTACTCGCTGCTCCTGTCGCTTTATCATTTCATAGGTGATGTAGGGGCCTTCTGGTCTCAGGTAGCTGGCCTTGGAAGTGAGTAGAGGATTGACGAGACCACGACTAGAGGCCGAGACATTGGATGGCGCAATGTCAGGGAGCGACAGAGTAGGCCGCACCCGCCCTTGTCTGCTAGTCTGCATATATATCTAAACTGACAAATCAGGACTCGCGCTTTCCATTTCCTCTGCTATCGGCTTGCCTAGCAACTGACCACAAGGCTTCGGGAACAGCCCTTCATGCAGTGCACTGTTCTCCAGAGCACTCAAGTCCAGAGGAGCGGATAGGTACAGGTCCATACTGGACCCCAGACTGGCTGGCTCCTTGCAGTGGTCCTGCAGGCGGTAATAGTCCTTGAAGACCGCTTGGGTGCGAGGGTCGGAAGCCATGTCCCAAGGAGTCTCTCCGCGAGCGTTACAAATCGTTGGGTCTGCTTCGTGGTCTAGAAGGAGCTGGACTGCTTCGGGCTTTTGACAGTAGCTTGCGACGTGCAGGGGTGCCCAGCCTGCGCAGTCCGTGATGTTCACTGGAGCGCTACCGTCCAGCAAGGCTTTTAGGACTGGAAGCGAGCCATGTCTGCATGCGATGTGCAACGGACTGGTTCTGTTCTCATCATACGTATCCACTCTCACTCCTTTGGCTAGTATTTCCTTCAACACAGTCTCATTCTGCTGGGCAGCTGCAAGCAACAAATGAGCTTCTGCAGGAGACAAACACCCCATAGCGTCAGGACTCAGTCGCCCTCTCGGGATCCCCACTTGCTTGTGAATGGCGAACTCGCCTCGGTCACACACAGCTGTGCCGAAACAACTGGCACAGAAGGACCTGCGCTGTGACTCGCAAGCACCCATTTCTACTGATGTCTTACCAAATGGAAAGGATCCGTACTCTCTTTCATTGTCTTCAAACACTCAAAGTAGCTAAATCAGAGGCTGGTACAGAACTACTAGCTGTCGTCTAAAACGCCTTGCAGGGTGGCCAGCGCAGCTTCGTGATTTCTGAGCAGTACTCGCAGTTTGGCAACTGTCTCTGCCTTGCTTTGCTCCCCACTTGCCATTCGCCTCAACTCAGCCGTCACTTTGCGGTGTTCCTCCGCAGGCAGTTCCGCCTTCAAGTCCTGAGAAACTGAAAAGAGGTCGGCCTTCCCTTCGGTCAAATAGCTATCCCAGGGCCTTTCCTCTCGACTCGCAGTAACTGTCTTCAGCAGCAGCGACTTGAAGTCTTGCAGCTGCCGTTTCTGCTCTGCGAGTCGCTCCAGCTCTCGCTCCGCGATCTGGGAACGCAGGGCTAGGTCTTGCAGCGCTCTGCGTAGGTCGTGGAGCTGAGAAGAGAGCGTCTCACGTCGAGTTGCTTGCTGCGCCAAAACTGCGTCTTGCTCTGCTTGCGCTTGGGCGAGCTGAGACAGCTGAGACTCGAGTGCTTGGGACTTGGTGAGGAAGGCCTGCTGGGCTAGTTCACATACAAGCTCGATCTGTTGGTCTGGACTCAGCGGGTCCTCCTCCATACTAAACTAATCTCGCAGACTAGTGCCCAGTACCACGAGTGCCCCGTCCTCCCGCTCCAGCGCCACTTCCAACAGTGTCTCCGGACTCAACAGCCGCTCCTTCGCCTCCCTCCACTCCACTGAGTTCAGGAACTCGCCCAGCTGCTTCTCTCTGATCACCACTCGGAGTAGGTCGGACTCCCTGTCGCTCTTCCCGTCCCACAGCACTAGACTCACCTGGCATCTCACGTCAGTCTCTCGACCACAGGGACACACATCTTGGTGAGTGAATTGTCGGCATTGGCCGCAGAAGTAGCCTCGCACTTCAGCGGGGGAGTTCGGAACGATGCTCACTACATGTCCTTTGGTGCGAGCTTTTTCTCCTGCTGAAAGCTGAGCAACTTCAGGAAAAGCGCAAATGCGGGCAGTCTTGAGGTCAGGACGGAGCGAAGAGATGAGCGCAGGGCCTTGGTGCGGCAGGAAGAAAGCCACTGTCTGCGCCAAGGCTTCCTCTTGGTGTTGAACCTCAGGGAGCTGTCTGCGCTCAATGAACGAGGGAATTTTGAATATGTCCGTATAGCAGGAGGGAATCAGGCGGTTTTCCTCGAAACACACACTTCTCACCCGCACTGTGTCGCCGGGAGCCAGCCACCTCGTCATTTTCTCTCTGCTCCTGTCCAGCACTAGCGAGGCAGTCCTCTCAGCGTCGTATAGGAACAGGATGACTGGGTCGGAGTCCTCTGTGCCCACTGTATGGTGGGCGTACACCCGGGCGAGCACGTCACATTCCGAGTTTTGCGCCTTGCTCAGAGTGATGGAACTGCTGAGGACTGGAGGGTCCACGCCTGCAAGAGTCGGCTTCGCCCATCTTCGCAGCTCTAGCATAGCTTTGTGGTGTTCAATTTGCTTCGAAAAGGTGCCTTTGTAGACACCATACGGAGTCAAATCCTCCGAATCCAGGCTGAATAGCATGAGTCTGCCCGCCTTGGACTGGGCTGAAAGCGTGCCAGTCAGCACTCCTTTGAAGATTTTGAACATACAGCTCTGCACGCGCAGTACATCCCCATACGCCACGACCTTCGGCACCGCGTTAGCAGGCTGATGGAAGATCTGGATGTTCGCATGCTCGGGGAAGAGACTTTCGTCTGTGACTTTGAGCAGCATGAGGACGTCTGTGGAGTTGGAGACGCTGTAGGAGCCAGTGCAGTCCAGCACGATGCAGTACACACTGGCGAGCAGGCCGCCTTCTGCCTGGGCGCGGATCTGAGACAGGGAGGAGTACTGGTCCTGTGTAGGACTTACACTGCCAAGAGCTGCAGGCCTGGGAGCAGGCGGTTCAACCCGAGCATAGAGCCGCTTGATATCCACCGAGTCCGCAGGAACCGAGCCCAGCACCGTGACCTCCGCCTTCCAGTAAGTAAGCCGCAGATCGGGACGCTGCATAGCAGTGGCAATGATGAACATGCTCTTGTTGGTGCCATGCTCCGCAATGCCGTTAGGCCGAATCATAGGCGGGAAGTACTTCTGGAAGCGCTCGACTTCGGCACTCACTTCGAAGTTGCACAGCTCCACGCTGGTTTCGCGCTTGAGCGACTCAAAGCTGTGACACAGCACTGAGCCTTCGATAATCAAATTCACTCGGCCGCTTTCGTCCTTCAGAGTGACGCGTAAGAGTTGGTTGTGGACTCTGCTGGCGTCCTCCACAGTGGCAGCGAGCGGGCCTGTGTGTTGCCCCACCAACAGGTCTTTGATCTTCATTCGCGCCAATATTAATGGAATATTGGCGTAGAGCGGCAAGGGACAGGTATAGACCAGCAGGACTCTGTGCAGGGAGTAGTGTTTACTTGTGTATGAGATACTTATATACCACACGCTCCCTTCCCAAGCCTCCAACACTCGCAGTAACATGACACTCGTGGAGTACCAGCCCTCGCTGCAGCTCTGCTTCCTGCGCACCTACCCCAAGCCCGGCCCCATGATAGTGGAGAAGGCCAGAGCGCAGGCCGCACCTGACATGGACCTGCTCACAGGACTCGACCACCCTCATGTGGTCAAGTGTCTGGAGGTGCTGGAGGACAAGGAGAACTTCTACGTCGTCACAGAGGCTCTGGTTAGGGACGAAGACACGAATAGGCTGGGGAACAGAAAAGCAGGTCATTTCAAGCTAGATTGTTCATGCACTAATTTCTGTAATGGTAGAAATGTTCAGGTGGATGAAAACGCAGAAAAGGAATAGCGAGATTTGCGATTTTCCTTCATAGCGGCAGTCGGAATGCCCACAGTACTCGCATGGTTAGATATAGAAGCATGTTTAATTGCACGAGTGGATTCTAGTGCTGCAAATGCTCACCATCTGAGAGAGTTATGCACAAAACAGACTGCAGCCAGCGCTGAAACGATGAAAAATAAGCGCAGGAAGCAAATCTGAACTCGGCTTAATTCTTTCTGCAATATCATCAATTCAAAGAAGTGGGATTTGCCTAGAAATATGAATAACCGAAACAGCAGGAACCGCTACTTCGTCATATCAATTTCCATTCTTACCCCTGTTCCCCTTCCGCTGATAGCTAAGTCTATAATATATGACTGAGGAGGCAATATTCACTGCTTTCCGCAAGTTGATAAGGGAGAAGAATTGGGCGTTCAAAGAAGATGCACGGAGACATGTCTTGGTCATGGCAGGGATGAGGACACGTTGGGAGCCGATTATTGTGATTACATGCAGAGAGCACAGGGCGACTCTCGGCTTCTGCAGCAACCAACTCAATCTACTCATACAGAACCCCACCACCGCCTTCTCACTTGCATTGGAAAGCAATGAAGATCGTCCTTTGGGAAGTCTCAACTTCAATGTAGTGCAAGCGAAGTTTTATTACAATTTTGTGCTGTTCACTTGGTCGTGCGCAGTGGAAAATGAAGCCCAGAACTTGTTTCTACTTGGACTAGCGATTGGCAGCAAGGAGTTCAATCACTTGGCGGATTGGCTCGCAGAGGCCTACGAACAGCGGACTATTCCGCGCTTCCACATATTTCGCTCAGCCCCCGAAGGAGCGCAGACTGAGGCCGAGAGAGAAGCCACTCAACGACTGGAAAGCCAGTTCCTCGCCCTGAAGACCAACTTGGCAACCAGGTACACCAACGTGCTGCAGCTCGAAGGACTCAAACTAACCTTCACCCTGCAAGACAACTTCACAGGCTTCCTACAAGAGCAGACAGACATGATCTTGGTAGCGATCAGAACTACAGAGCTGCCAGGAAGTCTGCAGAGACTGGCTCCGATGCTGTGCTGGCGCTTTCCCCTGCTAGGCTACACAGTGAAGGAGGAGTGCTTGGTAGGGGTGTGCAGAGTCTGCACCAAAGACTTGTGTCTCACTGTGGTGGAGCTGCTGGTGGACAGTACTGTCAAGCAGGCGGAGGCGGAAATCAGGGAAGCGCTGCAGGTCTGTGCACTGCTAGACTTTGCAGTGCCCATGCAAAGGGCAGTTCCCCAGTTCGCCACACGGTTTACCTATTTGCTGCCATCCGAAGACGCTCTGGCTCAGCTGCAAACGGTCCTTCCTCATTTACAAGCGCACAGTCAAGCCTCAGCCTTGGTATTTCCCGAGTCTCTCTCCAACCTTCGCCTGTTTTTCCACATTCCTCCTGGCTACGTACCCTTAGTTACAGTCCTACAAAGCAATCGAAGAGATGTCCTGCAGGCTCTTAGACAGGTCCAGCCCCTCCTCTCGGACTACGACTTCAAGGATTCCGCCCTGGCCACTTTCCTATCCCCAGATGGGAAAGTGCATATTGCCACGCTGGGATGCTGGGCCAAGCAGCGTAGTGAACATAGTGTGGAGAGCTTTGTGCTGGGTCTAGTGCAGAGCCTGGAAGGTCCTAGGAACTGGCGACTCGATGCAGAGACAGCGGCTTTACTGCACTACCAGGCAGTTCCAGCAAGTGTTTTGGAGATTTCCAGAGAAGCGAATTGGCACTACAGTCTTTCGCATCCCTGCATCTTGTCCAGTCCTGGACTTTCCCCTCTTCCAAATGGCCAATATGGTATACTGAGACCCGCAGGGCTGATATCCCTATCCGACCTGCTTGCAGCCTTTCCCAGGCCAGTGGAGGTATTCACAGTACTGCTCAAGACAGGGGAAGCCCTGGCCTTTCTGCACTCTCAGGGCCTATGCCACCTATCCCTGCAGCCTCAGCATATCTTCCTAAAGGACAGGAAGACACTGGCAGTGGCGCTCACACCCCCTGCTGTGCTCCCATGCTGGCTCTGTGCCTCGGACTTCCTCGAGCCTTTCACTGCTCCTGAACTCAGAGAAGGACGTGCAGACCCTACTTGTGACGTCTATAGCTTCGCCCAGCTGATTGCATACTGCTGGGACCCTTGCATCACCACCACTCGCTTCCGCAGTGAGCAAGCCTTTGGCGAGCTGTACACCCGGGTGGAAGCAGCACTACGGCGCCAGACTCCTGTGGCTCTCAGTTCGCTCTTGCAAGCACTGCTAAACTTAGTGCGTGCCTAATCAGTTCCTATGGGAGTTCACTCGACTGGGCACTTGCTGGAACTTGCTCAGTTT
>Ga0247837_1008370_pt1 | contig 13037 bp, 11 predicted proteins | sample LaCtaG_2_FD_187115 | JGI IMG/M metagenome (GOLD analysis project Ga0247837, IMG submission 187115) | Freshwater microbial communities from meromictic Lake La Cruz, Castile-La Mancha, Spain - LaCruzMarch2015_14.5m | ecosystem: Environmental > Aquatic > Freshwater > Lake | place: Spain: Castile-La...
GCAACTGGATAAATACCTGGGCGCTATGGAGCTGGGCGCCACTGGCCCAGAGATCAGAACAGGCATGTAAAGCGGTGAGCCGTGCGTTAAGCCAGGGATCAGCCACAAGGGCCGGAAAGCCATCAATGCTTTGCAGCCATTGCACACCAGCAATGGGATCACCCATAGCGGCTGCATCTTCAACGCCGCGCGGTTGCCCTAATCGCTGTAGCGCATTGCTTAAAGGTTGGGCCGCTAATTTTGCGGCGCAACCGCTGCAGGCCATTTCATTGCGCTGCAGGCCCTGCTGCATCGCTGCTGTTTGTTGCTGCAGCATCGCTATAAAACGTTTATCTAGGTGTTGCTTTAGGAGCCAACTCCAGCGGTTTGGCCCCCAATGCAATGGCCCCCATTCGCCATAGGCAGCACCTCTGCTATTGCCAAGTAGCTGTAAGGCATGCTTTTGCGGTTGCCATTGGCGTAATGGTTTTCCAAGGGCGGCGCGGCGCAGATTTGCGGCCAAGGTGGGCACTGCCCGCACGGCCCATACGCCACTGGCGGGCCTTGCTTTATCGCTAATTACAGCGCAATCACCACTGGCAAATAATTGCGGCATGTCGCGCACCTGCAGCTGGGCATTTGTGTAAATACGGCCATTGGCATCAAGGCTTAAACCTGAGTTTTTGAGCCATTGGGGGCCGCGGCTACCGGTGCATAAAAGCCGCAAATCGGCGGGCCCTGGGGTGCCATCAACTCTTAATTCCACCCCTGCAGCATTTAAAGCTGCTGCAAACCGGCCCCAATAAGGGCGGTAACTGGCTTTAACAAACAGCTGCACTTTGAGGCCGCGCCAACTGAGGCCAAAGCCAAGTTCAATGGCAGCAGCACCACTACCGATCAGTTGCACCACCGCGCCTGGGGTTAAAGCGTCAAGGGCGGCAAGCACCGGCTCTAGGGGCTTGATCGGTAGCTGCCTTGTGGCATCAATTGTTGCTGGGGTAGTGGAAGCGGTGATTTCAGCACCAAGGTTGAGGCTGAGCCAGCGGTAAGGCAGAGCTGGGCGTGCAGTGCCATCGCAACTATGTAGGTGTAATTCTTGGCGATCTAGATCAAGGCCGCTGATTTCTGCTTCCACAAAGGCCACTTTGGCTGCTACGCAAAGGCGGCGCAGATCTATCTGGCAAGCCTCTAGCGCGATTTGAGCGGCAAATAATTGGGGCACCAGGCCTGAATAAAGGCTGCTGCCTTGGCGACTTACCAGGGTGATTGCCGCTACTGCAGGGCGGCTGTGGGGTGCCAGCGCCCAACGCTGCAGCAATAGGGCATGGCAATGGCCGCCACCTGCAAGCAGCAGCTCACTCATCGATAGCCATTGGGATTTGCCGCTTGCCAGGCCCAACCATCAGTGCAGATTTGGGCCAGGTTGCGTTTTGTGCGCCAGCCCAATAAAGCTTTAGCAAGGCTGGGATCAGCCACGGTGATTGCTGCATCGCCAGGGCGGCGATCCACAATTCGATAGGGCAGTTCACGGCCGCAGGCCTGCTCAAAACCGTTTAGCACTTGCAAAACAGAATGGCCTTCCCCGCTGCCGAGGTTGAGGGTGAGCAGTTGAGGCGCCCCTGCAAGCAACACCTCAAGGGCAGCCGCATGACCTTCCGCTAAATCCATCACATGGATGTAGTCGCGAACACCAGTGCCATCAATAGTGGGCCAATCATCACCAAATATCAGTAATTCGGGCCGTTTGCCAACGGCTACCTGGCTTACAAAAGGAAAAAGATTATTTGGGATACCAGCTGGGTCTTCCCCGATAAGGCCGCTGGGATGGGCGCCAACTGGGTTGAAATAACGCAAGCGGGCGATCCGCCAACAGGAGCTACTGCCTGCAAGATCAGCTAAAAGTTGTTCGGCTGCGGCTTTGCTGTGGCCATAGGGATTGATCGGTTGGATCTGGGCGGATTCTGGAATTGGCACCTGGTTTGGAATGCCATAAAGGGTGGCGCTACTGCTGAAAACCAAGCAGAAACATCCGGCCGCTGCCATTGCAGCAAGCAGCAGGCGGGTGCCTTCCAGATTCACTTGCCAATAGAGCAGGGGATGCTTAACGGATTCACCAACAGCCTTAAGGCCTGCGAAATGGATCACCGCATCAAAAGATCCACCGATGCCATAGGGCCCACCTTTAAGTAAGCGCTCTAAACAAGCGGGATCATTCAAATTGCCAGCCACCAGCGTTATTTGCTTACCGCTGAGCTGCTCCACCCGTCTAAGCGCTTCTGGGTTGCTGTTGCGGAAATCATCAAGCACTACCAAGTGGTGGCCGGCTTGCAGCAGCACTAAAGCGGTGTGGCTACCGATAAAGCCCGCTCCGCCGGTAAGCAATAAGCGAGCCATTGCAATGGATTGCTAAAGAACTGCAGCTAGTTTGACCTGGCAGCGGTAGAGGAGCTAGATCAACCGTATGACTTGTTTAGTTACCGGAGCCGCTGGCTTTATCGGCTTTCACCTGAGCAGCAGGCTGCTGGAGCGGGGCACTCCGGTGCTGGGGTTCGACAACGTGAATCCTTACTACGACCCAGCCCTGAAGCGGGCCCGCCTTAAGCAGCTGCAGGCCACAGCTGAACGCACGGGCACAAGCTTCCAGTTGATTGAAGCTGATCTGGAAGACCAGTCTGCGGTGGAAGCAGCTTTCTTGGAGCACAAACCCAGCAAGGTGGTGAATTTGGCGGCCCAGGCAGGGGTGCGCTATTCGATCGAAAACCCAGCGGTTTACATCCAGAGCAACCTGGTTGGTTTTGGCCACATCCTCGAGGGTTGCCGCCACCACGGCATCGAGCATTTGGTGTATGCCAGCAGTAGCTCGGTGTATGGCGGCAACACAAACCTGCCGTTTTCAGAACATCAAGGGGTTGATCACCCTGTGAGCCTCTATGCGGCCAGCAAGAAAGCCAACGAGCTGATGGCCCACACCTATAGCCATTTGTATAAGTTACCGGCCACGGGCCTGCGATTTTTCACGGTGTATGGCCCCTGGGGTAGGCCAGATATGGCCCTGTTTCTGTTTACCAAGGCGATCCTCGCTGGTGAGCCAATTCAGGTTTTTAACAACGGCCAGATGGTGCGGGATTTCACCTATGTAGATGACATTGTTGAAAGCCTCCTACGGGTGCTCGATAAGCCAGCCACCCCAGATCCAGCTTTCGATCCCAGCCAGCCCGATCCTTCCACAAGTTGGGCATCACATCGAATATTTAATATTGGTAATTCAAACCCCACGCCATTGATGGTTTATATCGAGGCGATTGAGAACGCTTTGGGTATTACTGCTATCAAGGAGCTCCTGCCGTTGCAACCAGGAGATGTGCCCGCCACGGCTGCAGATACTTCAGCGCTAGAAACCTGGACCGGCTTCAAACCAAACACCCCTGTCCGAGATGGGGTGGTCCGATTTGTGGCCTGGTATCGAGATTTTTATGGGGTGTAAATTTTGTTAATTCTAACTATTTTGACGCAAACGGGATATTGATTAAGGAGCTAGTAGTGCAAAGAAAGCTTTCAATCTTGAACGGTTGAGTTCGGAGGGATCGAGCTGATATCTGGCGTTGAGTAAAGCTGCTCCGCGGAGCAAAGCAATTCCCTGCCCTTGGCGTTCAGTTGCCTCAGCTTGACATTCTCGAGCCTCAGCTGATCGGTTTCTCTCTTGATCTGCTCGGTTTCTCTCTTGATCTGCTCGGTTTCGCTCTCGATTTGTTCGGTTTCGCTCTCGATTTGTTCGGTTTCGCTCTCGATTTGCCTCAATCGCTGTTCGTAGCCGGGATCGCGCCGCCAGTTGAGCATCGATAAAAACAAGCGCCAGCGAGGAAGAGATGAGCCATACGCCCCATTGTTGATTGAGGTGGATGGTGTTGCCGAAGAATTGAACATGGTCGTAAGAACTGAAAAGAGCAATAAAGCCAATTACAAGGCCACTAATCGCCTGAATCCAGGCCGGCCTGTCAAAATTAAACGGTGGATTGCGAGGGCTTTTCAATTCTGGCGCAAGTTCAACGCAACGCATTCAGTATAGTACGCCTGTGCTATGAATCTTGCTGCATCCGCAAGTTCTTTTATAAGGAGCTTGAGAGATAGCCCCCAGCAATCAGATCTTGAATTCCATTCAACAAAAATTTCATTTCTCACCCCCTCTCTCCAGCGGGGCCTATCGACGCAGGGTGCCTCGTATAAATATCTTATGCCCCATCTTTCTAGTTCTTATTGAAAATATTTCTTATGTTTTCTAAGGGGCTAGCAAGTGCCATATTTCTGGCAGTGAACTCGTTTCTGCATTTTGCTATTTTGATTAATCGATAGCTTTAATGCAGCAATCCAAGATTCGTTCGATCTCTTCCAACAACTTCTCCCGCGTAGCTGGCAATGGGAAGGGGCCTTCTTCGTAACGAGCTTCCACCGCATAGGTTTGTAAACCAAGCAGTTGAGTTGGTAATTCAACCTCTGCTAGGGCTGCAAGTTCCGAAAGTTCATGACTACGTGGTGGTCGCTGATCGCGCAGCACAATCAAAACCTTGAGCAGTTTCTCAACTGCCTGTTGGGCGGTAAAGCCCCAGTCTTCCTCAGGGAATTGCGGGTCTAGCGATAACCGTAGGCTGCGCAAATGGCGTTGCACGAGCCCCAGTAAAAGGTTGGCATCATCAGCTGGCGACATAAAGAACCTTCCCCTCGCGCGCCACATCACCCATCACATGCCAGCGAGATTGGGCTAGATAGGCAGCATCTGCTTGCCCCTGCACAACCAAATCTACCCCACAGCCAATCAGCCCAATCGCATCACGGCAGCGCTGCCATTGCATACGTTTTTGCTCTGGAGTTAATTGCGCAAGCTTAGAAATAACAGCCAAATCCAAATCCGAATCATGTTGTGCAGTGCCGGTAGCTCGAGAGCCAAATGCCACAACAGCCTGCACGCTGATATCAGTGATCAAGCGCTGAAAGGCGAGCTTCAATTGTCTAGCATCCAAGCCTGGGCCTAAATCCAGCGCTGCCGGCAGCGATTGGGGCACCAACCAAGGCAAAGCAATCTCAGTTCCCATCGTGCTCATATATTCAGATTAATCGAGCAACATTCACACTGCAGGATTGCCAAAAGATGGGAGCAAATTGCACGTGAGCCAATTGCAAACCCTGCGGGGAATGGCAGATCAATTGCCAATGGGCATCAATAGCTGGCAGCAGCTAGAAGCGATAGGCCGCGAACATATGCGTAGGGCATGCGTAGCTGAAATCCGCACCCCATTGCTAGAAGCAACTGAGTTGTTTGCCCGTGGTATTGGCGCTGCCACTGATGTGGTGGGTAAGGAGATGTATACGTTTAGTGATCGTGGTGAGCGCAGCTGCACCTTGAGGCCAGAAGGCACTGCTGGGGTGGTGCGCGCTGCTATCCAAAACGGACTACTAAGCCAAGGCCCGCAAAAGCTTTGGTATAGCGGAGCGATGTTTCGTTATGAACGGCCACAAGCTGGAAGGATGCGTCAATTCCATCAGCTGGGGCTTGAATTTTTAGGTTTCAACGAACCCCGCAGTGATGTGGAAGCAATAGTGATTGCCTGGGATTTATTAATGGATTTGGGTTTAAAAGAGCTCAAATTAGAACTGAATTCCCTTGGCAGCAAAGAAGATCGCCTTAATTACCGCAATCAATTGGTGAATTGGCTAGAGCAACATCAAAACCAGCTGGATCCCGATTCCCAAGAACGTCTACAAACAAATCCATTACGAATCTTGGATTCCAAGAATCCAAACACCCAGGAATTATTAAAAACCGCACCAGAGTTAGCAGCTGCCCTATGCCCCGAAAGCCTTGAACGGTTTGAGCGGGTGCAGCAGGGTTTAACTGCCTTGCAGATTCCATATCAATTAAATCCACGGCTGGTGCGCGGACTCGACTACTACGGCCATACCGCCTTTGAAATCACAAGCAGTGCCCTTGGTGCCCAGGCAACCGTATGTGGAGGCGGTAGATATAACGGCTTAGTGGAACAGCTTGGTGGTGCACCAACTGCCTGCATCGGGTGGGCGATGGGCCTAGAACGTTTTGTTTTATTAATGCAAAATCAAAGCAGCACAACAGCTGCTGCCCCTGATTTATACGTAATAAGCCAAGGCGAAAAAGCAGAAGCTATCGCAATAAAAGCAGCGCGAGAATTACGCCAAAAGGGCCATCGGGTGGAACTTGATCACAGCGGGGCGGGTTTTGCAAAACAAATGAAGCGAGCGCTGAAATCAGCTGCCCCTTTGGCTTTGCTCATCGGAGAAGCGGAAGCCAGCAACGGCCAGCTACAACTAAAAAATCTGCAAACCAATAGCAGTGAACTAGTGGAACTGCAGCAGCTCGCTGGCCTGATCGCGTTGTTAACCTAATCAAGGCTTTAAGTGGCGATCTGTGATATTTTATAAGATTAGATGAGAAGGTCACTTCAGCTAAATGAGAGATTTATTTCTTGTAAACTACTTTACTATATTAATACCTTCTTTTATAAAGGTACTTTGGCACAGAAGAGAGCTAATTTGGCGGTTAGCGCAGAGAGATATTTTAAGTAGATACCGCGGCTCTTTATTGGGTTGGGCCTGGACGTTTATCAACCCTTTGGCAATGCTTGCCATTTATACATTTGTTTTTTCACAGGTGTTTAAAGCTAAATGGAGTAGTGCAACTGGCGTTGATCAGGGCCCATTATTTTTCGCAATAAATTTATTTGTGGGCTTAATCGTATTTAATCAGTTTTCTGAATGTTTTATTAAAGCACCTGGAATTATCTTGTCAAATCCTAATTTCGCAAAGAAGGTTGTATTTCCTTTGGAAATATTGCCAGTTGTTACCATGCTAAGTGCTTTTGTTCATACTTTATCAAGTTTGATAATACTAATGATTTTTCAATTAATCTCCAAAGGTGGCCTGCAATTAGAATATGCTTGGTTGATTTTGGTGTGGCTGCCAATGTTATTGTTGTGTTTATCAGTAACTTGGCTATTCTCTATTGTTGGAGTTTATTTTAGAGATTTTTCACAAATTTCAGGTGTGATCACTAGCGCATTATTATTTTTAAGCCCAGTATTTTTTCCTATCTCTGCCCTGCCGCTTAGGTTCCAACCGATTCTTGCCTTAAATCCAATTGCAATTATAATAGAACAAACACGCCGAGTTACAATTCTAGGGGATCATCCAAGCATTCTCTACTTAATAATGAGTATTCTTTTAAGCATAATTACTGCAGAGCTGTCATTTAAGATATTTATGCGAATCAAGCCAAGTTTTGCTGATATGCTTTAATTATGCCTGGAACTGAAACCGCAATGAATTCAAATAACAAAGGTCAGCTAGCCATTAAATTAACTAACTTAGGAAAATGTTATAATGTATATTCGAAGCCAAAAGACAGGATAAAACAGTTATTATGGCATGGGCGAAAGCAATATTATAAAGAGTTTTGGGCTTTGCGTAATATCAATTTGGAAATAGAGAAAGGAGATCAATTAAGCATCATTGGAATGAATGGAAGTGGTAAAAGTACCTTGCTCCAACTAATATGCGGAACATTAAGGCCAACGGAAGGTGAGGTTTTCTGTAATGGCAGGATTGCAGCATTATTAGAGCTTGGCAGCGGATTTAATCCTGAATTCACTGGTATGGAAAATATATATCTAAATGCAGCACTACTTGGGTTATCTGGTAGCCAAATCAATGAAAAACTAGATAATATATTGGCATTTGCTGATATTGGCGATTTTATTGATCAACCGGTAAAGATTTACTCTAGTGGAATGCAAGTGCGCCTTGCATTTGCGGTTATAGCTAATGTTGATGCTGATATTCTTATCTGCGACGAAGCATTAGCCGTGGGCGATGCTGTATTTATACAACGTTGCATGAGATTCATACGTTGTTTTAGGGAAACAGGAACATTATTATTTGTTAGCCATGAGGCCTCATCTGTATCTACCTTAACTAATAATTGCCTGTGGATTCATAAAGGAGATACAAAATTTTACGGAGATACAAAACAAGCAATACAAAGATATGCAGCGTTCTGCCAACATGAGAGTGGTTTTAGGCAAGTTAAAGAAAAAATAAAAAAGCCAATACTGCTTAAACAAGTTAATTCTGATAGTCAACATAGTGATGGAGATGCTGAAATAGTGGGGTTTGATTTTATAGATGATAATAATAATCATATTGAAATGCCGGGTGCGGGGGATTCGGTGAGATTGATTGTTAAAGCTGTTTTCCAAAGTTCGTTATTTAGTCCATTTGTTGGTTACCAGATTACTAATTCAAAAGGCTTAGTTGTATTTGCAGACAACACGCTTAGCACGGAAGCAGCTCAGATCGAATATGTGGAATCAGGAAATTCTTTGCAGGCAGTATTTCATTTTAATTGGCCCAGTTTATCATTTGGTCATTATAGTATTACATTAGCCGTATCAAGTGGAACTAGAGACTCACATATTAACCATCATTGGGTTGATGATGTAATGATTTTTGAGCAGGCGCCCCTAGAGAATTATGTGCATGGCATCTTCAAACCGAACATGGTTGCAACTACCCTAGAAGTTTATGCTAATTGATATCAAGAATTTCTATAAGTTGTTTGCAGCTTTCGGCCCAAGTTATACCATCCAATGAATTTGTATCAAATATTAAGTTATCAGAATATTTCGTAATACTTGCATGTCTATTTTGATTCCAATTTAATAACCAATCAGCAAGTTCAAGATGATTATTTGAGCTAAAAAATTGGGCGTGATTATTTAAAACTTCACGAAATATTGGTATATCACGTGCGATTATAGATAAGCCATGGTTTCTGGCCTCGATAAGTGGTAATCCAAACCCTTCACCATAGGATGCTGCTATTAAAACTTCAGAAGATTTATAACATTTAAAGAGTTGCTCATCTGTGGCATTATCTAACCAAGTAAGCATATTTGGGAATCTACTTTCTAAAAATCTAATCAAAATAATTGTTTCTGGTATATTTTGCCTTGAAATATCAGGCAGTGCTTTCCATCCTTCTTGCCCAACAATAGTAAGTTTGATAGAAATTCCCTTTTCCCATAAGATTTGCATAGCTTTAAGAACCTCAAGATAACCTTTTCTTGGTTCGATAGTTCCTACCATTAGGAATTTTACTAAATTAGAAGATCTTTTAACAGAAATAGATGGAAATTCTGGAGGCTTTTTGAAATCAGAACCAAGATGAAACCACTGTATATTTAATAAATTTGCTTGATCAATCGCTATATTTTTAAGCATCCATTCATGTAGATCATTTGCGACTGTTTTTGAGATACAAATCGCGCCTGTTGCTGTTAAAACTGTCGTAAGCCACTGTGCGTGAATATTGTTTGTGTTACGAGGAAAATAATCTGGGAATTGACATGGCAATAAATCATAAACAATAAACCAAACTTGAGCACCCCTTAATTTAATATAGTTAAGCCATTCTTTTTTAGCTTCAATTACGGAATGATTTAGATCAAGAACAAGAAATATATCATCGATATTCGGGAGTACAGGGGCTTCCAAGGGGGCTAAATAGCTCGGCACCTCAAGTAATGAGCATGAATAGCTTGTAGCAGTAACGTAGCTTTTGGTATTTTTATTGTATCTTACTGGTTCCACAATCCATTCAAATTGAATTTGTTCAAACAGTTCTCGACAGATTTTGTTTGTAACGCGCTGGACACCTGATCTAAGATCTTCTTCCGCAACTGCCGAAACATCCACAAAAAGCCTTTTTTGGGCCGGAAACGAAGGATTTTCTGCGGCTACCCTATTAATTAATTTAATTTGTTCTAGCTCAGGGAGTTGATTATACGAAAGATCATTAATAAGAACTTTTACAGCATCAAGAGGATGAATAGAACTTGAATAAATATTCTCGACAGTATGATAATACGCTTCTGCGCACTTGTCGGCGCTGTGATGTAAATTACAATACTTCTTAGATGCAATACCAAGGGCATCCCTAGAACTATTATTATCGGCAAGAAATATCATGGCCTCAGATAAATTACTTAAATTAAATTTTTCAGGTAATTTAATGCAAATATCATCTGGGATTTCTGACAAGCTACCATGATCATTTATAATTAAGGCAGAATCACTCTTGAGGCAATCCATAACTGCGGCTGATGTTTCACCTCTCGAGTTAGTTCTGAGTTGAATAGATATATCTGTTTTATCCAAAAGACAAGAATATCGTTCATTGCTTAACCATCCAGTGATTAAAACTATATTTTCAAGATTATTGTTTTTAATTAAGGCGTGAAGTTTGTTATTATAAGATTTATCTCCTCCTTCGGAGCCAGCTAAGAATAAAATCCATCCCTTTGAGGCTAAATTGCTTTGAATAAAGGCCTGGATAATTTCAAGAGAAAGTTTCAGAGGTCCAATATATCCAAAACTACAAATTATCTTATGTTTGCTAGAATTAGAATGTTGCTTAAACCATTTGAGTTCATTTGCGCTAGAAGCAATTCTTGCATTTGCTAACATTGGTATATTATGCCAATTTTGTAACGATCTAACATTATAGTTTATTTTAGCCAGCTTCCTAATATGTTGACTATGAATTAATACACCGCGAGCAGTTTGAAGAATTTTTTGATTTATACAATATTTCCAAATAAAATCATCTGAGGCTTGATTAATATCATGAGCATACTGCTGTAAGCTTTTATAGCCATGACAATAATAAAGAAGCGAAGTAAATTTTTGTATTGAGAAGAACTGATTACACCAATCGTACATTAAATGAGATAAGTAAAAATCGTGAAGAACTATAACGCCGGGATGATGCAGCATAAGTTGAAGCATCCAACTATGAAAATGAGAATTTCCAATTTGATATATTATTCTTGCATATTTTGCATGCACAGAATTAAGCCAGGCTGGAGGATGAACTTGAATAGGCTTATTATTTAGATCGAAAGAATACTTTAAATTCTTAAATTCTGGATGTATTAGTACAATTGTGTAAAATTTATTAAGAGCTGGAAGGAGAGCCTCTGTGTAATAACTTATGCCTGATTGCTCTGGTGGAAGTGGTGAAACTATAACAAGGAGTGGTAATTTAGAATTCTTCACTTCTTTAATTTATGATTTATGGAATCCCATAAATTCTCAGCGTCTCTATAAAGTAACGTATTTAATTGGTTGACTGAGGCAGAGCTTGCAACTTTTTTATCTTTTTTTGGAAATAAAAAAACTAAATGCCTAGATATATTTCGAAAAATAAATAAATGTCTAGTTTTGCGAATTAATTTGGCAAAAAGCCTTAATGGGAGTGTTAATTTCCATGAAAAACTATTTTTAAGATATGAAATTTCCCGTGAATTTTCAACACAATGGAGCCAAAGAGTGTACATTTGCTGATTATTATTTAAATTAGATTCAATAATTTGCTGTTGCAAAAGATCAGAGGAATTTTTAAGATCAGAGGAAAGACTATTCCTAAGACCATCAATTTGCTGATTATTATTTAAATTAGATTCAATAATTTGCTGTTGCAAAAGATCAGAGGAATTTTTAAGATCAGAGGAAAGACTATTCCTAAGACCATCAATTTGCTGAATACTCTCCTTGCCAGATTGATATGCTAGGTCTAATAGACTGTTTAATTTATTTGAAAAAGATTTTTCATATTCCGAACAAGAAATATCAAATGTATATCCTTTGTGCGTACTCTGCATTTCAGATAAAGCAAGAGACACAGCACTATTTTCTCCAGAAATAGCAATTAATACATAATCTGGTCCGACACCTGCGAATGCATTGTATATATTCAAATTTAAACTTGGTAATTCAATATCGCTATTAATTCTTAAAACTGTACAATCTTGAAAACCATAGTATTCAGCAGCAAAATTTAATAACTTTGCTGGCAATGGTCTTAAGTGTGTCGGATCTAAATAAAAATCAGAGGAACCAACAATTATGTTTTCACTGTTAGGGGTCTCTAAAATAATAAATCCACCGGCTTTCAATATCCTTTTACAGCCAGTTAATAACTGTATAACCATTTTAAAGGGTAGATGCTCTATTACATGAAAAGCAGAAATAACCCCTATTGAATTATCTTCATATCGATCAAGTGAAACAAAAATGTCATCCATGATGACTTTTAGATTTTGATCTCTGCAAATCCTTATCATTTCAGGATCGCTATCTATTCCAGTCGCATTAATTCCCCATTGACGTAAAAGTGACAACCATTCCCCTCGTCCACACCCCAAATCGAGGACAGCTCCATCAGATTTGAGCAAAATATTCTTATATATTTTTAATCGGTCTTTTATGAGTTCGCTGGTTCCTCTAAAACGAGCCTCAAAAGCCGAATAAAAAAGAGAATCCATAAGCAAAAATTATTTTAACGTAAAATATCATAAACCAAAATTTTCAATTCAATTGACCTTGCAGTAACCAGCACCCACCGTTTTGGTGCCTTTTGGACAGAATTCTCCAGACCTAGGAATAAATTGATTCTTAGATTGTGTTTTACAATAGCCTGCACCAACGGTTATTGATCCTACGGGACAAAATTTGTCAATTTTTGGAATTAATGTATTGGCCAATGCCGGAACAACTGTGATTGCGAGAAGAACTAATGAACCAGTAAAAATTTTAGTCATTAAAGAAAAATTTCTCCTCTTCAATAATACACGATGACAGTAATAAGTCAAGCATTTTGATTTTCAGTCGATAACCTTTGTTATTTCTTTATGTTTTTTGCTAATTTCAACTAAATAGAGGGCTGCCCAATGATTCTTGTAAGACTTATGCATTTAGTCGGATGATTACGTTTCAAATGACGTGACCCCCATTGCTGCTCCACTTCCTATGAGAGCCGAATGCGGTCTATAGACGTTGTACTCGATATTGAACGACTCCACAAATGGGTTCTCCCATGGTGAGCCTGGCGGGATGTACGCCGTTCCCGTACCACTGCCTGTGCACCACTCTTGCAATGCGTGGGCTATGAATTCAGGGCCATTGTCCATCC
>Ga0247837_1008378_pt1 | contig 13027 bp, 9 predicted proteins | sample LaCtaG_2_FD_187115 | JGI IMG/M metagenome (GOLD analysis project Ga0247837, IMG submission 187115) | Freshwater microbial communities from meromictic Lake La Cruz, Castile-La Mancha, Spain - LaCruzMarch2015_14.5m | ecosystem: Environmental > Aquatic > Freshwater > Lake | place: Spain: Castile-La...
ATGCGTTTATAGTCCTTGTTCTGTCAAGGGAACAGACTCAGTGTTTTCCATAGAAGGTATAGCGGTCGGGAGGAGTTGTCGCTGCAGTAGAGGCTGCGGACTTGAACTTGCTGTAGGCAACGAGTGGGAGTAGGGTGGAAGGGGATAGGGACATTAAAGCAAAGGGGAAATTATAGAACTGCCTATCTAATATGCTCCAACCCTTCACTTCCTCACACTACCCGAAATTGCAGTATTAGATGCTCTTCAGTACAAGTCGCGCTTTGCACCTTCCGATACGAAATCAGTACTAAACCTTCTGGAAACAAACATAACTGCGGTATGCATGTAGTGGACCTTTGGTCGAAGCAGCAGCACAAAGCACTCCTAGTGTTGACGCCCAGAAGAACCGCGACCGCCTAGAAAGGGACCCTCTCTTATATCATTTTAGAGATATAAAAGCTATTATTATGCTTATATTCGATTTTATTCTTATAGGTTAGTACATATGTCTCTTCAATGCGAGTGTGCATCAAGTCCCAGGACACGCTCTGGATAAGCTTTCGAATCGATTAATGCTCGATGTCCAGCGCTGTACGCAGTTACGCCCTAGGCCGTCCAAGCATGGTAAAGCAGGAAATATCCCCCAGCCTACATACCGCTAGCCCTATGCACAGTATCAATCGGTAGAGTGGAGGGGAAGTGGTCAGTAGAAAGACTTTGGCCATTGACTCACCTATACACAAATGCCGCTTGTTTGTCGTGACTGGAGCAAGAATGAAATCTATTTTTTAGATATATCAATGTCTACAATTTTCAGAAACACCTTAGCTAAACATGCCTATTTTCTGATAGTTTGAAGAAATAGTTAGAGGTGCTTATGCAGAAAATACAGGGAAGCAAGGCGAAACTGCTTGATGTCAAAGTGACATCTACAAATTCTAATAACGTTTCCTATGCTATTGCTCAGATGTCAACAAATCTAACGCTACACTACCATTGCCAATCTTAAGGCCGGTTATTCCTTTTCCGATAAGCAAGGCATAATTGCACCGGTACAGACTGACTAAAAAGCATTGCATGCTGCTCCAGATCAGTAGTGCATTGGAATTTCAACCACGCGAGCACTACCGGATACCTGGCGCAGTCACAGTCAATGAAGTTCTTGCAACAGAGGGAAAGATTGAGGACACCTTTGCACAAATATCACACGGAAACTGTATTGAATGTGGAGCGAGGGTTTTATTTTCCCCCGAGTGTAGAGAAATAACCTGATTTTGTGGGCGCACTATCGAAATTGGTAAAAGGGATGCCTTTTCCGCAAGGCGAAAGTTTGGAAAATTCAGCTATCTTAGCAATATCTCCTGCAATTTAAAGTGGAAAACCAGCGCAAAAAAAATACTTGGCTAGTGGGAGGAAATTGAAGTAAGGGTTTAGCGAACTCAGGGTTGACTTGTTATTTCAACTCTGCTCTCAACAGTCTCTATTTGTGCATGGAATATTAGCAAGAATAGGAAAGAAACCCGATTCAAAACTCATATATTAGCGTATCAAGGTTCGGCTATCCTAATCCACCTCCAGCGTTATCATTCTACTGATCCAAACGCAAGAGTAACTGTCCCACAACGTTTGGATAGGTCTAAGAATATCCATGGAGCGGGTGTGTACTCGCTTTGCTCAGCTATTCACCACAGAGGTACAGTGTTGAACGGACATTACACCTGCTATGCAAGGAAAATCAATGGCTGGATGTATTTCGATGATCAGATGGCCCACCGCATTTCTGGATTTCCACAGTCTCAATTAGCTGCAAGCACTGTTTTCATCTTTGCTCAAGAACCCAGCTAGCCCCAACATGCAATAGCGCGCAGACGAACCACGGCAGATCACACTTGAAAATTAGCTAATACAGAAAGAATATTGTCGCTTTTAGAAACTCATGGGTTATAGACATCTAATATTTGCACATTTGAAATTGAGAAAAGGATCGAACATCTATAAATTTTTATAGATTAAGATGGATTGAAAAATATGACGGAGGTGTTCGTCCGGCCACTTCAAGAGCATTTGTCCCAGAAAGACGGGTACAATTTCACTGAGTTTACAGCGAGCATGCCTGCAGGTTCCAAGTTCATCGACTTGAAGAAAGAAATTCATAAGCGTTGGGAACTCCACCCTAAGCAACAGAAACTTACTCATGACAACCGGGATACTGACGATCGAAAGCTACTGTCAGAGTCTAGCATCACTTCAGCAAATCCGGTGTTTGTTGAGTTGATTTCGACGTCCATTCAACTCTCCGTCGTGGGGCTCGGTGGCATAAGGGTGGAAGTGTATGAGGACTTGAATCAAAAACTATCTGCTCTAAGGATTACGGCATTTGGAGATGCAAAGTGTAGAGCCAGAGATCAAGTGAAGCTGGTTTTCAAAGGAAGAGAACTAGACTGGGAGCACCAACTTAGAACTGTGCAGGGACTGGAAGACGGAAGCGAATTATGCGTAAGTCTTCTCCCACATATTATCTTAACGATTGCCACTCAAGTCGACGAAGTGGACATTCCTGATGTAGACCTGAATTTGACAGTTTGGGAATTCAAGGAAAAGTACTTAAATCCCAGCAATAACAGAAGCGGAGATCATCGTTTTGCTCGTGTGGCAACCGAACTCAAGAAAACTGGCTGGACCCTGTGCTTCGGGAAAGAGCTCGATTTGAATCGTCCGCTTAGAACAATTCACGATTTGGATAACATGGCTAAATTGACTGTGGCAGCAGTCATTATGGGAGGTTAGTAACCCATTACGGAATTATAGACAATAATAATATGGGGAATAGGTTCCCGCGTGATTGCATGGTAAATCCTCGGCCGACTACTGATTGTGGGATATGTCGCGGTCATGATGCGTGCCTTCAAATTTGCTCCGAGACGATTTCGAAGTGCGTGCACAAGGAGTGCCTTTCAGAAATGCTAGAGCCCAACTCAGATGTGCCTACCTGTCCATTTTGCAGCAAGTTATGTGCACTCTTTGTCAAAACTCTCCTGGACTTGGACTCACCATTTGTAGTTGTTCTTAGAGCGAGGATAGAAAGAAGGCGATTAATTGATAGTTTGCAGCCCAATCAGAAGCTAGCGTAAATCCCAATATAGGATGTGCTGTCGATGCGGAGCCGATCAAGTTATTTCCAAAACAATGGTCAAAGTTCTATGCTTTTGCGGATATGAGTTTCTGACAACCTGCATGGGAGAGCACAACAAATCCACACCTTGCCAGGCAAAAAGTCCTCATTACGAAGAAGCAGGCAGTTGTTATGTCTCCTATTGCCCGATCTGCGGGTACAAAAGTAAGAGAAAACAGAAATGCTCCTTGGTGCAGTGTATGAGCGACTACTGCCAAGGGAAAACTTCATATTGTCAAATCTGCCGAAAAGACTTAAACAATGTGGACCGTTGCAAGGAGTGTATGGGTGCACATAAACCATATGTTTGGATAGATCCCTCGTAAACATCTTTATCTAGTTAATAATGTCTACAAATATGAGGAAACCAGAATCAAGATCCAGATAATCAAGAAAGGCGAATGATCCTCGAGCAGCTCTGCATTCTATTCAAAAACCTATATCCACAAACTTCAAATTTACCAGCTCAGAGTAGTGGTAACAGTCTTCCTAAACAAATAGTAGAAAGCAATTTACAACGAAATACAGAAGTGACAGTGCCAGAAAGCCATATGTCTGAGTGCCGCCCGAGAGCCGGAGAATATTCACTGTGCTCAGCAATCCTCCACGGAGGCACGTATCAAGTGGCATTACACATGTTATGCTAGGACGAACAGCCACTGGAAGCTTTTCAATGAACACCGTGTCTCCGTACTCTCGCAGTGGCTAGCTCAGGCTTTACAGTCAAGTACTCTCTTTATTTTACGTAAAATCTGCAAGTTAATTGTTTTCTTTCTAGAGCGAGTTTTCATGCGGTTTTTTTTAATATCTCTGTCTCTGTTATCTTATTAAATAGGGCAAAGCTTCTTTATTTGAACAAAAGTGAAGAGGCAAGAGTGGCAGCGGGTTTTCTTATAAATAGGACTTTACGGCGCTTTTATCTATAAATTTCCCTGAAAAGCACATTCAATGTCTACAAAAATATGGATCTAATGTGCCCCGAATATTTTTTCATGTATCTAGAGACTTTGCTAAGTTATACAACAACGACTCAAACGCAAACATCCGAAAACCTCAATCCAGAGAAGTTAGCCTCAATACAGCCTAACGTTCCCAATTACGTAGAAGTGTAAAATTCAGGCAGATGCTGCGGCAAATGTAAGACGAAACTCTTGCTTATAAGGGGAAATATATGTGTTTGTTTGTGTCCGCCTAGGCAGGGCATGGACTCTGGAGAAGTGCTTCCCAAAGTTGAAGCGAAAACCAGCAAGATTATGAGTCATATATCTGAATACATGAACGTCAAAATTTCGGAATTGAAAAAACCCCTGCTAGTGAAAGGAAATGAAACTATGGGTTTACAAAACACTGGACTGACTTGCTATTTCAATTCCGCCCTTAACAGTCTCTACTTCGTGCCGCAGTTTCACCACCTCTTCTCCGTCGAGGAACAACCCGCTGACCCACCACTGCTTTCCCGTCTCAAGCAGTTTGTGCGAACCTATGGACAGAAGAATTTGACCCGCGATCTCCTAACATCTATCCGCCACGCAGTACCCAGTTTCCGCCATGAAGGAATGGGGTCTGCGTATGAATTTATTCTGGGTTTATTACAGCGCGTTGACGAAGAAGTGGAAAGCTACGTGGAAATGGACTCTGTACCTCCTGGTGAGAAGTGGGAAAGGGAATTAGCAAGACGGAAGCTGTCAGGCTGTCAGCCACTGCATGACATCTTTTCAGTTGTGGTAGAAGAAACTCTGACGTGTTCCAAGTGCTACAACTGCATTTCACGATATCTCTATAATCGCTCCTTTTCTATTGATCTCGGCGCATCGATTGAAAATTGCCTAGCCAACTATCTCTCTGAAGTGAAACGCTCAGAGCCTTATTACTGCACCTGCAAAGTCTGTAAAACAGCCGAAATCCATACTATCAAAAGATCCCTCAAACACATTGGCTCAGCACTAATTATCCACCTCCAACGTCACCATTCCTCCAGTCCCTATACAGAAGTGGAGGTCCCAGAGTCTCTAGACATGTCGAATTATCTCAAAGAAGCCGGCACATACTGGCTTTGCTCCGCAGTGCATCACAGTGGCACAGTGGAGTCTGGGCACTATACCTGTTACGCCAGGACTGAAAGTGGTTGGATGTATTTCAACGATAGTTATGCCTCCTTGAAATCCGAAGTTCCTAGAAGTTCGTTGAGGGCAAGCACCTTTTTCATTTACGCATCGGCTTAGAATAACTTTAGATTCGCATTTCCTTAGTTTCACTCATATCTAGTCGGCGAATCCCTCTTTGTATTGAGGGGAAAAGTCTATCGAGGTGCAAAATATACATTGCAGTTTCCTCTATATATCACTTATTACTATGAAGTCTGAGAAATGGACTTAAACAGCCCTCTGCGATGAGCATAATCAATACCCGCTCCTATGAAATCCAATAAATGTCAAAGAAATCACTATTTTGCGCACATATTCTCCTTTTGTAATAAGGCTTATGGAAAGATTCCGCGGGACACTGTAAAATGTACAGAAAATGCTATTTCTCTATACAAATGTATCGATAACTGTTAATCGGAACTTCTAATTCAGTCAGTAATCAAAATATCTCAGTGAGTTTGGACGCTCTCTTCTAAATTTATCGTAACTAAGCAGAATTTCGCATCTTTTGCATTTTTAAATGAATAGCCGCAAGTGATGCACAGTCACTGAGAATTTGGAAGGACTTGGTAATTGAAGGGTTCCTTGTACTCCACTACAATTGTTTTTAGCTCTTCTGGGCAGCGCAGGCCTGCTGCAGTACTCCCAAGGCGGCATTACTGCTTGGACTGGAGGCGATCGGAAGTCGTAAGAACTGTAGACTGAGATTCGCTAGCTCGATGTACGGTAGAAGAGAGGTTCACAGGACACTCCCTCCTCATAGACCTCAAATCTCCCTTTGTTATTTTCTGCCGCAACTTCAATAGACCGTCAAATCATCGAATGCATCTATTTCGTTCCCTAATCATTTCCACTCCCACAGTGTCTGCTTCACTCCCGCCCACTCCGGTCTAGGCCGCTGGTGTCGCTCAGTCCCTTGTCTATCCTGCATCTGATACGTCTATAGTCCTTGTTCTGTCAAGGGAACAGACTCAGTGTTTTCCATAGAAGGTATAGCGGTCAGGAAGTGTTGTCGCTGCGGTAGAGACTGCGGACTTGTAGGGAGTAGAGGGATAGGGACATTTTAGCTAAGGGGAAACTATAGAATTGCCTATCTAGTGCTCTGCTCCTTCACTTCCTCACACTATCCACAGTATTGGATGCCTTTCAGTCAAGTCGCGCTTGCATCTTCCCACACGAAATCAGTACTAAACCTTCTGGAAACAAACAGAACTGTGGTGTGCATGTGAAGGACCTTTGGTCGAAGCGACAGCACCAAAGAGCTCTCCTAGTGTTGACGCCCAGAAGAACCGCGACCGCCTAGAAAGGGACCGTCTCTTTATCAAGTGTCCCTGGCATACTGGATAAGCTTTCGAATCGATTAATGCTCGATGTCCAGGGCTGGACACAATTACCTCTAGGCCGTCCAGGCATGGTAGAGCAGGAAATATCCCCCAGCCTACGTACCGCTAGCTCTATGCGCAGTCTCAATCGGTAGAATGGAGGGGATGTGGTCAGTAGAAAGACTTTGGTCATTGACTCACCTATACACAAATGATACTTGTTTGACGTAACTGGAGCAAGAATGAAATATATTTTTTAGATATATCAATGTCTACAATTTTCAGAAACACCTTAACTACACATGCCGATTTTCTGATAGTTTGAAGAAGTAGTTAGAGGTGCTTATGCAGAAAATGCAGGGAAGCGAGGCGAATAGTTTTTATGGTACCGAAGTGACATCTACAAATTCTAATAATGTCCGAAACTAACGTTTCCGATGCTATCGCTCAGATGCCAGCGAATCCAGGCCAAAGCCAGCGCTATTCTACCACAGCCAGTCCTCAGGCCGGTGGTTCCTTCTCCGATAAGCAAGGCATAATTGCACCTGCACAGACTGACTCAATGACATTGCAAGTTGTTCCAGATCAGTCTAGTGCGTTTGAATTTCAGCCAAGCGAGTACTACCGGATACCTGATGCAGTCACGGTCAATGAAGCTCTAGTTGAAGAGCAAAAGATTGAGGACATCTTTGCACAAAATGCACACGGAAACTGCATTGAATGTGGAGCAAGTTTATTTCCCCCTGAGTCTAGAGAAATAACCTGCTTTTGTAGGCGCACTATCAAAATCGGTAATGAAGGGACGCTTGTTCCGCAAGGCGAAAGTCGGGAAAATCCGGCTATCTTAGAGATATGTCCAGCAACTCAAAGTGGAAAAACAGAGCAAGAAAATGCCTGGTTAGTAAAAGGGAACGGAAGTATGGGCTTAGCGAACTCAGGCTTGACTTGCTATTTCAACTCCGCTCTCAACAGTCTCTACTTCGTGCCGCAGTTTCATAGCCTCTTCTCTGCTGAAAAACTACCCTCTGACTCACTGCTGATTTTCCTGCTCAAGCGGTTTGTGCGAATCTATGGACAGGGGAATGTGCACCCTAGTCTCCTAACATCTATCCGTTGGAAAATACCCAGTTTCCGCCATGAAGGAATGGGGTCTGCGTATGAATTTATCCTGAATTTATTACAGCGCGCTAACGAAGATGTGGGGTGGGGCTACGTGGAAATGGAATCTGTACCCCCTGGCGAGACGTGGGAAAAGGGAATTAGCAAGACGGAAATTATCAGGCTGTCAGCCGCTGCATGACATCTTTTCAGCTATGGTAGAAGAAACTCTGAGCTGTCCAGAGTGCAACAACTTTGTATCGAGATATCTATATCAGCGCTCTCTTTCGGTAAATCTTCCTCCAATCCTGTCTTGGTTTAGACGGCTTTGGAACTATCTACCTACTGTAGGCCGAAGGGATACACGGATATCCGGAGAAGAATGCATTTGGAAATTTCTCAATGCAGAGAATCACTCCAGACGACTTTGTCAAAACTGCGGAACAATAACAATGCACTCCCTCAAGCGGTCGCTAAACACCTGGGCTCAGCTATCATAATCCACCTCCAGCGCTATCACTCTCCTAATTTAGACGCAAGTGTGACTGTCCCAAAGCGTTTGAACATGTCTAGGTACATCCAAGGAGCGGGTGTGAACTCGCTTTGCTCAGCTATTCACCACAGAGATACAGAGTTGAGATGACATTACACCTGTTATGCAAGGACAGCCAATGGCTGGATGCACTTCGATGATCAGATGGTTTACCCTGTTTCTGAATTTCCACAGTCTCAATTAGATGCAAGCACTGTTCTCATCTACGCTAAAGATCCTAGCTAGTTTAACAGGCAATTGCGCAGACACATTATTGTAGAACACACTTGAAAATAAGCTAATTCAGAAAGGCTATTTTCGCTTTTAGAAATTTATGGGTATAGACCTCTGATACTTGCACATTTGAAATTGGGAAAAGGAACTATAGAATTATGGTATTTTAGACATCTATAAATTTAAGAAAATGGATATAAACAATATGACGGAGGTGATCGTCCGGCCACGTCAAAAGCATTTGTCCCAGGTAGGCGGGTACAATTTCACTGAGTTTACAGCGAGAATGCCTGCAGGTTCCAGGTTTATCGACTTAAAGAAAGAAATCCATAAACGTTGGAAACTCCACCCTAATCAACAGCAACTCACTCATAACAAATGGGCTACTGACGATCGAAGACTACTGTCAGATCATGAATTTACTTCAGAAAATCCGGTGTTTGTTGAATTGCTATCAACGTCCATCCAGCTCTTCATTGTGGCGCTTGGTAACAAAAGGGTGATAGTCAATGAAAATTTGAACAAAAGACTATCTGACCTAAAAACTGCAGCATTCGGAGATGCGAACTGTCAAGCTCGAGAGCAAGTGAAGCTGGTTTTCAAAGGAAGAGAACTCGAGTGGGAGGACCAACTACGAACTGTGCAAGGACTGGAAGACGGAAGTGAGCTACGCGTCAGTCCTCTCCCACACATTACCCTCACGATTGCCACTGCAGGCGGCGAAGTAGTCATCCCTGATGTAGACCTGAATTTGACAGTCCGGGAATTCCAGGAAAGGCACTTGAATCCCAGCTATAGCAGATCCGGAACTCATAACATTGCTCGTGTGGCAGCCGAGCTCAAGAACGCACAACTGTGCATTAGTGGGGGACCTGCGTTGGATTTGAACGCTCCACTGAGAACACTTGCAAACTTGGAGGAGGGAATTCCATTGCTTCTGAAGGTAGTCGTGAAAGGAGGGCATTAGCAGCTTAGTAACCCATTCAAAATTCTAGATAATAAAAATATGGGAAGTATGTTCGCGAGTGATCGTGAGGTGAGTCGAGTGCCGGTTACGACAACAGCAACGTAAGTCGCGCCCCGATAAAGGCGAAATGTGGGATATGTAAATGCCCAGATGCGGAATTTCCAATATGCGACCAGTACTCTTTGGAGCGTGTGCATAAGGACTGCCTTTCAGATATGCTAAAAGAGTTTGAAGCCAGCTCAGATGCGCCTAATTGTCCTTTTTGTGGCAAGGCATGTGCTCTCTTTATCAAAACTCTCATGGATTTGAGCTTACCAATTGGACTAATTCATAGAGCGATTCTTGAAAAAAGACAAACAATTGACAATTTGCAGTCCGATGAAAAGTTAGTGTAAGTTCCAATATAGGCAGTGCTGTCGATGCGCAAAGTATCAAGTTATTTCCAAAAGATTGACCACGGTTGTATGCTTTTGTGGAGACGAGTTTCTGACAGCCTGCAAGGGAGAGCACAGCAAATTAGCAGCCTGCCAGGCAAAAAGTCCTCATTACGATGCAGTAGGCCGTTGCTATGTCTCTTATTGTCCACTCTGCAGTTGCAAAAGTACTAGAGTGCAGGCATGCTCCGCGGTGTTCTGTGTGAGTGACTACTGCCAAGGGAAAACCATGTACTGCCAAATCTGCCAAGGTCTTTTAACTCCAGAAAATAATATCTGCAAGGTGTGCAACGGTAAACCATATCACTGGCTACGTCCCTAGTTAAAAACCTCATCTATTTAATAATGTCTACAAATATGAGGAAACAGGAATCGAGATCCAGACAATTTAGAAAGAGGATGATACGCCTCAGTGAACAATAAACAGAAAACAATGAATCATTGAAATTCAAAAAGTTTTTTAGCAAACATGTTTAGCTACCTCAAAGCAGGCAATTATTGAAAAACAGTGAAATCCATACCAAAGTGCTGGAAATCCTCATGCTAATAGGTTATTAAGTAGCTCTTTTGTTTTTGGTTACTTCCGTAGCACGAAGCAACAGGAAAGTCTGAATCAAATGAAAAAATAATGGTGAAATTTACTTTTGCATATATCAATGTCTACAATTTTCAGACACACATTATCTACAAATGCCGATCTTCTGATTTACTTTAGATTAGTAAAAAGCGATATATGCAGAAATGCAGGGAAGCGAGGCGAATGTTTTGTATGGTACTGAAGTTACTTCTACAAATTCTAATAATGTCCGAAACAAACGTTTCCTATGCTATAGCTCAGATGCCAACCAATCTAGGTAAAAGCCAGTCTCCAGGCCGGGTTTTCCTTCTCTGAGAAGCAAGGCATGATCCCCTGTACAGACTGGCTCAATGACATTGCAAAATGCTCCAGATCCCTAATGCAGTCACAGTCAATGAAGCTCTAGCAGAAGAGGAAAAGATTGATGACACCTGTGCACAAATAGCACACGGAAACTGTATTGAATGTGGAGCAAGGTTTGTATTTCCCCCTGAGTCTAGAAAAATAACCTGCTTTTGTAGGCGCACAATCGAAATCGCGCTTGTTCCGCAAAACGGAATTCGGGAAATTCGGCTGTTTGAGCAATATATCCAGCATTTCAATGTGAAAACAGATCAAGAATATGTTTGGTTAGTGAAAGTGGCTTAGCGAACTCAGGTTTGACTTGTTATTTCAACTCCGCTCTCAACAGTCTCTACTTCGTGCGCAGCTTCATCGCTTATTTTTTGCCGAGGAACAACACTCTGACCTGCAGTTTTTTTTTTTGCTCAAGCAGTTTGTGCTAACCTATTGACAGAGGAATGTGCACCCCAGTCTCATAACATCTATTCGTTGGGAAATACCCAGTTTCCGCCATGAAAGAATGGGGTCTGCGTATGAATTTATCCTGAATTTATTACAGTACGCTGACGAAGAAGTGGGAAGCTACGTGGAAATGGACTCTGTACTCTCTGGCGAGGCGTGGGAAAGGGAATTAGCAAATACGGAAACTCTCAGGCTGTCAGTCACTGCATGACATCTTTTCAGTTGTGATAGAAGAAACTCTAACTTGTCCAGGGTGCAACAACTTAGTCTCGCGATATCTATATCGGCGCTCTTTCTTTAAAGCTTTCTGATGTATACGGCTAATGAACTATCTGCCTGTATATGGCCAAGGAAATCCGTAGAAGAATGCATTTGGAATTTTCTCAATGCAGAGAATCACTCCAGACGACTTTGTCAAAACTGCGGAACAATAACAAGGCACTCCCTCAAGCGGTCGCTCAAACACCTGGGCTAAGCTATCATAATCCACCTCCAGCGCTATCACTCTCCTAATCCAGACGCAAGTGTGACTGTCCCAAAGCGTTTGAACATGTCTAGGTACATCCAAGGAGCAGGTGTGTACTCGCTTTGCTCAGCTATTCACCACAGAGGGACAGAGTTGAGCGGATATTACACCTGTTATGCAAGGACAGCCAATGGCTGGATGAATTCGATGATCAGATGGTTTACCCTGTTTCTGAATTTCCACAGTCTCAATTAGATGCAAGCACTGTTCTCATCTACGCTAAAGATCCTAGCTAGTTTAACAGGCAATTGCGCAGACACATTATTGTAGAACACACTTGAAAATAAGCTATTTCAGAAAGGTTATTGTCGCTTTTAGAAACTCATGGGTATAGACATCTGATACTTGCACATTTGAAATTGGGAAAAGGAACTATATAATTACGGTATTTTAGACATCTATAAATTTTCATAGAAGAAGATGGATATAAGCAATATGACGGAGGTGTTCGTCCGGCCAGTTCAAGACAATGTATCCCAGACAGATAGGCACAATTTCAGTGAGTTTACAACGAGAATGCCTGCAGGTTCCAAGTTTATCGGCTTAAAGAAAGAAATCCATAAACGTTGGAAAATCCACCCTAAGCAACAGCAACTCAGTCATAACAGCCAGCCTGCTGACGATCGAAGACTACTTCAGAGTGTGGTATTACTTCAACAAATAAGGTGTTTGTTAAATTCATGTTGTCACAGACCATTACCCTCACGATTGCCACTCCAGACGGCGAAACAGACATCCCTGATGTAGACCTGAATTTGACAGTCCAAGAATTCCAGGAAAGGTACATAAATAAAAGCAGATCCTTGTGCTGTTCGTGCGGCAACCGAACTTGAGAAAACAAGCATGTACCTGTGCTTCGAAAAAGCGCTCGATTGGACTGCTCCGCTCAGGACTATTCTCAATCTGGATGAGGAGACTCCATTGCTTCTGAAGGTAGTCGTGAAAGGAGGGCATTAGCAGCTTAGTAAGCCTTTACAGAATTTGTAGATAATAAAAATATGGGAAGTATGTTCGCGAGTGATAGCGAGGTAAGTCGAGTGCCGGTTACGACAATCAGCGAGGTAATTCGCACCCCGATAAAGGCGAATTGTGGGATATGTAAATGCCCGGATGCGGAATTTCCAATCTGCTTCCAGAACTCTTCGGGGCGTGTGCATAAGGACTGCCTTTCAGATATGCTAAAACAGTCTGCAGACAATTCAGATGGGCAAAGCTGTCCATATTGCAACACACCA
>Ga0247837_1008381_pt1 | contig 13022 bp, 10 predicted proteins | sample LaCtaG_2_FD_187115 | JGI IMG/M metagenome (GOLD analysis project Ga0247837, IMG submission 187115) | Freshwater microbial communities from meromictic Lake La Cruz, Castile-La Mancha, Spain - LaCruzMarch2015_14.5m | ecosystem: Environmental > Aquatic > Freshwater > Lake | place: Spain: Castile-La...
TACCCTATAAACAGTGTGGCAGCTCTGTGCATTCAAAGGATTAGGGGCGGAAATCAAGTCTATTGGTTCGATTTGATCAGTTTACAACTCACGAAACTATTGATAAGGCCACTGGCGGGCAACCCCCCTGTCGCTTGCTGTGTCTGCGGCACTATATACACCTTTAGATATGGAAACCCAAGTGGGAAATTCAATATTTGCAGGTGGAAGTGGTATTCTCTACCCAATGTATCGATTCAACTGTATATTTCCTTCTTATTTCCGCATGGAAATACCATCTTTTTGTGTGTAGCAATGCAAATGCTACGCTTTAACATCCTTTCCGAGCACCTTTTCCAGCCTATCGACACAACTAGTTGCTTCAACGAGCTCTTTTACGGACAAATCCGCCTCAGATCCAACGATAATAAGCTGCTTTTCCTGACTTTCGACTTCAACATGTGGGTTTGGGACTGGGAAAGCAACGTCTTTATATACAAACAAAGGAAAAGGAGCTATGAAGACGGCCCCTACAAGCAAGGCTACGCCCTCAAGATAGAGCAGGAAGTGTACTGGATGGACTGGGGCAGTCCTGTGGTCAACTGCTATCACACGGAAAGGCAGGAAAGAGGGCAGAAGGGACTCAGGTTTGAGGCTTACTAGCACTAATGTCGCTGATATGGTAGCACTGTATTCTCTGGGTAGAAAACATTATTAATGGCGAGAAGGTCGAATTCAGTATTCCCACAAAGGAAATTACTAAGGTCTAAATTAGCGTATTCCCGAGGAGTTCAGAACCTGTCGTAATTAATGGATTCAGCTTCGCTATTCGTAGGGCCTTTAATAGCTATGATGACATGAAGGAATCCATGAATTTCAATATATCGCGAATTACTATCAATTATGCAACCGACTAATAGGAAGTTGTATGAAGCTATAAGCAGAAATGGCTCTAAGATGCAAAGATTGAAATACATTAAATGTTGCAAACTTCCATTTACCTACTTTTCCACTACGTTTTGCAGATAAAGCGTGGAAGTCACTCCCACCATTTCCACCGTCACTTCCTCATCCTCCAGCTCTTGCTCATTGTAAACAAACCTCTTTCCCGTCAGTTCCTCCCTCGTCTCTTTGCCCAGTTTCTTCCTAATCGAAGCCAACGTATCCGTCCCAACCACATAAAGACGATAAACAGCAGACCCCTCCACCTGCACAGAAACCTCAAAGGCAGCAGGAGCGCGGATCAAGAGATGCAGGGTGGAGTTCGCCTGCACCTGACTTTCCTTCACAGTCAACTCATCTAAAAGTTGTCTGCGGCCTAATATGAGTTGCTGCATTCCTTCCGGTATACCCTGTGTATCTCTGAGTGTTTCTTTTATGGACCGGACGGTATCGCAGTGGAACACGTTCAGAGTGACGGTCTTTCCGCTGGGCAGTTTGACGAAGAGTTGCAGGTTTCGAGGGAGAACTGTGAAAGTGTAGAGACTGGGCGGCTGATAACTCGCTAAATAGCGGCCTGTTTTGGGCTCTTTCCCTTCGTATGTCAGTCTACTCTCAGTGTCTGAGAACTGCCAGGCCGCTGGGAGCCTGCGCTTCAAATCTTCCACAGTCTCCCATATGCCGAGTTCTATAGTGACGACTGACCCAGTCCAGGGCTTCACACGCACCTTAATTTTACGCATTTCACACGGCAAAAGGGTCAAAATCGCTTCATTTCCCAGACTATAACATGCAATTTTAAGCCCGTCTTTAAGCTTTTTCCCTATGTAAATCAGCTCATATAGGTCTGGAATCAGTCCCTCAAGCACCCAGATTTTATCCTTGATTTCAGCTACAGTTGTATCGGAATTATCGACTTTCAGCGTGATTTCTCGCTCTAATGGCAATGAAACGCTGATAGAAAAGGGCAAATTGTAGTGTATTATAATGTGGACTTCAGATCCGCTCTTTATACCGCATTGTAGCAATGTAATGTCATTTTCCTGCTTCTGTTCCCTGTAAAGAAGCCACTTTTCCCCAGGGATAGAGACGGAACTAACAGGAAAACTGTCTAAAAGCTCCTTTACTGTCGTATTAAAATCTCTAGATACGTCAAAAGTGGTTAATTCGGGGGTTATTACCTTAATATCTATGCGAGAAGTGACGCGTAATAGCGATCCGTTCGAAAGTCCACATTTCTCCACAGTCAAATCCTCACCCAGCCTTTCCATTTCCCTATAAAAGTGCTCAATTTCTGCCCCCAGCTTGTTTTTCCCTATCAAAATTCCTCTAATTTCCTCCAAAGTACTATTCCGCGCTACCACTACAGGTACAATTTCCCCCGAGTCCAGCACTGCCTTCAAAATAAGGCTGTTTTCCGGGTAGGTTGGAAAGTCTGGGAAGGGTAAAGCCCAGCGAACTTCCATTAGTTGCTCTAGCGGGCTAGTTGAGACTGTTTGGAACTGATATATGAGCTTCATGTTCAGTACTATGTCTCCAGTACTATGTCTCCAGACCAAGTCTGTGAAGGGGCTGGAAGGGCGGAAATCGCTGCATTTCCAAGAGTTGGCATAGCAGTCCTGCATAGTGGCGTTCAGGCGCTCTTCATAGAAAGAGGCGAATTCGTCCAATTTCGCCATGTGGATGTCCTTTAGAGCGGTCGGCGAATGCAAAATCCCACTATAAGCTGCTTCAATGTCCTCTTTGGCCTGACGAAAAGAGTCCAAAACAGTATGAAATTCTCGATACGTGACCCTTAATTGCTGTACGCGGTTTTGCCACTTAGCCAACTCTCGGGCTGATTTGACTTCTTGTCTCAGGGCAATGGGGAAAAGACAGTGCGGGCCGGGCTTGGAGCAGTGGTCTTTACTGCACTGGCTGCAGATGCAGGGCAGAGGGAAGGCGCAAGTGCAGCAGTAGTCAGCCTGGGCTCGGCCGTCCACTTGGCAGAAGAACGTGTCAGCCATTATTTCTACTCTTCGCAGGTCCGTTTCCCAAAAGGTCCAAGCGAGTACAGGGCCTGCGCCAGGCTTATAGTTCAGATGGACGAATTAGCAGGCTTCACTACCTCTGCTCTTAGGCCCTGCCAACTCTCCAACGAGGACGGCCTCTACTTCCTCACAGTCCGCTCCCCACCGACTACCCTTCGAGCCTCCAATAGCAGTCTATCTACCACTCCAACGTAGACAGTAGGGCGCAGTGTGTGTGGAAGTTATTCGTGAGGGTGGAGTCCGGGGATGGCGTTTGCCAAGGCTATCAGTTCTATTGGGAGTTACTGAGAAGCTGGATTCGGAGTACGCGTACTTGATTGAGGTGGAGTGTATAAGACAGATAGGGCGCTATATTGGATGAAACGGAAATATGCGATTTAGCGTAAATTTCTACTGCAGAAGGACTTAAATCTATTCAGCAGGACCCACACATCCCACTTCCTTGCAAGGCAGCTTAATCGATTTTCGCAGGGTATGAAGTCGGTCATGTCTCTGTGAGCTGCGTATGTGGAGTTATACAGCGGAAGTTGTACTGATACAGTGGTGTTTTGGGAAGAAAACAGGCTTGCCAAAGGTGTGTTTGTCATTAAATGTTCCCTACTGCACAGCAAATAGCGGGAAACTTGCTCAATGTATGACCGGGCATCTTTATAAGCTCCAAATAGGCAAAATACAGCCAAAAGGCACTACAACCCCTTCACTTTCGCTCCATATATAGAGCCGCTGAGTTGCCAATAGGGGAAACTGTCCCGTAATCTCCTGTCTTTATAGTCGAAGTGCATAGTGACCGATAGATATATAGGAATATAGACTAAACTGGCGATATTCAGACAAATACGACTGAGAAGGAGAGATCGGCTTTGTGCCCATAGGACTGGAAGGTCGTAGGAACGGACTGGCTGTGTCTGCGCTTCTTAGGCTTTTCTGGCCTTTGTTCAAGGTGGATTTCAGAGTTGGGAAGCTCAGACTGGCCTAATATCTGCAATCGAAGTTAGGCTAAATTGCATACTTCCGCTTCATCTCCTCCGCCTTCATCCAATACTTCGCCCTGTCGTATACATAGTCTTGGGCTGCCTCCGAATTCAGTATAACCTCGAATTTCGGGATTTCCAGCAACTCCTCAATATCACGGAGTAGCCTGGCCAAGGTAAGTGCAGGCGTCCACTGTTGGCGGAGGTCACCGATATATACAGCTCCGTTGTTGTTGATATTGGGGTGGTAGATAGGTGTGAGGAAGAGGGCTATTGGAGGCTTGAAGGGGTAGTCAGTGGGGAAGCGGACTGTGAGGAAGTAGACACCGTCCTCGTAGGGAGAGTTGGCAGGGCCTAATAAGAGAGTGAGGCAAGTGTATAGGTCTTCTGTGGGGGAAAAGAAAGGCACACCGGCGGCCTTGCAGTCCTGCTTCTCCTTCAATATGTGCCTTTTACTCATTTCCACTACTGCTTCTGTACTATGTTAGGATGCTGTTGGCGCATTAGAACTCATAGTCAGACAAGTAAGCAGCCAGATAGACAGGAGTTTCCCTGCTCGCCATTAGAATAAGGCTAAAACAGCTGAATCACACTTCACTAGCGCAGAAAAAAGACATTCAACAGTAGTTGCCAAGAAAGCGCAGACTTCCTATGGAGTATAGCTAATAAAGCTGGCTCTGCCAGTAGTTACTACTCTTTCTTCTCTACCGGTAGTGGTTTTTCAATATAACGCTAAGAGTTGACCCCTTCTGGATCCCGTAGTCTGCTAGCACTCGATTACCCAGCAGTAGTTTCCCTTTGTGTAAATTCTATTTGATCCGGATTCCATCCACCCTTAACTTCTTGCTGCTTACACAATAATGAGTCTATAGTGTCTGAATTTGACACGCCGAACATCAGTGTATTGCCAGTTAAGGGTTTGAGGAATATATTATACCTGTCCTGTGACATTAACACAAGGGTGAGAGTGCAGGCCGCTTCCACACGCGAATCCTTCAGAGTGAATTCATCCTCCAGCAGCCGGCCATTGAGAAAGAGACGCAGGTGGTCCACAGGGAAGTGCTTGCTAGCACCTATTAGTGCTTTAACGTCTCTGACTGTATGCAAGCTCGACACATTTAGAGTCATTCTCTGGTCTGGATTAGCGATCGCCGGGCTGAATTGAACGAACACTGGGAAGTTGTGAGAGTTTGGAAAGCCAGGGAAAGAAAAGGTCCAATTGGCGTCGAATGCTCTGTCAATCAGTTTCTGGTCGATACTGACTCTATACTTCAGGTCAAAACTGTCTCCTTGGCCAGGCTCATGTTCCCAAACGAGCCTTGCAAAGGGATCTTCAGGCAGGTATTCGCTTCCTCTCCAGACATTAGCATAGGACTCCTGCATGACTACATCCAGCCGTTGCTTATATTTCGATACTGCTTGGTCTAATTGCTTCAAATACTTGTCTTTTTCTCAGTGACTTGGCGAACAATTTCTTGACAAGAGGATTCAATCCTCTCTCTAGCCTGCTGAAAGGAGATTAAGACACTGTCCAATTCCTTATAAGTGAGGTCGAATTGGTTAAGTCTCCGCTGCAATTGGAGGAACTCTCGCTCTGACCCTATGTGTTCTTTGGCCGATAGAGGCAGTAAACGGTGATTTCCAGGCTTAGTGCAGTGGTCGATTACGCAGGCCTCACACAGGCAAGGCAAAGGGAAGGCGCAAACACAGCAGGAAGTCGCGAGGTCGGCACTGTCTTGTTCACAAGTGAACATGTCCCTATTACCACCATATGGCTATATCTACAGATTCTGACTACTTAGAGCAAATAGCTCGATGTGGGAGTGTCATGCACATAGACACAGTGTGGAGGGGCTGAATGTTTTTCCGTATCGGGGATAGCAATTGGAGGGCGTTTCCCTATAGCATACATATAGGAGTGCTTATATTTGCTAGAGATTGAGCCTCTCTATTTTAATCCTTCCGGCGTGCATTCGCCTGATAAAGCGGAATTTCCAGCCAAAACATGCTACAACTGGCAATTCCCCTGCATTATTACAGCAATTATTAGCCCACTTAGGCTAAATCCAGCTCTGCTCCGTCCGGAATCCCGTACTCCCCGACCTTCCACCTGTCCTCCAACTGATACCCCTGAATCCACAGCCTTTCCTGACACGGCAGCAGTGCAGCCTCACTCCTCACCTTCGCCCTTACCGCTTCCACAGTATCCCCCGCCTCCACATATGCAAATATGTGCATTTTCACCGATATCAAGATAGCGCCTGGCCTTTTGAGCAGGAGGTACAGAGAGGAGTCCGGCTTAAGGGGTAATTGGGCTAGGGGGAGAGCGTCCTCTAGGAGTTGATTCAAGTAGAGGAGGTATTGTTGGTCTGGATGGACCCCTTCTTGCCTATATATCCCTATCTTCACATCCATAACTGCAGCGGAAGGCTCGAAATTCAGCGAAATTGGCTTCTCCTGGGTCGTGATGTGCACGCGAATGAAGGACTTTACGACTAAAACCGAGCCGGTCTGTATATTGCAAGCGGCGAGGGTCTGACTATTCTCCAGCAGCCAATCCGCCAAAAACAAGCGCTGCTGCTCCTGTGGAAGTCCACACTTCCCCTGTATCTGCCCTTTCACCATTTCCACAGTGTCGCTCAGGTCCACAGTCAGAGGAATCAAAGTGTCGGTTTCCAGGCGGACACTGATACTGATAGCAGTACTATGCTTCAGGGTTAATTGCAGGAGTGCATCCCTACTGATGCTGTATTCCTTCAGAGAAAACCCATCTTCCAGTACTTTTCCGGCGTATATTAGCCTTTGCTGGCAGGGCATGTAGCCCACTTCGGCCTGGATCCGGGTCCTTACGGACTCCAGCGACTCAGTCTCAGGCACGTCTAAGTCGAAGGTCTGGCCTGTCTGCAGGGTCTGAATATGAATCCGGAGCAGCATTTCCAGCGTTGCTTCTTTATACACTTTGCACTGGTCTAAGGTCAAATTGTCGTCCAGTGACCTGCCGGAAAGGCTAAGTCGGTATTGGTCGGGAGCAATACCCACTTTTTCCCTTATTTTGGACTTTAAGTCTAGGACTGTAGCGCTGCTTTCCACTTCCAAAGGGATTACTTTGCCGTTTAAGCTTTTCACAAATAGCTGCAGTCCGATGTGCATTTTATAGACTAATTGGATAGTCGCACCAACTGATATATTGTAGTCACTGAGGGTATATTGGTCATCCAGTGGTCTATTTACGTATATAAGGCGCTGTCGCTCAGGCGGAATTTCGTCTTTTTCCCATATTTTCTCCTTCACTGCCGCTATAGTCTCATCGCTACTCACGTTTAAATGAGTGCTTTTCCCCGTCATAGCCCTAACCACGATTCCAAACGTCTCCCGCAGCGACAGGTCCAAAATCGACTCCTGCAGAATGCCGTAATGGCTTAAAGTCTTGTCGTCTTTTAGCTCAATATCCGCGAATTTAAGCCTATATTGAGAGGGTGAAATTGCCTCTTTGGCCTGGATTTGGGATTTTAGCACTCTTACTGTGTCGGACATGTATACGTCCAATGCGACTTTTTGGCCGGTTTGGACGTATTTGAGGAAGATTTGCATACCGCCGCTGAGTCGCAGCATTAGCTGTAGTGTGGATTTAGCCTGTCGCTGGCATTTCCCCACTGTCAGGTGATTGAACAGCTCTAAACCATTGAGGTAGAGCATTTGTTGGCTAGGCGGAGTGCCGATTTCGGCCTGAATTTTGACTTTCACGGCTGATATAGTGTCTTTAGTGGCGACTTCTAGGGAAATCGTCTTTTCGCCGGGCATTTTTACGTGTATTTCCTGCAAGCCTTCAAACTGTGTGGCTCTATTCTCTCCACTGGCAGGAGGGAAGTAGGGATCGGGGCACATCTCTAGTAGTTCCCCTATCCTGCTAGTAATCTCCTCAATGCTGCTCATCTGCAGGTCTATATCAGGACAATTGGCAGCTGCTCCCTCTCTAGTCTGCCGAACTATATCGCGGAGATAGGCTTCCGCCCTGCTTAGCTGCGCTAATTGTTGGTCTCTGAGACTTATGAACTTCTGTAGGAAGATTTGGGAAGCGGCCTCTATTCCCACTCTGCTTCGCTCAATATCGCTCAGAATGCTCTGTATTTGACTGAGCGAATGGGTGTATTTTGGGTGAGGGATTGTCTGTCTTCCAATCTCGGTAGGGATGAGTAGAGGCGGACCGCTAGCGGCTTCTTTCGATAGTAGGGAGGAGTGGGAAGGAGGGGGAAAGCTGGGGTGAGAGGGTATGGAGGGTGTGGATTTAGCTCTTGGCCTGGCGCTCATTTCTACAATTCTGTAAATGCCACTATCAGCCCAAACTACTGCCTATCAAAGGTTTCTCTAATACCTACGCGCTGCTACTAGGTTGAGAACTGTCTCTCGCCCAACTTCATAGTCTGCCAAAGTCTTCGCATCCTCCATCTGCTTTCCCTTGTAGCAAAGCCACTGCAAGTCTATTTCCACTCCCTCCAATTCCCATAGTTTCGCCTTTAGCGCGTAAATCGTGTCAGTAGGCTCGGCATTCAAATGGACGTTTTCCCTGTAATTGTTCGGATGATCAGAGGCATTCCGCCGTGCAGCTTTATTACCTCTGTAAGCCTCGCTCCCTTCTGGACATTATGCCACTTAAGAGTCTGGTGGTTGTCCAATTCCCTTCCTTCGTATATTAGCCGCTTCTGACACCCAAAACAGCAAGTTTCGATCAGGGGTAGGACTTGATCGACAGTCCAATCAAGGGAAACTCGCAGTGTGACAAGTCTCCTCTCTAGTGTGATAATGTATATTTTCGTGCACTTCAAGCGCAGGTGAAGTGGACGGATTTTACCACGACACGGATGTAGTGGGTGGCTATTGTCTAACTCAATACCCTCGAAATCGAGTATTTGCTGAGCCTTTGGAATGCCTTCGCAGTCCTCAATTTTCAATTTCAACGACTCAACGGTTTGCGTTTCATCGAAATTAACGAAAATACAACTTCCATTGGGTAAATCTACGGACATGCCCATGCCGCCACTGCTTAACTGTACGATACTCAGTTCCGATTCCTCTTGGATACCATAGTTTGCTAAAGTGGATTCGTTCTCCAATAATCGATCCTCAAACATCAATCGTTGTTTATTCATAGAGATACCCAAGTCCTCAATCATCGCTATAGCTTCGAAAATAGTCCTATTTGGGTTAATTCGAATTTTAAATGTCCTTTGAGGTCCCTTTACAAAAATCCAAACAGGTGGCTTCTCCTGCGCTTTCGGACGAATGCGAATAATGTCCCCGTTCGTAATACCGTAACAAGCTGCTATTTGAGTCTCGTCTACCTGCTGCGACTGATAGAAAACAAGGCGATCCCCAGGCCTAGATGGCAAGCAATCATCACTGATAGTCGCTATTCCCGCACTGACATTAGCTGTAGCATTCATTTGGATTATATACAAGCGCATGTAAATATCTACTCGTATGGTAATAAGAGAGGTATGTCACGTGTAATGCAGTAGAGACTCCGAAGTTATTTGGCAGCGCTCAATAGTTCACTCCTCTGACAACACCCCCGATTCCAGGTAGAAATACATCCCCTGTTGCGTCTCTTTCCCCTTGTTTCTCAGTGCAGATTTGACCTCTGCCAAAAAGTCAGTGGACTGCACAGCCACACCCACTATATCCCCAGAGTCCAGTACAACTCTCAAAGGAAAGGCAAGCAACGGCAGTTCCCACTCCGCCTTCACCAGTTTCTACCTTAAATTTGATATCACAGTCTATTGCTTCCTCTGAGTTATGAGCCCAAATCAGCCCTGCAAGTGGGTCTTGTGAAGCGGGTAAATCTGCTTTCCAAGCGCTGTGGGGTATTTCCTGCTCCACGTTGTTGAGGCGGAGTGCGAAGGAAGCTGCATCTTTGTTGAGTTGCGCAAGTTGCGTATCTCTCATTTCGGTGATTTGCTGCAGAATTCCTTCGTAAGTCGAGTTGAGTACTGTTTTGGCCTGGGCGAAGGAGGATAGGATGGATTGGAGTTGCTGGCGGGTGCTGATAAGTCGCTTTAATATCTGCTGAGTGGCTTTCAAGTGCTCCGCAGATGCAATTTCCTTCCTTGCATGCAAGGGCAGCGGATAGTGAAAGCCAGGCTTGGAACTATGCCATTCCTTGCACTCCTCACAGAAACAAGGCAGAGTAAAGGAACACATACAGCAGAAAGTCGCTATTTGCCGTTTGTCTCGCTCACAGACGAACATATCAGCCATGCTCTTTTTGCATGTTCACATGTGACGGCAGTGAAGTTGACATATCTACAAATTTAGAGTCTGTATTGTAGCTTGGAAGAATACAATTACAAGCTTTAGCGGATGTAAGAGGAGTAAAGGCAGTGAATATAGGCTTGATTTGAAACAGCGCAATTATATGAATTCTAACCTTACCTAGGAATCCGTTTCTATATCTCTTCTGCAGGGCACAGACTGAGTTCCGAACCCATCGGCACGCCCAATTCCTGCAATGTCCTATTCTCATCCCTCAGCTGAATGCCGTGGTACACAAAATTCTGTCTCCCCAACTCCAACCCATACGCCTGCATCACCCTAGCTTTGATCTCCTTCAGGTAGTCACTTGGCTTTGCGGACACATTGATCACTTTGTCAGAAACCTTGAGAATTAGCTGTGGCTGACCACTGACAGCCCGTGGGACGAGAATCAGAGTGGAGTCTACCTGTACGCGGTGTTCCTCCAGGGTGTTCATGTCTTGCAGCGGCAGGCCGTAGAGCTTTAACTGCTGGCGATCGGCAGGAATTCCCTCCTTCGCCTCAATTTGCGCCTTAACTGCTTGAACTGTGTCCGTTAGGGCTACATCGAGAATGATGGTTTTGCCGCTGGGGACTGTTACGAAGATTTGGAAGTTATTGGGCTTGATCTGCAGTGTGGGCAGTCTGGACAGGTCGTAACTCACTAAGAAACGGCTGTCCTGTAACCGCTTACCCTCATACAAAAGCTGCTGGTCTACCTTTTGGTTCCCTTCCAGCTCTAATGCGCTTCGTTTCACCTGTTCCGCCCGAGTCCACAGGTCTAATGTAAGCGACACCATTCTCCCCGACGGCATTAAGACATATATCTCAGTAATTTCTTGCTTGTTGGGCACTAAATTCAATTCCGAGTCCGCCACTATGCTGTAATAGACCAGGGCCACTTCCTCGCTAAGCGCTATATCCCGGAATACGAGAGAATACAGGGTGGATTTCAGCCCTTCCGCGGCTTTAACCCTCTCTTTCACCTGCGTTACTGTCACATCTGAGCTGCTAACCTCTATTTTCAGCCTTTTCCCACCAGGAGTCAGGACCGAAATCACAAAAGGCACGATAATCCTTTGCAGGATACGGACATTTGCCCCATCCGCAAGGCTGCATTGCTCAAGGGACGACTCCGCGGCAAGAATCTGGTCCTGATATAGTAAATATAGCTCTGAGGATAGGGTTTTAGGCAGTGCAGACAGACTTTCTATCAATTCTTTCACTGTAGATTTCCTATTTTGGGTGATTTCCAGGCTTTTCCAGTCTATGGTGGTGACGTGGATGGTTAGGGTCGAATCTAGGCGAAGTAGGGAGCTCGGGGAAAGGCCGCATCGACTTAAATTCCAGTTTTCTAGCAGTTTCTCTGAACCACTAGTAAATTTCACAGGGAAATCGCCGATTTCCCCCTGTTTCACTAGTGCGGATTTGACCTCTGCCAAGGTGTCCTCAGGCTGAACCAGTAGAATCACTTCCTTCTGGTCTAGAGCAACTCTCAGCGGAAATGCGTCTTTAGGGTGGTTTTCGAAGCCGGGAAAGGGCAGACTCCATCTGGCTGCAAAGGGATTGTCTAGATTGGGACTGGTTTCTAGCTGAAAAAGCAGGTCGAAATTTGCCTCGCTCCCAGGGACATGGGTCCATATCAGCGCTGTAAAGGGGTCGGAAGGCTTGTATTTGTGCCCTTCCCACGAGTGGGAGTAACTCTCCTGAATAGCCGCATTCAGCTGCTGGTTATAGCAAGCCGCGGCTTCACTCAGCATACTCACATACTCGTCCTTCCTCGCTGATACTGAATCAATGATGTCCCTGCACACTGCTTCGATCTCCTCCTTCGCCCTATCGAATGACTTCATCACTCTTTGCAGTTCCTTATACGTCAGTCCCAGCTGATGTAGGCGCAGTTGGAGACCTGTCAAAGCCCGCTCAGAGGTGACTTCAGTCCGGACCTGCACAGGGAGAATGAAGTGGAGGCCGGGCTTGGAGCAGTGGGAGTCGACGCAGGCAGTGCAGAGACAGGGCGGAGGGAAGCTGCAGGCGCAGCAGAACTCGGCGAAGTTCTTTTGGTCCATTTCGCAGGAGAACAGGCTCGCCATTCTTTTACAGGCTTCCAGCATGCATAAACTTGGGACTTGGGTGTAAGTCTACAGTTTGTAAGGGTAGTCAATGGAAGTGCTATATAGGCTTTGTATATGCTTTTGGCTGATTTGGAGATGTATGGCCTTATCGAGCCAACTAGGTGTTATGTGGACTAATGGGCGGTAAAGATATGGAATGCTGCTATCTAGGGACCTGCATAGCCTCGGAACACATATTTAAGCGTAAAAAGCGGGTTATCAAGTGAAGTTTCGAGCGCTTATATGGTTGGAAGGACTAAATTGAGCTTGTAACTACTTAGCAAGCCTTATTTGCATTAGAACAAATAACCTCTTTTAGACAATAATGAACAATTAATATCCCTCATTATCTATTTCCCCCAACAGCCATATATCGGTACAATAACGACCAGTCCACTATTAACTTCCCCAATCGCTTAGCTAAGCCCGCTTTCTTGTCTCTCAGCTAGATGAACAGAGCAATTCCCTCCATTTCAGTCACTTTCGCCTGAATATCCGCCCTTTTATGGGTGCCAATGCTTCTCACCAAAGACACCGTGCCTACGGAAGTTCAAATACATAGTATGTCCTTGGCTGACTTACCCAGTGCTTGCCTTCTATATGGACGCATAGAGACTCTCAAATATACATATCATATAGAGAGTATTGACCACACAGTAGTGACCTAGTCCACGAGTCAGACAACCTCGGCCTCTGGCAGT
>Ga0247837_1008383_pt1 | contig 13020 bp, 12 predicted proteins | sample LaCtaG_2_FD_187115 | JGI IMG/M metagenome (GOLD analysis project Ga0247837, IMG submission 187115) | Freshwater microbial communities from meromictic Lake La Cruz, Castile-La Mancha, Spain - LaCruzMarch2015_14.5m | ecosystem: Environmental > Aquatic > Freshwater > Lake | place: Spain: Castile-La...
ATCCTCGCCAAATTGAAACCGCCGCCCGAAGGCGGCGGAAGTTCTTTTTGGAATTGCAGAATTGTGGAGGCGTGATGCGTTAGTTGCTACACGGACCCCAATATGCGAGCAGGATGCCGAGGTCGGAACCGTTTACGACGCCGTCGACGTTGAGATCGCAGGCGATCGACGTCGCAGCCTTGGTTGTTGGTCCCCAGTAGGCAAGCAACACACCAAGGTCGCTGCCGTTGATGATGCCATCGGTATCGATATCACCGATGCACTCGCAGGTGTCGGGGGTGTTGTTGTGGTTGATGTCGGGAGCTCCACTGGCGATCTCGCAGGCGTCAGATATTCCGTCAGTGTCACAATCAGCTCCAATTAGTCCAGGGCGAGAGATCCTCACGTTGGTAATAGCGGAGCGCGCGTCACAGAACTCACGATCAAAGAAAGCAACCTTTGTTCCAAGCGGAGCACCCGCCCAAGTTGCAGAAACAGTCATCGACTCGACCGGGCTACCCTCCTTGTGAACAACAGCATGGATAGTGGTACTTGTAAGCTCAAGTCCTACGTGAAACGTATCACCAGCCAGCACGGCGATAGAACCACTGCGGACGACGTTCGTGATTTGCAGATTCGCAGATCCAAGCACAAATGTCATGGCTGGTACTTCAAAAGATATCAACGCGAATACGAGCCCGTTGTTTGGCTGTGAGCAACAGGTGCCACTGATATCGTCATTCGTGAGCATGCTGACTTCAAATCCTTCACCACCAGCGATGTACCGAAACGTGTACTCAAGGCGAATAGCTCCTGAGCTAGGAGAAAATTCACCGCGGGTCACCAAATGTCCACGAGCCTGCATCAACACCTCGCCGCCGCCTTGTTGAACGAGCGAGCATGCATACGGAAGCCGCACATCCCACTTGAGTGAATCTAGCGCGGGTGCTTCGAAGTCATCTACAAGCAGGACAGATTGGCTTGCGCAGGGATCAACATCGTTGCACGAAACACCCTGCTCACAGCAGTCAGGGATATTGTTAGTGTTGGTATCAGGCAATGAGCCGTCTTGGCACTGGCCATAGTCGACGATGCCGTCATTGTTGCAGTCGGCGGACCATTCGATGATGGCGGCTTTGCAGGCGACGCCCCAGCACAAGCAACCACACGGGTGGTTCTGCCATCGCATATCAGTGCGTCCGTAGAGGTAGACACAATTGTCAGTCGCTGGATGGTCTGGATTTCCAGGGTGCCAGTAAATGAACTCGATAGGCTCTCCCGTGACCCAGCACCCGGCTCCACACAGGCTGGTATCCACGGACAGGCCGATGAGTGGGCCGACCTCGTTACTGGCCCAGGCGATATCGACATTTGCAACCGAATACACAAATGTGTTCTCGACGGCGGTGGTCACGGTCACCACATGCGCGCCACGTGCTTCCGCAGCCGCGGTAGCGCTCACCAGTGTCACAGGGGCTGGCAACTCCAACACTTGATACCAATGCCCATTCCCCCCATCCTCCACACGCCATTGCACGGCATCCCCGGCCATTGTTTGCGATGCAATCATTACCGCCGCAATACCAACCGCGCTCATTTTCTTCATCATGGTGAACTCCTTGCCGCCCGCTCCGGAATCGGGCGGTGATCGGAGTAATCCACCAGACGACCATGCATGCTGCGGACCCTCGAGCGAAGCAGTCATCACTCCCGCAAGCACAGCCCCATACAGGACTATCGCGTGCCACGAGGATGTTTTTATAAACCACGAGCGGGCGGCGCCACCCCACTGGTGACCGCCATCACGACCCACATCGGATCCTGCTGAAGCAATCAGCCTTCGCGCTCCCGCCCGGTCGATCCGTGGCAACTGCTCTGTCGTGGGCTCTTGTTTGCGTTGCTCCTGCATCCGCGAGAGCAATCCAGCAAACCCGCGCGCATGCACGGGCTTATCCACCGCCCAGCAATTCCTCAACCTCGCGCACGGTGCGTTCCACATCTTCCGTCACCACGCCTTCGCCACGCACCACCTCGCGCAGCGCCTCGCGGATGCGATCACTCACGCGCCGCACCATGTTCGCGCATTGCTGCCGGGTGAGACCAAGGTTGGTACCAATCACCGCGTACTCCACACCATCGATCACATGGCGACGGAAGACTTCGTACTCCTCCAACTTGCCGCGCTCCGCAAGATCGGCGTGTACTAATTCATGCGCGGCATTGAGAACCTCGAGCGCCCACGCCTCATCAAACGCGCGCACCGCGTTGCGCTCATCGACGAGCCGATCGTCAGTATTGCCGGCATGTGTTGCGGAACCATCGCCGGCGGCGGCGGGCTCAGCACTTCCGCCAGAATCGAATTGTCGAAGCCGGTCTCGTGCTCGATCACGAATGACGCCACGGCCGTAGAAACTAATGCCGTTCATTAACCATCGCCGCAGCGGCATGCGGCTTTCGCGCCAATCGGCTAGGAATCCGTGCGCTCCCACGCGGTCTGCAAAGAAGCCACCCACAAGTTCGTCTGCGTCACCGAGCTGGCGCATACTGCTCCCGCGTACGTACGCGCGTAACGGCTCGTGGTAGCGCTGCATGAGGTGTTGCTGCAGCGCGCGTCGAGCGGATTGACCGTCTTCTGTGTGGGCACCCGCGCGCTCAGCGATAGTCAACTGCGCGTCGATCCAGGTGGCGTGGGTGCTTGGGAAGTGGTCCACCGGCATGGATGGAAGGTTAGCGCCAGTAGCAGGAATCTTTCCGAAATTCCGCAGCCATCGGCGTGCGCTTCCGCAGCGGCCCGATCATGGCGCGCATGCGGAAAAAACTTGGAACAACCATCATGGAGACCTACACTCATGCCCATGGACCTGCGGATCACCATCGACGATCGCACCCTTCGGAGCGCAAGCGAGCTCACCGGCCTGAGCGACCCCGGCGCGGTGGTCGCTCATGTCCTGGAGCTGTTCGTGCGCGATCAGGCGATCCAGCACCTGATCGACCGGGCGGGGAAGCATCCGGACACACAGGCGCCGCCACGCAGGCGGGAGCCGGACTTCCGGACGGACCTGCCACCGAACGATGCGTGAGCGCGGTTTCGGCGGGAACCAGACTGCCTTTGGTCTTGGTCGACACCTGCGTCTGGGTTGACCATGATCGCGTCGGCGTGCCGTTGCTCCAGGAATTGCTCCTGCAGTCACGGGTCGTGACGTCATCCGACGTGGTGAACGAGCTCCGTGTCGGATGTGGTGCCTCGGCACTCGAACTATCGAACCGGGTTTCCGCGCTTCCATGGATTGCCGCGCCCGATGATCGCGCCCTCATGGACTTGATTCCCATATTGGGGCTGCGTTGCTGTCGCATCGGCGTTGCCGACGCACGAATCGTGCTCGCCGCTCATCTTGCGGATGCGAAAGTGTTGACCTTCGACCGCAACCTCAAGCAGGTTTCCGAGCGCCTCGGATGTCGGTTCGCGCCATGATTAACAACGTATGTCCGCAGCGGCTTGTGGTGGCGCTGGATTAGGTGTTGATGTAGCGCGCGTCGACCTAGGTGGCGTGGGTGTTAGGGAGGTGGCCAGTGGGCGCCGATGCAGGGTAGTCGCGGCGATCACGATCAGTGCGCTGACCCACCGTAATGTCGCTCCGCTTCGTTGTATGCGCGGTCGAAACGCTCGCGCAATTCGGCGCGCACTCGGTCGCGCCATGTGCGGTCGATGAGTCCCACGCGCAGTAGATCGCCGATGTGCGCGATGTCGTGCGGGCGCATGGCGAGGAGCTTCATTTCGAGGAGCCGTTCAAGCTCAACGCGCGGCCACGGGACGTGACCGTCGTTGCAGTTTGGTCCAAGGTCAGGCGTGTGCATGCGCTCGTTGCGCGAGGCTGGTTCGTTGGCGAGCACCACGTGAACTGCTTGGCTGGGGATGCCGTCTGGGCCATCAAGGAACATCGGAATGCCATTCACCTCGACATAGATGAATCCGTGCGGCGCCAGTGCATCGGCGGCACGCTGTAGATCGCCCCGGCGCATGAGGACGTCGACGTCTTTCGTCGAGCGCGCGCAGCCTGGATCGCGTGTTTCGACCCAAGCCATGACGCTGAGTCCGCCGCAGACTGCGAATGGAACGTCCGCTGCACGCAGGGCTTCAGAGAAGCGCCGCGCGCGATCGAGAATGCAAGTCATCGTGTAGCCCATCCGTTCAACGACGGGCATGCCGAGCCAGACATTCTGGTCGAATCGCATGCTTGTAGCGTACGGGGGACATCATGGGCGACCAATCGAAACCGCCGCCTAGTGGCGGCGGTTTCGATACAGATTTTCGAGATTTAAGAGAGATTCGCGATGATCACAACAGTGGCTACCGCAGTGAGCGTACAGCGTTTACTGCCCACAAGGCCCCCAATTTGCGAGCAGTAGTCCAAGGTCTGCGCCGTTGACGACATTGTCGTCGTTGAGGTCTGAGTGCGTAGTTGATTGAATAGCGCCCCACTCGCTTAGAAGGATTCCAAGGTCACCGCCATCGACAATGTGATTTGCATAGATGTCGCCGAGACAATTCGAAACAGGCTCAGCCTTCACCATCGCAAGAGTGAAATAGCCACCCGCATTCACGTCCACCACTGGACCCAAGTTGGCTGGCACAGTTGACTGACCAAAGTTGGGCCAACCAGATGAGCCGGGCACACCCGCACCCCAGGCGCGAACAGTTCCGTCGGGCAAAATGGCAACCGTACTAAATGAACCAGTAGTGACTGCCTGTGCGGCCCCAAGATTTCCAGGGACATTGCATTGCCCTGCGTTGTTGTAGCCCCAGCACATAATTGATCCGTCGGTACGAAGCGCCGCGACGTGCCCGTAACTGGCATCGGCGTCAACAACAGACCCAAGCGTTGCTGGAATGTTCGTACCGCCGAATGGTGAGTTTCCCCAGACAGACAGCGCTCCATCAAGGTGGATCGCCAAACCAAGCCCCCATCCAGCACCAATCCGCTTGGCAAGGCTGAGCCCTGGCGGCACCGCCGCGCCACCGGCACCCCAAGAGTGGACGACACCATCCGCTGTGAGGGCAATGGAGTCATCAGCGCCAGCGGCGATGTCTGAAACAATTCCTAATCCCGGAGGCACATTCAATTGTCCACTTTGATTGGCACCCCACGCAACTAGTTGACCAGAGAGTTGGATCGCTAGTGAATGTCCGTAGCCACAGGCAACTTTTCGCACGATGCCGACAGAGGTCGGAACATTGCATTGTCCAAGTTCGTTTGCACCCCAGCCTGTGACCCTTCCATCCGCGCGAATCGCTAGGCTGAAATTTTCACCGGCCGCTATGCCAAAGATATTGCCTAGGTCGGCAGGAACGTCGGTTGGTGAACCTGCACCCGGGTAGCCAAATGCGACGCAGGTGCCGAGTTCACAAACATCGGGGATGCCGTTGATGTTCACGTCGGCGAGTGTGCCGGCGAGGATTTGGCCGTAATCGTCGACACCGTCGTTGTTGCAATCAGTGGGAGTGAGTACCAATGTTGGGCGGGTTCCGCCGGTTCCTAAATTACACACGAAGTGGTTGGGCGACTCGTCATTGATGGTCGATGATTCGATTGGATCATTGAACTTTAGAAGCAACTGTGTCGAACTGTTCGCAATAATCGAGTTCTCGAGTGGCGGTACAAAGGCTTGTGTGTAAACCGCGCCTGAGTTGATTCTGATCCAGTCGATGTCGCCGATGAATGAGTCTTTAGTTGGTCCTGTCCCATAAAACATCTTTCCAATGCACATTACAGAACCATCAAAGTCGGACGTACATAGGGGTTGTGATTCCCATGTCGATTCGATCGCACCATCGATGTACAAGCGCGAAACGCTCCCTGTTCTTACCCAGGCGATGTGATGCCAATCTCCTGCATATGGCGCGCTGACGGCGGTTTGGTTAACAGATCCGCAATTCCAGCCACGTCCCATGTCAGCGCGAAACTTTGACGGTGTCACGCCGATCGCCTTATGTTCAACGCTGTCTCGTTGTTCAGTGATAACAGCTCCCGCGTCCTCGCCACCAGTTGAATTCTCCGGTGAGTCGGTGGAAATCCGAATACACAACTCGTATGTAAAGTCGGTTGTTGGAAATACGGTGTTCCCAAGAACACGGATTGTGTCTGTTGCTGCTGCAAACTTTGCGTAGCCGTGCGGCACACTTTGCGCCCCCGCCACGGTTGCTGCAATTCCAACCACCGCTGCTGCGGTGACGCTTGTGATCTTGTTCAACATCTTCTTCTGGTGCCCCTGGTTCACGTCTGAGACGTATGGGTGAACTGAATTGCCGTCGCCCACGGAAGGGCCCGGCTTGCGGGGGATAGATCCGGCACGCTGGAGGCCTGACGATGGCACGTTGGCAGAATTCCGAGGAATTCCCTCTGTAGGCGCCACAGTGATCGCGACAGCCATCAACATCGCAAGAGTGACGCCGCCACACACTATGCGTAAGTCTTGATTATTTATGTATTTACGAACATCAACACGTGATATCCCGTCCCCTATCACACCCCGACCAGTGCCGCCAGAACGCGCCTCACCCAGCGCCCCCTCCCGCAGTGCTCGAGCCATTTGCCCCCGGGTCAGCACCCCTTTGGATGTGGGTCCACCCGCCACCGTCGCGCCTGAGCCTGTGTTGCGTTCCATGCGCGGGGATCGATCCACCAGCCGCTCGCACAGACGAAACCACTTCGCAAGATTTCTGATTGTCCCCCGGAGTTCGATCACTCGTCGCCGCGCTCCATGATGGCCAACACTTCGTCGATCGCCGCGTCGAGTTCTGATTCAGGAACACCCTCCTCGCGCAGGAGCTCGCGGCCCGCGGCTCGCAAGGCACTTGAAACGCGACGTGTGGCGTTCAGGCACTCTGGTTCAGTCAACCCAGAGGCGGCAGCAATCTGCGCATATGTCATTCCATCCACCACATGCATTCGGAAGATTGCGTCGTCGCCACTGCGCCCGCGGGCCGCCAGGTCTGACTGCACGATGGCATACGCCTCGTTCGCAAGGGCAAGGGCCCACGCGCGATCGAAGGCATCGGCGGGATCGAGTTCGGCAGACGACAGTCCGGCGGGTATTGAAATTCCATCGGTATTCGTGTTTCGCTCGCCCTCGCGCTGCGCGTCGCGCATCACGCCGCGGCAATGAAATGCCATGGCATTCATCAACCAACGTCGCAGCGGCATGTTGCTTTGCCGCCAGCGCGTGAAGAATGCAGGGTCGCCCATAGTGCGAGCGTAGAAGCCCGAAACCAGCTCATCACGCTCGCCGATCCGCCGTAGCGCTGGTGTGCTGACATATGCAGTCAGTGCCGGGGTGTAACGATTCATCACGTGCCGGCGAAGCGCGTCTTGCGCGTTGTTTGCACGGGCGTGTCCAGCAGCATCACCCGCGGCAGCAGCGCGCACGCCATCTTCAGCGATGGTGAGTTGCGCATCGATCCACGTTGCGTGCGTGCTGGGGAAGTGGTCGATGGACATGCGTGGAGAGGATAAGCGCGCGGGTTAGGAAATTTGTTGCGAAGTTCCGCGGAAGTTGGCGGGCGGTTTCGCAGGGGTGGCATGATGGGGGGCACAACCGGCACGTGCGGGTTTGGTAGCGACGAATCGGAAAGGAAGCGTGCAAATTGGAAGCACCGGAGCAATACACTCATGATTATGGAATTACGCATCCAACTAGAAGAGAGAGACATCGAGCGGGCGCGCGTTCTCACGGGGATTCAAGATCCCCAAGAGTTGCTGCCTTACGTGTTGAAGCGATTCTCCCAGTTGGAGGCGGGGGCTCAGCTGGCGAAAATGCGAGGGATCGATCCAACCTTCGAGGTTCCACCGAGGCGGCGACCAGACGATCCGGTGGATTGACGGTCGGAGAGCAACAGGCGATTGGTGCCAGCCCCATTCCGATGAACCCCGGAATTCTTGTTGACTCAAGTGCTTGGATTCGTCATATTCGATACGGCGACGCAGTTGTCGACCGCGCAATTGCCGAGGGCGTAGCGATTGGTCATCTCGATGTCGCAGGTGAAATTGCCATGGGAACGGGCGATCATGCCAGGCGGTTTCGCGACATCATTTTGCAGCTCACACTTATTGAACCCGTGGATCGGAGCGAACTGTTCGCCCTGGTTGTTGCAAGGGACATGAATGGCCGCGGTGTTGGTTGGATTGACGCCGGGATTATTGCCGCATGCTTGCTGAGTAACCCGCCAACTTCGCTTTACACCCTCGATCGGCGAATGCGTGATTTGGCAGAGATGATTGGGGTTCCGGTGATACCAGCCCCACTTTGATCAGTGACTATTTCGCCACGCGTTGTTACCCACGGGCCAACACCTGTGCATACTGCCTACAATCCTGCCCTTCCCCCGAACACGGAGCCGCAGACCACTATGACCCAGACCGATCTCGCCAAGGACCTGAAGAACATCTCTGAGAAGGATCGCAAGCAGATTCAACAGGCGCAGGAGATGCTTGGGCCTGATCCAACGACGATGGGCTTTGTGAAGAACATTTTCTGGGGCAACTTCCGGCAAGACCTGGTCTTCCCGTACCCAACCCAGACCGCCGACGAGAATGCGCGCTGCGAGAAACTGCTCGCCGAGCTTGACGTGTATTTGCGCAACGAACATCCATCCGTCGAGATCGATCAGAAGCAAGAGATCCCGGAGTGGGTGGTGAAGCGCCTCTTTGATATGGGCGTCCTGGGCATGACCATCACCAAGGAGCATGGTGGTCTTGGCTTCGGCATCACCAGTTACAACCGCGTGTTGCGCCGCATTGGTCGCACGTGTGGATCCACAGCAGTGCTTGTGTCGGCGCATCAGTCGATCGGCTGCAAGGCGCTCATGCTCTTTGGTAATGAGGAGCAGAAGGCCCGCTTCCTTCCGCGCATGGCGAAGGATGCACTGAGTGCGTTCTGCCTGAGCGAGCCCAACGTCGGTTGCGACGCCGGTGGCCAGGAAACCCGCTGTGTTTTGAGCGATTGCGGCAGCTTCTACATCTTGAATGGCGAGAAGAAGTGGGCGACATCTGGGGCAATCAGCGCACTCTTCACTGTGATGGCGAAGCAGAAGATCACCGATCCCAAGACTGGCAAGGAGAAGGACGCTGTCACCGCGCTCATCTGCACGCCGGATATGGAAGGCGTGGAGATCTTCAGCCGAAACCGTTCAAAGTGCGGCATCCGTGGAACATGGCAGGCGCGCATTCGGCTCACCAACGTCAAGGTTCCCAAGGAGAACTTGCTGCACAAGGAAGGTCGCGGCCTGAACGTTGCACTGACTTGCCTGAACTACGGTCGCTGCACACTGAGTGCCGGCATGCTGGGCGCAGCAGAATTTGCCTACGAACAAGCCGCGAAGTGGGCGAAGTACCGCTTCCAGTTTGAGCGCCCGATCAGTGAGTTTGACCTGATTAAGGAGAAGCTCGCGCGCATGGCTTCGTACACCTACGCCATGGAAGCGATGCTCTTCATGACCACCGGCTTCCTTGACCGCAAGGATGAAGACATCATGCTTGAGACCGCGGTGTGCAAGGTGTTCTGCAGCGAATTTGGCTACCGCACCGTGAATGACGCTCTGCAAGTCATGGGTGGCGAGAGCTATATGACAGAGAATCACGTGGAACGCGCATGGCGCGACAGCCGCATCAATATCATTGTTGAGGGTGCAAATGAAGTGATGCACTCATTCATCTTTGCGTACGGCAGCAAGCAGCTTGGCGAGTGGATGTTGGGCATCAAGAAGAACCCAGCCAAGCACCTTGGTTCAGCCATGCAAATCGGCAGCGAGTTGTTCCTGGGTGTTCGTCGGCCGCTGCCTTCGTTCACGGGCACTGATCCGCGCCTCAACGGCATGATGCATGAATTGATGATGCGCGTGCGTGAGTTCAGTCACCAAGTCAAGTTGATGTTCAAGGAGTGGGAAGACAAGCTTGTCACCGAGCAGACCATTCAGGCTCGCCTCTCCATGTGCGCCATTTACATTCACGCAATGACGTGCTCGCTCGCAAAGCTTGACAGCCACATTCGCAACGGACTCAGCGGCGAGAAGTTAGCCTATGAGATGAGCGTGGTGGAGCACCTTTGCTCAATGTTCGGACTGGCGATCGAAGAAGAGGTTCGTGCCCTGCGCACGAACGCTGACGTTTCGATGAAGCGTGCGGCTGAAGCGGTCTTGAAGCACATTGATTCGCTCCCCAACATCGACTTTGCAATCCCCGAGCGCACGATGGATATGAAGGCGCGCGGCACCGGGGCGAAATTGAACCCAGTGAACGAAGAGGCGATTCCGCACTTCGGCGCTGGGTCAGTGTTCCACGGAGATGTCATCAAGCGCGCGCAGCCGCAAAGGGCGTAAACATCTGCAGAAGCGCTAGTTGCGACACTTGGCGGTAGGGATTTTTTAGCCAAGACGCGCGCCCGGTGCGATTGGGTGTTTCATTGCCCGGTGGAGGGTCGGTAGCCTTTGGGATTCGAGTTCTCGCGGCCGTGCCCGTCAATTTCACGAATGACTAGTTGGTCTGGTCCCTCTTACTTACACAGGAATTTCATGAAGCTTTTCGACACGATGAATCAGCATGGTCACGAGCGCGTGGCATTCCATGTCGACCCAGTCACCGGTCTGCGGGCGATCATTGCGCTGCACTCCACAGTCCTCGGCAATGCACTTGGCGGCACCCGTCGCTGGGCGTACACCGACGAGAGCGAAGCGATCCGTGACGTGCTGCGTTTGTCAGAGGGCATGACTTACAAGTCGGCCGCTGCGGACCTGCCGATGGGCGGCGCGAAGAGCGTCATCATGATTGAGAAGGGCAAGGTTCCTACCGAGGCGGAAGCGCGCGCGATGGGCCGCTTTGTGAACACCTTCAACGGTCAATACATTGCCGCCGAAGACGTCGGTGTGAACACCCAGTACTGCGATTGGATGGCGCAGGAATCGAACCACGTCATGGGTGGCATCACTGTCAGCCACGGCGGTGATCCGAGTCCGTTCACGAGCCAGGGTTGCTTTAACGCCATGAAGGCATGCTTGGCGCACACTGGCCGTAAAGTGGATTTCTCAGGCTTGAAGATTGCGGTTCAGGGCCTTGGTGCTACCGGCTACGAACTTGCGAAGCGTTGCCGTGCTCACGGCGCGACTGTTGTTGGAACCGACATCAATCCAGCCGCGATTGAGCGTGCCGTGAAGGAGCTTGGCGTCGAGGCACTGAAGCCTGGCCAAGACATCTTTGCGCAGGATTGCGACATTCTTGCACCATGCGCTTTGGGTGCAGTTCTCAATAATTCCACCATCAAGCACCTTCGCTGCGCCATCATTTGCGGAACAGCAAACAACCAGTTGCATGAGCCGAATATCGACGGTGCTTCGCTGAAGCAGCGTGGCATCTTGTACGGGCCAGACTTCATTGTGAATGCTGGTGGCGTCATTCGTCTTGCTGGGCTCTACCTTGGCATGACCGAGGCAGCGCTCGACAAGAAGATTGAGCAGATTGAGCACACAACGCTTGCTGTCCTCAAGGAGGGCAAGAACGACGCCAGCGAATACGTGGCTGCAGTGAACTACGCCAAGCGCCGCATTGAGGCGGGGCGCGCGAAGGGTGCTGCAACAAAGCATCCCGCGATGGTTTAAATCTGTTCTGAGGTAACGCGCGACAAACTTTCCAACCGCCCCGGTTATGCCGGGGCGGTTGTGTTTCCGTGGTGAATATGCGCACGTTGCAGATACATCCATGCGCCGGTGCCAACAATCGCAAGTGACACGACGTGGTATCCGCCAAACGCTGCAAACCAGCGCACGTCATCCCGCATGAATTCGTGAGCGAATCGGAATGTGCCGTATGCGATCAAATAGATATTGAATCGCTGCTCACGCTGCCAATTGAAGCGCATGGCGCAGGCAGTCCATACAAAGAATGCGAGGTTGAACATCATCTCAATAGCTGGTGCCGGCCAGCGCGTGTGGCCGTGCGTATCAGTGACGGTCCACCATGCCGCAGCACATACGGTTCCCTGACAGCAGCCAGCGAACATGCATCCGATCCTTCCAAGCGCAAGCGCAAGAGGAACGGTCACAGCGAACATATCGCCAGTGCCTTGCTTGTATCCAGTGACCTGCTTGGCGGTCTCCACACCAAGCACGCCACCCAGAAGAGCGCCCGTCACACTGTGCCCAGTGAGAAGGGCCATAGGCTCGTGCCGGTAGTGCCAACCCTCGGCCAGCAAAAAGGCGACCTTTGCCCCGATATACGCACCAGCCAGGGCACCGCCGTACACGGCGTACAGGCGATCATCAGGAGTCCGCCCATCGGTCCGGGCAAGCCGTTTCCACAGCAGCGCGGTCACCACAATGCCCACCACCGTAGTGACCACATACACCGGGCTCCCAACCACAATCCCCGTCACCACAAAATGGTCCGGGGGGAACGGGAGGAACGGGAGCAATTTCTGTGATGGCCAGGTTTGTGGGATTGCATGCGCATATCAAGGAGTTAAATTGGTCCGGGAGGAATGGGACGAATTTCCGTAGTGGCGGCAGAAGCTGTCGAGCGAGCCGTCGGTGCGGATCACGTGCGTGCAGCAACGGTCGATGCGGTCTTGGTCGAACGTCCACGCATCCATGAATGGCTTGATGAAGATTCGAAACGGGTCTTCTGGGCGTAGTTCCAGCGCCTTTAGCAACTCTCCCAGTGGTTCGGTCTCGCAACCGCACTTCGCTAAGTCCTCAATGTTGTAATTCACGCGGTTTTGCAGAAAGCTGGCGTACTTTGGAACATCAATCAATCGACTCAGACCCACCGGACCCACCGGTGTGCGCAGGATGTACCCAATCGTGTGGCAGTTTGGGTCGCCACATGGCAATGGCGTGAAGTCGGCCTCGGCCAGCAATTCTGGTGCTTGCTTCACACACGCGCGCACAGCATCTGAAACACCCATGGTGTTGACAATGCCACGCGCGTTCGTTCCTGCACCCGTACCGGCGCCCGGGAACACGGGAAGGGTTCGGCTCTCGACATTCGCCACACGACC
>Ga0247837_1008384_pt1 | contig 13019 bp, 17 predicted proteins | sample LaCtaG_2_FD_187115 | JGI IMG/M metagenome (GOLD analysis project Ga0247837, IMG submission 187115) | Freshwater microbial communities from meromictic Lake La Cruz, Castile-La Mancha, Spain - LaCruzMarch2015_14.5m | ecosystem: Environmental > Aquatic > Freshwater > Lake | place: Spain: Castile-La...
AGCCATTGGCTTGTCCCACAACTGGGGGAAATTCTGAAAATAAAATTAAGACTGAAACCTACAAGTCTCACAATTTACACCCATCATTTCTTCCTCAGACGACGACCAAATATTTTCCCACACACGCTGTTGACTTGGTCATTATTGACGAAGCACACCACTACTCAGCCAAAACAAAGAAAAATTTTATTGCTTTTCTCCAAAGGAAAAGAAAAAAAGGTAAAACCGATCATCTGACTCAAAACATTTTTTATCTGGATCATTATTAAGAAGAACTGATTACTGTGAAAATGAACAACATTCTTGAAAACCAAAAAAGAGATGAATCAAAAAATGAACATGATTTGAATTATAGAAAAAAATTGGACAAAGTTGTAAATTTGTATTAAATCAGACAGTTTTTTGTTTAAATATTTAAAATTTTATAAATTTTAAAAAAGGAAAATCAAAATTAAATTGTTTAAACTTCCATTTGGGGATGAAAGAATTTATTCGTTAAAATATGTTGTAATTATTTGTTTTAGAGCAATTTCTTTTCTCAAGACAATTCTCTAAGCACAAAAAAACAGTTCAGTATTAGCTTTATCTATTTAGTAATAGCTCCCAAGACTATTTCTGAACAAACTTCAGACAATACTTGAACAGCCATGTTAAGTACAACATATTCAACTACAGTATTTAATTTTGAAATTTCCATTACAACTTTCAATCTTTATGAACAGTTTAATAGACAATTAATTTAATAGAGTTGAAGTTCGCTTACCAGAGTGGGGGGTTTAACCGAGTAACCCCCCTAAACCTCTGAACTCTTGTTGGTAAAAACCGTAATAAGTACAAAAGTAATTCCTATTTTTGTTGGGCTTAATAAGTTTAATTATTTTCTCGTAACTATTTCACAAATCTACAAAACAATAAACTCTGCAGATTGTATTTTTTAATTTTTTATAAAATTTATATTTTAAAAATAGTTTTAAAGAAATTCAATTATAAACATGAAAACTAAATTCTTATGTTTTTTACTTAGCTGACATCTAACGGAAAAGTTACAAACTTCTACTGATAATCCTATTCATAGAGCGCGCTTTAATCAATATGTAAGAAATTATTTTTCAAATTTGTGAAGAAAAGCGCCATCTACAAAAAGTAACGCGAGTTTGCATTAATTTTTTACGTCCAATTTTTCCATCACTTTGAAATGAAGACCGTGAATAAAAATAAAGTATTTGGAAAACTCACAAAAAATGAAATAATTCTATTAAAGAAACCAATCAAACAATTAAATTTCAAGTATGCAACACGTGAGCATGCTTTCGGTTATATTAATTTATTAGAGCATAAGATAAATGCAATTAGAGAAATTTCTCGCCTTGGGAAAGATTTTGATGATTCAATCAAATTTGATTCGCAATTTGTGTATTATTTACTAGTAGATGCATGGTTGGTAATGAATGATTATTTAAGATTGAAAGATGAATTTTTGTATCAAAAATATGCTAAAACTGAAGAAGACAAGTTAACATGTGAAAGTTGTAAAGTAGAAAAAAAGCTAAATGGAAATATTCCTTGTGCATGTTAAACCTTAAACAATTTTAACAAAGCGTTACACATATTTGAGAATTAGTTCAGCTTTACAACAAATTAACATGTGTCTAGATTTAAGAAAAAATGAGGGTAAAAAAGTGGAATCTTGTAAAGTTATGTCAACAGTGAATTATTTTTAACCAAAAATTTTTAGAATGTCTGTTAAACTGACTGAAAACGATTTCTCGGAGGGTGGAAGATTTTTTAACCTGTCTATTGAAAAAAAGCTTCCCATTCCCAAGCAAATTTTGGACTATCTCTATGGAAATTGCTTTCAAATGTGTAAATTGACTCAACTAAATTTGTTGAAATATATCTGGCAACTTAAGGGAGTTGAAATGTTCAAATGTTTATGTCATTCTAATAATCATCTCGTTACAAAAGAAGAATACAATGAACAACTAACTAAAGAAAACCCTTTGAAAATTGAAGATTTTTATGAGAATGGAAAACTTGCTGGTGTTATTTTAAAAGCAGATCTCCCAATAGACTTATCAATTTTGGAAAATGTTTGGGGTGATTTATCTTACTTTCAACAAATACCAAATGGGGAGTGTTTCAAAAGAGATGAATATTTACTACAGTTGATGAAGGAAGCCTACAATTTGAAATATGATAATGTTGAAACATTTCTGTGCCCATGTAAAAATCACCTAATTCTTACATCCAATGTTTGAAAGTGCTATACAGCGCTATGTAGCGCTATTAAGCGCTACATAGCGCTATAAATAAATGATAAAAAATATTTGATGTTTTTAAATTTTATTTTTACAGAAAGCATGGGAAATAACAAATTTATTTTTTAACAGTCCATGTAGGAAATTCAGTAACATTTTTTGTAGCAATAGGTTTTGTAGTTGATATATTTTTTGGTCTCCCACGTTTCTTTGGTGTGGGTGTTGCAGGTTCTAAAAGTGTTTCATTAGTATTTGATTCACTTAAATTTTTACCATCACTCCAATAATCAAAAGTATCATGAAATTCTTCATTTTCTGAATCACTTTTATTAACAGAGTCATCCAAGTTAATATTTTGGTTAAAACCTTTATGGGCTGTTTTAGATTCCAAATGTCTTTTCAAATCATGTTTTCTTGTATATTTTTTACTGCAAATATGACATGGAAATCCTGCTTCATTTGTAATAACTTTTCCTGACCTCAGTTTTCTTAAATCTGATTGGTCACTTAATGCAGCAATAGGACTAGTTTTTTTCCCTACTTTATTTTTAATAGATGGTTTATAAAATAAATCTGGGATAATTGATCCTTGGTCTGTATCTTGTGGACATTTTTCATCCAAGGGGTTTGTATAAATATTTTGCACATCTTGAATGGGTGTTTCGATTGTCTGTGTAATTATTGGTTGTTCTGGAACAATTTCCGGCAAAACCTCAGGTATAAATTCATCCACAATTGGAGTGGGATTGGCATAGGGGATGGTGTCTTTTGCTGTTGGTATATCTGATCCAACCTGTATACCCATATCTTTTCCTGAAATTTTTTCAAGAAGTTTTTCAGAAATAGACTTATCTTCTTTTAAATCTTTTTTCATATTTAATTCTTCTACTGCAACTTTATCTTTTTCTTCAATACTGCTTAATAGTTTTTGGTACACACTTGGTGTTACCAAAAACATTTTTTGATAGGCAGATGGGCTTTTATTTTTCATTTTACAAAAAGACTAGCTAGAAAAGGGACAACTGAGGCTAATAAAAATGGAAGACCTTTACCTTCTTGTTTCAAAATTTCACGTCTTTTAAATACAGGCTGTTTTTTATCTGCAATAGTTTTCAGTCTGTGAATCGAACATTTACTTTTTATGAAGCTTCTAATTTTGTTTTGTTTTCCTTTTGATAAGAGTGAAGGGTTGTAGATAAGATTAAATACGCATTCACAAACATTATTCACTGTATCATCTGGGAGGTTATCAACCATAGATTTAAATTCTCTAGACTTCAATTTTGTTAAAACTTTTAACATGGAAATGTCTTTTTTTAATTTATGGGGTTTTACTTGTCTCTTCATTATTGTTTAGTTTCTAAATATACACGTGTTGGAAATTCGTGTGGGAAAATATGAGACAATACTTTTACAGCTGGAGCAGTTTCAGGAGAAAAATCTAACACGAGATAACCGTACGGATGTTTTGTTGCTTCTCTTAAAACCTGAGGGATAAACGTGTGATTGCCAGGACTATATTGCTTTCCTAATATACTGCCTTGAAGTTTGTCCCTCTCATTTTTCATTAACACCATATATTGTGAATTTCTTGCCATTGTTCTAAAAACCTTATCTTGATAAAACAAATTTTGAGTCAGAAATATAATACTGCAATTCATGTGGTGACTCAGGTTACAAAATAAATTTTCAAAATCTGTATTTATATCAGACATGCAATCATCAAATATGATCATTGAACCTCCTTTGTCCGTGTATGGATCCACCATTTCTTTAATGTCGTCTAAAGTTGGCATTTGTTTTGAAACATCAACTAATTCATGAATTAATTTGCTTTCTTTCATCTCACCATACATGTCTTGCATCATTTTATAAAATAAGAAAACTTTAACTGGGGGGTCAGTAAAAATTTGGTCTCCCAAGGTTAACAAATTTTTCACCCAACTTGTTTTACCAGACCTTGTTGGTCCAACAAGCATTAAATTAAAACTTGATTTCAATCTTATGTCAAATGGCATTTTAAGAAGTTTTACTTAATTAACAAAATGAAACATCTTAGATATAGAGAAATTTATTAAAAACATCATGTCAAAGAAAAAACACATTTTGAAAGAAAATTTTTTAAGATGATGATGCGATCTGCAGCGCTGATGAATTCCCCAACATTTTGAGTAGATTTGAAAATGTTTTCCAAAAGTGATTGGTAGAAGTTCATAGTATTTTCTTTGTCATTTAGTGCTCTTATGAAAAACCAAAATTGGTTTTCATTAGATATTAAATCATAGCCTTCAAGAGTTTGATATAAATTGTAATTGACATCTTTCTGCAATTTGATTTTTTCATATTCTTTTGTGGAAAACATCTTCACGTCTTCCCCAAACAATTCTTTGGCGTGATAATGTAGAAAACATCTAATATTTTTAATAAGTCTCTTGTGTTCATTGATTTCCTGACCCGCCACAAAGGTCCAACCAAAAGACTCTGGAGTTATCGTCTCTAAAAACAGTTGTTTCATTCTCAAATGTTCATCAATGCGAACAAACTCTGAAATATGTTCATAGAGGGAATCCAGAGGAAACAGTTCCGTTAAAAGATTATTCATCTTTTTCTTTTTCTTCTTCTCTGTCAAAATCAGAAGAAAAATAATCTCTGAAACTGTAAAAAAGATGGAAAATTTTCAGTGTGTCCTGATAATTCTTTAATTCCTCTTCTAATATTTGGGTGTCAGTGAAATTTATATTACCACCATTTTTCAAACAAACTAATTTTGTTTGCAAATATTCCTTCACACATTTGACAAAATTCACAACTGTGTTGGTGTGACCCAACAAATGTCTAAAATTGTCACTTGTAAAAACCATGAATTTTTGTTGATTGGATCTTGAAATTAAATATTCAAGTTGATCTGCTGCAATGTAGTGTCTATCCATCAATTTAAATAAACTTGCACTGCTAAATGGTTTTGAATGACAATCATGGCCTTTCTTGAATTTAATTTCTGTTAAATTATATTTTCCAAAACTAGATTGATTTAATTCAACATGTTCACTCATAACTTTATGCTTAGAAATTGCCATTTGAAATTTGTTGCACAAATTATATCCAATTTCCAAATGTTTTTCACTAGAAAATACTGTGTCTCTCCCATAGTATTTATCTGGGTAAGAATGAATATAATCAAAACAAGTGCACTCCATTACCTTTGATAGTTTTTCAAGAACTGAGTGACTATTTTAATAGGCTCAAAGATTTTATACTGCAATATTTGGTAAAAAGCCAAAAAATGTGTTAGAATTTCACCATGCTTTCATTTTTAGACAAGTTAGAACTTGTCTGAACATGATAGAACATGTCAGGTCAGAAACATTGAGAAAGTCAGCTAACTTTCTAATTTAATTTGAATTTCACCATGCTTTCATTTGTAGACAAGTTAGAACTTGTCAGAACATGATAGAACATGTCAGGTCAGAAACATTGAGAAAGTCAGCAAGTTGGTGGTAACTTTCAAATTTAATTTGAATTTCACCATGCTTTGAAAATTTCAGACAAGTTTAAACTTGTCTGAAGTTATTTTCACTTTATTTTTTGAACTTAAGCCAAATTGGAGAACTCTAAATTCATGATTATGTGTTGGCTGCCAATAAAATTACTTAGTGTGCCATCATGATTCCTAAAATTAATCTCAATAACAGATATTTCTGTGTTCAATAGAGGAAGATAATTTTTGTTTTTAAATTCTTGAATCACATAGTTACTTCTTTCTCTAGGGATTGGAATAATCCTTAATATGTCTCTATATTCACTACCCACAATTGTTGGTTGTACAATGTTAGCATAAGCAACAATGTAATCTGGTGCTAAGAAGTTTAGATCAAATCCACCATCAAATATGTGCAAACCTTTTTTAAAGGAAGTAAATTTCTTTTTAAAATTTATTAAACCTTTGTATCCTAAAATGCCTAACAGGTAATTTGAAATGGCAGCAGTTCCATTTTTAATTTCAATTTGAAATTGATTACCATTGACAAATTTAGCATGCATACCCACACTCAATGATGAATTGATATCATTTACTATTTCATCTTTAGTGTAAACTTTGTCATCTCTAAATTCAAGTTTCACTGAGGGTTGTTTTGGGTCCATTTGCCATATAATAATTCTGTCAAATCTGTCTCCAACAAATGTGTTGAATAGATTTGGGTGACTAATTGAGGTTAGAGCCACTTTCCAATTTCTGTCTTGGTTAAATGACAGAGTGTTGGGCAATTGTATTTTGAAAACAGTATTATTATTATCTGGAAAGAATTCACTTTTTTTGGAAGTTATCCTTACATTAAAGGATTTATTATTCATTTTAATTCTATCAAATTTCAACTTTAACAAAGTTGGGACACCAGGTAAAAGTTGTAATTGATTAGTATTTTCATCTGTTAAGGCAATATCAATAGTTCTTAAAGTAGTGTTTGCTAACTTGATTTTTTGAGGCTGATCAAACTCTTTGTAAAAATAATTGCTTTGAACATTTTTAAAGTCGGGACAAAAACAAAGCAAATCTTTAGAGTGTGTGTTGTTAAAAATTTGAGAAGAAATTATTGAACTTTGCACTCTTATAATTTCTGGAATCCTTTCATCTTGAAAATTTACACACTTTCCACCAATAATTTTATATGAGTTAACATTCAAATAAAACCCAAAATAAATTTCATTCTTGTATGTCACAATTTTTTTAAAAATGTCTTTATATATCTCATAACTGGACAGTGTTTTTATCCCAAAAATTAGTTGTTGCAATGGAGTCAATGGTTCACCCTGAATGCGTTTTTCCCATGCAGCAGTTGTAATCAGTGAATTATTTGTAATTTTAAAAGTTTCCATAAATGTTGGATGTATTAATACCCAAAAGTCCTGTTTTGGATTATTGCTTATGGTTAAAGTTTTATCTTTAAATTCCCATTTCAACAAATTGTCTTCATTTTGCATCTTACACATTTCTATCACATTTTTGTCTGTATACCACCGATCTTCCAAAAAATATTCTTTAAATATTACTAATTCACTTTCAGTCTTAGAAAAATCAAAATTGTATCCATCCATACATACTTTGGCTCTATATTCATCAGCTGAATTTAATGCAAGCATGCAGTTTGAATTGTATAGCCCAATATCTGTTACTACAATACTAGGTATACCTACTTTATTTGGGACAACCACATTTCTAAACTTACAAGAAAAACCAATTGCTTCTAAAGATACTTGTATATTTTCATTTTCAAGTGAAATAATATTTGGCAAAGTATTATAAAATTTTGTTAGTGAATTGTCATTGAAAATTTCTTCACAACTGTTAGATAATAGGTAAATTTGGTCAGGAATAGACATTTTCACTTTTTTCTTCTTAGTTTTCACTTATATTTTCTTGCCATTAGCTTTAAATAATGAATACTGATGGCTTAGCGCTGTCAAGCGCTTGAAAGCGCTTGAAAGCATTGATTGTCTTAAAATTCTTGAGTAACATCTTCACTATTTATCCAAGAATTGTATGTCTCATTAAAACCTTTCCACTTGACAAAATATTCCAAAATGTTGTTTCTTTTCCTTCTTTTTAAAACTTTTTCTATTCTAAAAACATCACCAGAAACTTTTACTAGTTCAAAAGCATAAAAACTACCAATAATTGTTTCATCTCCATTATAAGTTTCAAGAACATACATTGGAATAATATTCTTGGTCTTGACTTCTTTGATTCTAAAAATTTCTAATTGCTGTTGTTCATTGTATCCTCTAGAGAATTTAGTTTTTAATTTGGCAATTCTGACGGTGTCACCAACTTTAAAAACTACTGGTTTCTTTTTAATTTTTTGGTGATATTTTGAAGCTTTATTTCGAATTGATAAATGAATTGATGGGTCTGTTTCTGCTATAAAAGGGGTTGTGTCAATCATTCTATGGTTTCTATTATTGTAAGTTTCTACAATTTTGGGTAGGACGTCAATATATCTTTGAGTTTCATTTTCAGTCATGTATCTGTAAATTAAATCTTGCAAAGATCGATTGAATCTCTCAATAAATGCAGCATGAATGGAAGTGTCAGGATTGAAACATCTAATTTGATTTTGAACGCAAAAGTCTTTAAAGTGTTTATTTGAGAATTCAGTTCTGAAAATAAAATAAGAAAAATTGTAATATGAGAATTTTTGCAAAAAGGAAATAGCATGTTGTAAAGTCATTAAAGAACACATATGTCCAAAATTCCATTAACCTAAAATCTTTTTAGCTTAAAAATAAATTTACCCTCTGTCCATAGAAATATTCTTTGGTTTTTCTCCAGCTTCTTCAATTATGCTTTTAAACTCATGTAATACTTTTAATCCACTCTTGTCTTGCAGTCCTCGCACAAAGGCAAATCTTGTAAATGTATCAATTACCGTCAATAAATATTTGATGCCGTCATTATATGGTGCTAATTTTTGAAAATCTAGCAAATCCATTTGAAACATGTAACGTTTAAAGTGAGAATAAGTTGGATTTCTTTGAGCTGATCTGAAACCTTTGTGTAAAGTGTAACTTTCAATTGTTGAAAGGATTTCTTTAATTTTATTTTGACTTAATTTTCTTTTATAGTAATTATAAATATTGGTAATTCCACTAAAAGCAATCGGATGACCAGGAGTTTTATAATTAAGACGTAAATCATTTTCACAATCATCAGGCGTGTCCAAATTGGAAACATTTTTTAATTGAGGTGGGTCGTGTAAATTCATTAGATCAAACTGTACCGCCCTTTTTTACAAGGTGAACAAGGTTTTTTCTTTTTTCTTTTTCTTTTTCTCCCACCTCCTTTAAGTGTTGTGGCAATTGCTTTTTTGGCATCATTGATTTGATCAGTGGCTGTTTCCTTAAATGCCTTACCTTCTAACAAATCTACGGCTATATTAGTTGCTGCACTTTTACCAATATCAATAGCTGTGTTCCCCAGTTTCCTCGCTAAATCACTTGATAAAACTTTTTTTCCAACATTTAACCCCATGCTTGCCATAGGTTTAAGAAACCTAAATAGACCACTTAAAAGAGATCCAATACCCCTACCACGTTGAAAACGTGCACCATCGTGAAAATTAAGACTCATTTTTTGTTAATTTTAGATATCTATGAATTGAAATAGTACTGATGTTAAGTTTCTCTGCAATCTTTTCCATAGATATAGGAAATTTAATTTGTTTGCAGTATTTGTAAATAGCTGTAGCTAATACAGTACTGGGATTATGTCCTGTTTGAAGAATTTTAATATTCTCCTTAATTACTGAATGACTATTTTTGGGTAAACCTAGCATTATACAGTATTTTTCAAGTTGAATTGTAGGCTCAATTATTACAGTTTCATTGTGCGATTGGAAGTCATAAATTTGACAATCGGTAAAACCAGTCACAGCGCTTATTTCCTTAATTGACACACCACATTTTAAATCATTTAAAGTTTTATAAATTACAAAAGCTGCAGCATTTTCTTTTTTCTGAAATTTGATAGGCAATTGTTCCAAATTTGTTAGAATATCATGTTGAAAATAATCTGGCATTTGCAATCTAGATAATATTTCCAAAACATAATCTCTCATGGGGTTCAGTTGTTTTTCTTTGTAAATATTGGGAGTCAAATAGAAATTTGATAGTACTAATCCACAATCTGTGCAAACAATAACACCACCAATTTGATCTATAATCTCATTTAAATGATTGCATGGATCTTCTCCACTATCCATTGTATTTCTTTTGTATTTTGACACCCAACTATAACAATTTTACCACTGTGAAAAATGATTGCAGTTCCTTTATGAAACTTTACAAATAAACCGGGAAATTTTTGGTTGTTATATTTTACTTTTTCGAATATTTTTCTTCTCACAATATCAACCAAGTTTAAATGTTTGTTGAGATTTGTTGAGGCAATAATGTTATCTATACACAAATTATAATGTGTGCAATTAAGTAGTTCTTCAATTTCTTTTATAGCCAAATTCACACAACTTAGATTTCTTATTTTAGTAATATTAATGTGACTTTCAATTAAATTTTTTGTCTTGAAGAGAATGAAAGTATGTTGAGCTTTTATGACAACAAAATTATTGTGAATTTTCGAAGAAATGTTTTTTTCTTTCAAAATTTCACACACAATATTTAAGGGTATCGCGTTAATTTTAATACTGACTTTAACGTTTGCTACATTAAACATCATAATAAACTGAGGATAAATTTGCAAGTAGAAAGCTTTTATAAGAAAAATGTCTAAAGCAGGAGTTGGGACTTTCATTACTGAAAACCATGAGCTAGCTTCAAGTGGGCTGGCTTTATTTGATCAGCCAATCATCGACAGTTCTTTACTACAAGGAAAATTTATTACAATTTACCCAAGTTCTGTTTTGCAAGATAATGGACCATTTGACTTTATTATCCCAAGTGATGGGCAAGATTTTACAGACCTACCATTTACAAGATTAGAAGGTTGCATTGAAATATTAAATCTTGCTGGTGCAACACTTACTGAAACAGACATTAATGCTTATGTGAATTTGTTGCCACAATCTCTTTTTAAACAAATTGAAGTTTCTGTGAATAATACTCAAATTGCTGACTTATCTACCCCAACATATGCTTTTAAAAGTTATATTGAAACAGTTCTTACTTATCCTAAAGATGCTAAAGAAACCACACTGCTTCTAGAACACTTCAACAAAGACACATTAGAAAAAGAAAACATTTTCACACTTTTGAACTCAATTTCATTTAACAAACGTAACCAATTTGCCAAAAAAGGAAAAATCTATTTTTCAATGCTTTTACATATTGATTTCTTTCATTCAACTAAACTTCTTTTGCCAGGTTGTGAGATTAAACTTAAGTTTATTAGAAATTCAGATACTTTTTCTCTGCTAGGTGATACCTTACAAGCAAAAATTAAATTCCACGAGTTAAAATTAATGATTCGTCGAGTAACTGTTGAACCAACAATTGCAAGCAAGATTGAAGATGCAATCAACAAGACTCCAGCTATTTACCCTATTACTCAAAGTAAAATTAAAACCTTTCTTATTCCCAAAGATGTCAGACAAGAAAGAATTAGCAACATTTTTAGGGGTGTTTTACCAAGATCAATTATTGTTGGTTTTGTTACTACAGATGCTGCTAACGGTACTATTAATGCAAACCCATTTAAATTCGAACATTTTAAGTTAAATCATTTTCAAATGTATATCAATGGAGACCCATTATTGACTGAAGCTTTCCAACCAGATTTTGCAAATTCGAAATTTTTTAGAGAATATAGATGGTTTATGGATAATTTGGGGTGGGCACATGACAAAGAATCTAATGGTGTCACTATGGAGGAATTTAAAACTAATACCTTCTTTTTACCATTTGATCTTTCACCCGATCTTTCTAATGGTGCTACTCTTTCCCAACTTAAGGAGGGCAGTTTGGATGTGTTAGTGAGTTTCAATGAAAATCTTGCCCAAAATGTTCAAATGATTGTTTTTGCTACATTTAATGAATTACTCTTAATTGATAAAGACAGAAATGTTACACTAGTTTAAAATGACTGTTACAAATGGCTACATTGAAAAAACTGGTTTCAAAATTCTAAAAAACTTTCTTGGATGTTTCCCATCTGACCTACAACCCAAAACAAGGAAAGAAAATTTTTCCATTGTTTTTAATTTATCTAAACATGATGAAGAAGGCACTCATTTTGTTGCCATCTATACAAATAAAACTGAACTAATTTATTTTGACTCTTTTGGTAAACCCATGGAAAATGTGCTTCTTAAAAATTTTGTAAAAAAACATATAAAGAAAAAAAAATATAGCTTTAACAACACTAAAATTCAGCATGACCAAAGTTCTTTTTGTGGAATATTTTGCTTATCCTTTTTAACCTCTATGGAAAATAAACAGACTTTAAAAAAATTTATTTCCAATTTTAACCTAACCCAACTAGAAAAAAATGATAAAACATGTACAAATGTATTAAAAACAATGATTCTTTATTCAAAATAAAACAATTTAAATATGAAAATACAATGCTTTTTTATTTTGCGACTACAACAATTTTAACAAAAACGACATTTATTATAGGCTTCTCTTGGTCTTTTACTAATGTACTGATTAAGTAATCTCTTTTTCCAAAATTGCAAACCTGAAATATTAGAAAGAAAAAAAACAAAAATTTCAGATAATGAAATTGAAAAAATACTTTGTCTTTTTTTCTTTCTTTAAATTCACCAGATGGCGACTTTATTATCACAAGCCAGAAAATTGAGATCTTCAGTTTTTGTCTGAATGATTTTAAGGCATTTCTCAATTTTTTCGAAGTGGGAGGGGTAAAAATATCTCTGTGGCCACATGTCTGCTCTATCGATGCAGTTCTCAATGAAATTTGAACATCTCTTTATTTGTTTAATCGCGTCGTATACAGTAGAAAAAGGTTCTGTAAAGAATGCAATAAAGGAAATTAAATTAAAACAGTAAATAGTCTATTGAGTAAGCCTATCAGAGATTTTTCCTTTGACCATTCTCAAAATTAGGAATTAAAAAAAGTCTTATTTTCGGAAATGATGTACTTTAATCCCTCAATAAGTTTTGGGGCGTCTTTAAGGCTGACATTGAATTCGAAGCACTTGTCATCTTTAATTTTTTTTTGAAAAATTAATGCAGCCCAATCTGGGTAGGTTACTTTCCCCGATGACATTGTAGCCCCAGCTAACATCT
>Ga0247837_1008388_pt1 | contig 13019 bp, 10 predicted proteins | sample LaCtaG_2_FD_187115 | JGI IMG/M metagenome (GOLD analysis project Ga0247837, IMG submission 187115) | Freshwater microbial communities from meromictic Lake La Cruz, Castile-La Mancha, Spain - LaCruzMarch2015_14.5m | ecosystem: Environmental > Aquatic > Freshwater > Lake | place: Spain: Castile-La...
GTATTACCGCTGAAGATTTAAAAGGTAAAACCATTGTTTCGGCTGTAAAAGGTATGGTGCCTCATACCAAACAAATAGTTGGCGATTTTTTTATGAATGATTTTCAAATTCCAGAAGATAAAATTGTGGTTATTTCTGGACCTTGTCATGCTGAAGAAGTAGCTTCTGAGAAACTGTCATACTTAACCATTGCAAGCTCCAATCAAAACATTGCCAGACATTTTGCAAGCATGCTTGCAAATAAAAATATTAGAACAGTTATTTCAAAAGATGTTCGAGGAACCGAATATGGAGCAGTGTTAAAAAACATATATGCTGTTGCGGCTGGAATGTGTAATGGATTGGGTTATGGCGATAATTTTCAAGCTGTGCTAATGAGCAATGCCATTAGAGAAATGAAACGTTTTTTACGTACTATAACCGATGCTGATAGAAAAATAAACCACTCTGCATACCTTGGCGATTTATTGGTAACAGGCTACTCTCAACACAGCCGTAACCGTACTTTTGGAACCATGATTGGTAAAGGATATTCGGTTAAATCGGCTCAACTAGAAATGAAAATGATAGCAGAAGGTTATTATGCTACCAATACGGTTTATGAGTTAAACCAAACCATGAACATCAAAATGCCAATTATGGATGCCATGTATAATATTATTTACCGAAACCTTCCAGCTAAATTTGAAATAGAAAAGCTGAGTGAAAAATTGGTATAAACATAAAAGAAATAAATGCAAAAAAGCAAGTCAAGTTCGTTTGATAACAATGTTTTAAAACGATTATTTAAGTTATCAAATCCTTATGCAAAACTGTTTTGGTTTACTTTTTTATTCACCATTTTATTTGCGCTTTTATCTACTATTAGGCCTTACCTAATTCAGCATGTTATTGATAATTTTTTGCCTACAAAAGATTTCAGAAACATTTATATTTACTCTGCAATTATTTTTGGACTGTTAATTATTTCAACAGTTTTTCAGCTACTTTCAAGTTATTTGGGTGCATTGCTTGGGCAATTAATTATTAAAGATTTACGCGCAAAAGTATTTTCTCATTTAAGTAAATTACGTTTAAAGTTTTTCGACAATACGCCTGTTGGAACGCTGGTAACCCGCTGTATCAGCGATATTGAAACCATTACCGAAGTTTTCAGCGAAGGATTTATCAGCATCATGGGCGACTTATTGCAAATAATTTTCATCCTAGGTTTTATGTTTTACGAAAGTTGGAAATTAACCTTGGTAAGTCTCGCTGTTTTCCCATTTTTACTCATTGCTGCTTATTGGTTCAAAGAGCGTGTAAGGGTTTCGTTTGAAGAAGTAAGAAACAAAGTTGCAGAACTAAATACTTTTGTTCAAGAACATATTATTGGCATGCAAATAGTTCAAATTTTTAACAAGCAAGACGAGGAATTTGAAAAGTTTAATGCTATCAATAAACAACACAGAGATGCAAATATTAAAGGTGTTTTTTATTATTCAGTTTTCTTTCCAATTGTCGAAATTATTTCGAGTATTGCCATAGGTTTAGTGGTTTGGTATGGTGCCAAAGAAACCATTGTTGGTGCAGCTTCAGCAGGTGTAATTGTAGCATTTATTATGTACATCACCATGTTTTTCAGGCCTATTAGGCAAATAGCCGATAAGTTCAATACTTTGCAAATGGGAATGGTAGCAAGCAAGCGTATTTTTGCTTTAATTGACGATGAATCACACGTTGAAACTAGTGGAAATTTACCACTTGAATCGCTCCAAAATCAAATAGAATTTAAGAACATCAGCTTTGCATATATTGACGAAGATTATGTACTAAAAAATATTTCGTTTACCTTAAACAAAGGAAAAAACATGGCTTTGGTGGGTGCAACTGGTGCAGGAAAATCGTCTATCATTAATTTATTGAGCCGCTTTTACGATTATCAAAAAGGCGATATTTTAGTTGACGGAATAGAACTAAAACAATACCAAACCGATAGTTTAAGAAGCCATATTGCTGTGGTATTGCAGGATGTATTTTTATTCAGTGGTTCTATTTATGACAATATTACTTTGTTCAATAAAGACATTACCATGGAACAAGTGGTGGCTACTTCAAAATTATTGGGAGCTCATGAGTTCATTAGTCGTTTGCCAAATGGTTACCACCAATCGGTACAAGAACGTGGCTTAACTTTAAGCATGGGCCAAAGGCAATTGATTTCGTTTGTAAGAGCCATGGTGGTAAATCCAACTGTGTTGGTGTTAGACGAAGCCACTTCAAGCATTGACCAAGAAACAGAAGATATTATTCAATATGCCATTGCAAAAATGATGGAAGGCCGAACCAGCATTGTTATTGCTCATCGACTATCAACGATTCAAAAAGCCAATGAAATTTTGGTGTTAGATAAAGGCGAAATAAAAGAACGTGGAACTCACGAAAGTTTATTGCAAATAAAAGATGGCTTTTATACCAGTCTTTATGAAACACAGTTTAAGAAATAGAATTATCTTACAGCAGGATTCTTATGTAAAGTTCTTGAATCTACATAGTATTTATTAAAGGAACCACCATTTGCAGCACCTCTATCATAAAAACTTACCACATAAGCTATGGTTGAATCAACAGAAAACTCTAACAAATAAACTGGCTCAAACTGAGGCAATGTTTTCAATGGAAAATTAAATATTGGATTGATGCCTTTTTTTGCTTGATTGTAATATTTAATAAGAGAATCCTTATAATACAAATCTTCAATCACTAAAGCTGAATTTATTACTGTACCAAAGGAATCATAGCAATAGTAAATTGGTTTTGATAGCACATTTTTTCGGTAAAATTTACTAAAGTAATAACTACCCAAAACAAAGAAAATTCCAATACTAATTGCAATTACTGTTGTTCTTCTGTTCACCTATTTATTTTTTTAACAATTGTAATCAATTACAGTAATATTCCCTACCAAACATATTTCACAAATTATTTCATGAAAACTAAAGCATTTACATCAGAGCAATTTTAGAAAATCAACAAGAAAATTGGTTTGATGAATTACCTATTGAAATCCAAAATTCTGTTAGCATTGGATTGAAGCAATCAGAAAATAATGAAGGAATTTATCACGAAGATGCTATAAATGAAATTAATGAAAGGTTTTAGTACATTTTCCTTTTACTTTCTTAGCAATTCTTTATAAATAGCAATTTCCTTTTCCAAATCATAAACCTTCTTTTCTAACTCAATTTCTCTTGGAGTTGGCGTTTTTACAGGGTGCATTTGTGCAAAAAGCGAAAACATGTTTGTATTTAAATATTACTCAGTTTCCATAAATACTCACTGCTAATAGTATGTTTTTCAACCAATCTATAAATGGTAACTATTTGCGTGTTTAATGCACGAGCCAAATTTGATGAGCTGTAATGTTTTTCGGCCATTAATTGTTTTAGCATTTGCCCGTTATGTGGCATGTTATTGTTCTCGTTCAACATATTGTTTTCAAATTATTTTTCAAAAATAATAACAATTTGCTTCAAATAAAATTATTTATGTAATATTTATTAACCATATTGTGTAAAATAAATAAGTATTGTTTACCCGATATACAGCCAAGTACAAGGGGAAATAAGTATTGTATTATTGAAATACAGCCAAGTACAAGGGGGAATAAGTATTGTTTTATTGAAATACAGCCAAGTACATGGGGAAATAAGTATTGTATTAATGAAATACAGCCAAGTACAAGGGGGAATAAGTATTGTTTTATTTAAATACATCCATGTACAAGGGGGAATAAGTATTGTATTAATTAAATACAGTCATGTACAAAATAGAATAAGTATTGTTAAATAGAAATACAGCCATGTATAAAGGGGGAATAAATATTGTTTTATTGAAATACAGAAATGTACAATTATGAATAAATATTGTTTTACTTAAATACAGCCAAGTACAAGGGGGAATAAGTACTGTTAAATATATTAACTGTCCTGTTTAAAAGGTAATATACATTGTTTTATTTATTTACTACCATTTAAGAAACACTGTTTTAGTAGTTAGTAAAATTATTCTTTTTACTAAACAATTTTATTTGTTTGGATTTTTTTAAATGATGGTTACGATATAAAATGTTTGGCTTGATATTAATATATTATTTGTTGATTGAGTATTGGTTTTTTATTTTAAACCTAGTTGATTTAATTAATAAAAAGGCTTTATTCGTAAAAAATTTATTTTTAAAAAAAGTGGATAGTTTTTGGGATTTATTTAAGCCGCAGGAGTTAATTGAATATGGTGGATTTGCATTAGTGTTAATCATTATATTTTTTGAAAATGGAGTGTTTTTCGGCTTCTTTCTTCCTGGCGATTCTTTGCTTTTTACAGCAGGATTATTATGCACTGCAGTTTTAAAAATTTCATTGTATAAACTCATTGTTGGTATTGCCATTGCAGCCATTGCTGGTTATTATTTTGGTTACTGGTTTGGTTGGAAAACGGGCGATAATATATACCAACGAAAAGAAAGTATTTTCTTTAAGAAAAAATACATTGAAACTGCTGAAGTTTTTTATAAAAAGTATGGTGGAATTGCATTAATTTTAGGAAGATTTTTACCCATAGTTAGAACCTTTGCACCCATACTTGCTGGCATTGTTCGGGTAAATCAAGTAATATTTTTTATTTACAATGTAATTGGTGCCATACTTTGGCCAATTGTAATTTGTGGTGCAGGTTTTTATGTAGGACAAATATTTCCTCAAGCAATAGATTACTTAAATTACATCATTATTTTATTTATAGTGGTTACCAGTATTCCGGTTATTAAATCGTTAAGCAAGAAGAAGAAAATCACTGATTAGCCAATTGGGTGATTAAACGGATTTTTATATTTCGGATTTTTAATAGATGCCAAAAGATTAAATAGTTTTTCTAATAAATTACAAACTTTATGGAGCAAGATTTAAAGTATAAAGATATAACCGAGAAAATTATTGGTGCTTCATTCGAAGTACATAAATTTTTAGGAAATGGTTTTCCTGAAGTAATTTACCAACGTGCTTTAGCTTATGAATTAGGAAAATTTGGATTGAGTTATAAAAGAGAAATTGAACAACAAATATTTTATAAAGACTTGCCCGAACCAATTGGAACCAGAAGAGCCGATTTTGTAGTAGAAGAAAAAGTTTTGATTGAAATGAAAGCCATTTCAGAAATCACAGATGTTCATTATGCGCAGTCATTAAATTATTTGAAAATATATAAATTAGAAGTAGGATTACTAATAAATTTTGGTTCCAAAAGTTTAACATTTAAACGATTAGTTTATACCCCTAAAACATAATAATATGAGCCAATAAATGTTGGCTTAAAATCAGAGTTATTTAACTAGTTTTGTCCCATAAATAATGAAATCTGTGAAATCAATTAATCTTTTAAATCAGTGATTGGAATACTTTTTATTGTTCCCACACCAATTGGCAATTTGGAAGACATTACACTTCGGGCCATTCGTGTGTTAAAGGAAGTTGATTTAATTATTGCTGAAGACACGAGGCAAAGTCTTAAATTGTTGAATCATTTTGAAATAAAAAAAACAATTCAAAGTTATCACATGCATAATGAGCACAAGGTTTTACAGCGTTATGTTGATGAAATTTTAGGTGGAAAAAACATTGCTTTGGTAAGCGATGCTGGCACACCTGCAATCAGTGATCCTGGTTTTTTATTAGTGCGTGAATGTTTGAAAAATAATATAAAAGTAGATTGTTTGCCTGGGGCAACGGCTTTTGTTCCTGCTTTAGTTAAAAGTGGTTTACCAGCCGATAGTTTTTGCTTTGAAGGTTTTTTGCCCGAAAAAAAAGGAAGACAAACCATGTTGAAGAAATTATGTGAAGAAGAACGCACTATTATTTTATATGAAAGCCCTCACAGGTTACTAAAAACTTTGAAGCAATTTATAGAATATTTTGGTGCTGAAAGACTAATTAGTGTAAGCAGAGAGTTGACCAAAACTTTTGAAGAAACTGTAAATGGAACCATTCAAGAAGTGTTGACTCATTTTGAAAATAATATAGTTAAAGGCGAATTTGTGATTGTAATAGATGGTAAAAAATAATAATTTAAGGTGGTTGCTTTATAGCATTGGCGGTGCTTTAAGCTTTGCATTGGCATGGATTCCTTTTAACATTACGCCCCTAATTGTAGTCAGTTTTTTTCTTTTTTTATTATTAGAACAAGAAATAAGACAAGAAAAAAAGCATTGGGCTTTATATTTTTTATTTCTAATAATTGGAAGTTTTATTTTAAACTTTTTAACCACTTATTGGATTTGGAATGCTAGTCCGGGAGGAGCAGTATTTGCTTGGCTTTTCGATACTTTTTTAATGATAATTCCTTTCCTTATTTTTTATGCTGTCAATAAAAAAACAGGTATTCCAAACTATTGGTTTTTTATAGCTTTATGGATTAGCATGGAATTGTTACACACCAATTGGCAATTTGCTTATCCTTGGTTAGTAGTTGGAAATGTGTTTTCTGCCTGCCCAAAACTAATTCAATGGTATGAATTTACAGGTGTTTTTGGTGGTAGTTTTTGGGTTTTGATAACAAGTGTGGCTTGTTTAAAATTGTATAATTATTACAAAGAATTTAAGACTATCCCTGTCAAAAAAATATTCAATCAGCTGTTCATTTATGTATTGGCTCCTTTGTTTGTTTCATTCTATATTTTATACAACAGACATGCACCAAGAAAAACAATAAATAAGTATAGCAATATAACTGTTGTACAGCCCAATATTGATCCTTACAAAGATAAATTTGGTGGATTAACTCCATTGGCACAAACTCAAAAAATGTTGGCACTAGCGCAATCAAAAATTACATCTGAAAGTCATATTGTAATTTTGCCAGAAACAGCTATTCAAGACGATATAGATGAGCTAAATATATACAATAGTAATTCTGTTAATTTATTAGATTCATTTGTGCTGAAGCATGCTGGTTTAAGTGTGCTTACAGGGGCAAGTTCTTACAAGTTTTATTTCAACGAAAAAGATATTACTCCAACTGCCCGATTGTATCAAAACAACTTATATTACGATTATTTTAATACTGCCATTTTTAAAAATAGCATGGCACCTAAATGGGAAATTTACCATAAAAGTAAGCTGGTTCCAGGTGTGGAAAATATGCCTTATGTAAATGTGTTTAGTTTCTTAAAACACTTTGTGATTGACCTTGGAGGAACAAGTGGTGGCTTAGGTAAAGATAAAGAACCAATAAATTTTACTGATGTAAATAAAGTGCAATACGCGCCTGTAATTTGTTACGAAAGTGTGTTTGGCGAATACGTTACTGAATATGTAAAAAAAGGTGCAAACATTATTTGTGTAATTACCAACGATGGTTGGTGGGGAAATACTGCTGGCTACAAACAGCATTTTGTATATGCAAAACTTCGAGCAATTGAAAACAGAAGATTCGTGGCTCGTTCTGCAAATACGGGCATTTCGGGCTTTATAGATGATGAAGGAAACAGCATGCAACAAACCAAATGGGACGAAGCCATTGCCATAAATGGCCAATTGAAAATCAATAATGAAATAACTTTTTACACCAAACATGGCGATTATATCGGCTACATTGCTGCATTTTATTTGTTGTTTAATTTGCCCTTGGTTTTTGGTAGAAGAAGGAGGTTTTAATTTTTTTTATTTTGGCTAAAGCCAATTTATTATTTGCATTCATTTTCAAATGGGTTGAAACCCATTTCTATTCATAGTTTGTTATGGAAATTTGTTCGGAATAAAACGATGAATAGGCCTCAGATTTATCTGGGGGTTGCAAAAAATAAAATATCCTAATTGGCTTTAGCCCCCAAAAATAATTCGCTTCCTTCCCCAAAAATAAATGACAGAAAAAACTAAATTTTAAGTTTTTTAATCAAAAATATTGTTCAAATTTGAGCTTTATTTTAAATCAACATTTTTTTTATGAAAACTTACAGCAAAATAACAAAATGGATTTTAGCATCTGCAATTTTTGTAATGCTTAGTAGTTTAAAATGTAACGAAACTTTTGTACCAATTTATACAGCCTATAATCCGGTATTTATGAAAAGAGCAGACCTCGAAAGTTCTATTACTTTAAATGCTCCTAGAACTTTAGGTACGCCAGCAAAAATTTATTCGAAAGACAATTATTTATTTGTAAGTGAAGCTGGCTTAGGTGTTCATGTTATTGATAATACTGACCCCAAAAACCCGAAAAATATTGCTTTTTTAAAAGTACTTGGTTGTTTCGATATGGCCATAAAAGGCTCAACTTTATTTGTGGATAATGCCACCGATTTAGTAGCACTTGATTTAACAGATCCTCAAAAATTAGTGATTACTCAACGCATTGTAAACGCATTTCCAGAACCTGTTCCGCCCGATAATTTGGCAGTAAGACCAGAGCATAATAAAGAAAATAGACCAGCAGACATGGTATTAGTAAAATGGAATAAACAATAAGGAGGAAACAAAATGAAAAAAGTTATTTATATTTTATCGGCTATCGCTATTATTTTAGTTGTTTCTTGCACAAAAGAATCGGCTACTTCAACAACTGCTATTGGAAATGATGGAACGGGAGTTGGTGGGTCTACTGCAAGGTTTGCTATAGTTGGCAATACACTTTACACTGTTGACCATACTAGTTTAAATGTTTTTGATATTACAAATCCCAAAAAACCTACAAAACTGGGTACATCAAATATTGGTGGAAACGATATAGAAACGATTTTTCCAAGAGATAATAACACCATTTTTATTGGCTCTCAAAGTGGCATGTATATTTATAATATTTCAAATCCATTATTGTTAACTCGCACTGCTGTTGTTTCGCATTTTAGGGCTTGCGATCCAGTTGTTGCTAATCAAAAATATGCTTTTGTAACTTTAAACAGCGAAGGTTTTTCTACAACTAGAAGATGCGGTGGAAGTACCAATGTTTTACTTGCTTATAATGTAGAAAATTTAAACAATGTAACCCTACTAAAATCTTACGATTTAACAAAACCAAAAGGATTGGGTTTACATGGAAATAATCTTTTTGTTTGCGATGAATTTTTGCGTTGGTACGATGCTACAAATCCTGCTAATTTGATTCCTAAAAGTGAATTTGTTATTTCAGCTCACGATATTATTCCACTTAATACTTCACTTATTTTAGTTGGAAACGATGGTATTACACAGCTAGGTTTTCAAAACGATAGCATTTGGTTTTTAAGTAAAATTCAAACTGCTGTTCAATAAAATAATATTCATGGTTCGTAAAATTCTTTTTATTGTTTTTAGTAGTTTTACCTTATTTTCAGTAGCTCAAAATAATGATTCACTTGGGCTTTCCATAAATATAATTCCTCAGTATTTATTTATTTCAGGAATAAGAGCTGATTTGGAATATAAGCTAACTAATAAAATAAATGTTTTTGCAGGAATGCAATATTATACAGGAACGATAAATACATCGGGAAATGAAACCACAGATGCAAATACCACTAGCAGTAATATAGATCAAAGTAAAAGGGCTAACGACAAATTAGAAGGCAACGGATGGAACACTGGAATAAAGTATTATTTTTTAGAAGATAATGAATACAATTATTATTTAGGTGCCGATTTAACTTACAACAAATTCAATATTACTATAAAGGAATATGATTATTTTCCTTACATAGACGATGGCCTTACTTTTTATGAATACCGACTTGGAGATATAGAAACTGATAGCAAACAATTTGGTTATCATGTATGTGCTGGAGCAACTAAAACCATAAAAAGATTAGTAGTAAATGGATGGTTTGGAATAGGATATACCGAAACCCAATTGAGTAAAGATTTTAACAAATACAGAAAATATAACTCTTTTTCTGGTCAATATGCCTACCAAGGTTTTGCACCATATTTGGGATTTAAGTTAGGCTTCTTATTGTTTTAAATAAATTGTTTGTTGAATTATAGTAAACGTTTAAAGTTATTTGTTTCGAATTTATCGGTCGTTGAGCGGAGTCGAAACGCAGCCACAGATTGCATAGATTTTCCCTCTCATTGTCTGAACTATGATTTTTTTGATTCATAGATTAACATGAATTGTAAATTCAGTCGGTCGTTGAGCGGAGCCGAAACGCAGCCACAGATTACACAGACTTCTTAGAAGTTCCCGCACTTGTCTGAATCAGGATTTTCAGGATTTAAAGATTAACATGATACGTAAATTCAGTCGGTCGTTGAGCTTGCCGAAACGCAGCCGCAGATTACACAGATTTTTCCTCACTTGTCTGAATCAGGATTTAAAGATTAACATGATACGTAAATTCAATCGGTCGTTGAGAGGAGTCGAAACGCAGCCACAGATTACATAGATTTTTCCTCACTTGTGTGGACTATGTTTTTTTTGACTAAAGGATAAACATGATAAGAAAACGCTGTCACAATTGTTTATCCAACCTTTACGGTCGTTGAGCGAAGCCGAAACGCCACTTCGACTCCGCTCAGAGACCGTTTTTACTTATTTACTAACCACTATTTTACTATTACTAAACTTACCATTTGCTGTTTGAGCATGTATAAAATAAATACCATTGTTTAAACTTGTTAAGTCTACCTCTAAATTGTTTTGTTTGGTATTGTTGGTTTGGTTATATACCAATTTGCCTGTTACATCAAATATGTGTATCGTTTCAATGCTTTGGTTAGCAGCAATGGTAATGATGCCAGTAGTTGGGTTAGGGTATACACTTATTTTATTATTTTCTAATATATCTTGTAAACCTTGTGTATTGCCTATATCAACTGAGCCATTTAAAGAGTTGTTTGCATAATTAGCAGGACCAGATGCGTCTTTATTAAATTCAAATAATGCAAAATGATATTTGGAATTGTTGTTAAGATTAGTAACAGTTGCCGAGTTAGCTACACCATTGTAAACTACAAAATTTGCTAAACCTAAATCTGCACCAGAGCCAAAAGCATTATTTGCAACATATACTGTTCCATCAGTTGGTTTTTTAGTTACAACCGATGATTCTTTTGCAACCAATATTCTGTATGCTCCATTTCCGTTTGACCAGTTTACTTTAACACTGTTTGCTGTTATATTGGTAAAATTCATATTGCTTGCAAGTGTGGTTGGTTCTGCAGGAAGGTTATCGGCAATAGGAAAAAGGTTGAGTTTATAGTTACTTCCTCCACTTGAACCGTTATATTCTATTACACCTATGTAGTAAAGATTTGAAGGGTCTAAACCTTGCAGGTTAAAGGTATTACTATTGCCTATATAACAAACAAAATTTCCTTGTCCCAAATCTTGCCCACTACCATATACGTCATTGGCTGTATAGCTTTTCCCATCTTCTGGCAATATATTTATAGGTGCACCTTGTCTTGCAATTACTATTCTATTATCACCATTTCCATTTGTCCAGTTTACAGTAGTTATTCCGTTTGTAATAGGTGAAAGTGTAAGGTTACTTGCGGCAGTAGTTGGTTCGGCTATTAAAGTGCTTTTTGAACCAATAGCCTGATTCGTTAATAAATAGTTATTCGATGTATTTGTTCCACTAAATTCAAAAATAGCGAAGTGATAGGTTGTATTTGGAATTAACCCTTTTATATTAAAGGTATTTGAGGTTCCACTGTAAACCACATAATTTTCAAAACCTAAATTATCACCTTTGCTAAATGTGTCATTTGCCAATTGATCAACTCCATCTGTTGGAAATGTGGTAATTGCAGAAGTTGCAGCAACAACCAATCTGCGTTGTCCGTTTCCTACTGTAAAACTCAGAGACATGCTACTGTCTTTTACATTGGTAAATTGAATATTAGCCGATGGTGAAGTAGGTTCTGTGGTTAAAGTTGATTGGTATCCAGTAGCAGGACTTGACAGCAAATAATTAAGTGCTGCTGGGGTACTTCCATTGTATTCAAATGATTTAAAATAGTAAATGGTATTTGCTGTAAGGCCACTTATATTAAATGTATTTCCCGAGCCATTGTACACCACAAAATTACCACCACCCAAGTCTGTTCCAGTAGTTCCAAAAACCGAATTAGCTGCATATTCAAGTGTGTCTTCAAGAGTTTTGTTTACCCCACTGCCTTGTTTTGCAATTACTATTCTTTTACTGCCATTTCCAGGTATTATTGTAACGTTCATGGTTGTAAATGTTGCATTCGAAAAAGATACCTTTGACGACTGAGAAGTTGGCTCTGTAGCAAGAGTGGTATGAGAACTAGCAATATTGTTTGATGTAAGATAATTTTCGTAACCTCTAACAATGCTATCGTTAAACTCATAAATGGCAAAATAATAGACAACATCAGGTAAAAGATTGGTTAAGTTTACTGAATTACCTGTGCCATTATAAATTACATAATTGCCATTCCCTAAATTAGTTCCTGTTCCAAAAGATGCGTTTGCTGTATAAGTTTGAGTATCTATTGGAACTTGATTTACTACACTGCTTGCCTTTGCTACCACCAAATGTTTGTTTCCATTTCCATTCGACCACGACAAGGTTAATCCGTTAGTACCAATATTGGTAAATTGTAAATTGCTCGATGGTATTGTTGGCTCTGCTTTAATAGTTGATTCAAAAGCGGTGCCTGGTGAACTTGTTAAATAATTATATGCTTTTATAGAAGTTCCGTTGTATTCATACACTGCAAAATAGTAGGTTGTGTTAGCTATTAAACCTGTTAAATCAAAATTATTTCCAGTTCCATTATACACCACAAAATTACCTGAGCCAATATCTGTTGCATTGCTAAAATTACTGTTTGCATTGTAATCAATGGTATCTTTCGGGAAATTATTTACTACACTTCCTTGCTTGGCTATTACAATTCGTTTGTTGCCATTGCCAGGTGTAAACGAAACTTTAAAGCTATTAATGGTTTTTTGACTAAAACTAAAATTACTAGCATTGGTCGTGGGTTCGGTTGCTAGCGTTATTCTATTTGCTGTGGGATATGTAGATGTTAAATAATTTT
>Ga0247837_1008397_pt1 | contig 13005 bp, 13 predicted proteins | sample LaCtaG_2_FD_187115 | JGI IMG/M metagenome (GOLD analysis project Ga0247837, IMG submission 187115) | Freshwater microbial communities from meromictic Lake La Cruz, Castile-La Mancha, Spain - LaCruzMarch2015_14.5m | ecosystem: Environmental > Aquatic > Freshwater > Lake | place: Spain: Castile-La...
CCTAAGTCATAGCGCAAGGAATCCAAGAATTCATCTGGATCTTCTGTTTCTTTTTGCCAGTCAACAAGTTGGCGAAGCCAGGCCATGTCATCTGCAGGTTTGACGTCACTTCCTTGACGCTCTTTGTATCTCCAATGACTTGCCACCCCATATTCAGCTTCTCTGTGCATGTCATGGGTTCTGATTTGAAATTCAACTGGACGACCATTTGGACCAATAACAGTTGTATGAAGGGAGCGATAAAGATTAAATTTTGGCATTGCTATGTAATCTTTAAATCTTCCAGGAACTGGATTCCATCTAGCATGAATTGTGCCTAATGTTGCATAGCAATCTCTTACATCTTCAACCAGAATTCTGATTCCAACTAGATCGTAAATCTCATTGAATTCTCGTCCTCGAACAATCATTTTTTGGTAAACAGAATAGAAATGTTTTGGTCTACCACTTAAGTCTGCTTTGATTTTGGCACTTGATAAATCTTTTTGCACAAAGTCAATTACCTCAGCGATATCTCGTTCTCTTTGTGGAGCACGATTGCTTACTAAATTTACAATTTCGTCATACATTTTTGGATAGAGTCCTGCAAAAGAAAGATCTTCTAGTTCCCATTTGATTGCATTCATTCCTAAACGATGAGCAAGAGGAGCAAAAATTTCTAAAGTCTCACGGGCTTTTTGTTCTTGCTTTTCAGCTGGCAGAAATTGCAAAGTTCTCATGTTATGTAAACGATCGGCTAATTTAACAAGTAGCACTCGAATGTCTTTGGCCATTGCCACAACCATTTTGCGCACAGTTTCTGCAGCACTGGCATCACCGTATTTAACTTTGTCTAATTTAGTAACTCCATCAACTAATCGTGCAACTTCGGAACCAAAATCTTCTTCTAATTTTTCAATTGAATAACCTGTGTCTTCAACAGTGTCATGCAAAAGTGCTGCAGCTAAAGTTTCACTTGACATTCCAATATCTGCCAAAATTGTGGCAACAGCTAAGGGATGGGTTATGTATTCTTCCCCACTGCGTCTTTTTTGGCCCAAGTGTTGCTTTTTTGCAACTGCATAAGCTTTAGAAACTAAATCAAAATTATCTTTGGAATGGTATTTCTTTAATGTTTTTAATAAAGGTTCAAGTTCAGGATTATCAGATTTCCAACCAGTTATTTTGGCGAATCTACTGCGCGTGACTGGAGCGTCTGACATTGTTGACGCCTCCCAGGAATTTCTTCAACTGTTGGCTCTTTAGTTTAGCAATGATTGAAAAGCTAATTAAAACTACTTAAGATTTCTTTCTTTTTGAGCGCGTGAAGCGTTTAGGCTGTGTTCTTGGTCCTGCTTGTAAGACCTGATTTGCCAAACTTGCAGTGCCCGATACTTTCATTGCCTCAGGCCCAACAGTGCCAGCATTTGCTCGGCGGGCATGAACTCTTCTACTCAAAGCTTGAATTTCAGGTTGACGTTCTTTTAATTGAACCAAAAATGGTGTGGCAATAAAGATTGAAGAATAAGTTCCAGCAGCAATACCCACGAATAGAGCTAACGCTAAATCTTTAAGTGTTCCTGCTTGCAGAATTCCAACTCCCACAATCAAAATTGCAGCAACTGGTAATAGAGCAACAATGGAAGTATTAATTGATCTGATTAAAGTCTGGTTTAAAGCAAGATTTGCAGATTCGCGATAATTCAATCTTGATTGAGCAATAATTCCTCGTGAGTTTTCTTTTACTTTGTCAAACACCACAACAGTGTCATAAAGGGAATAACCTAAAATTGTTAATATTCCAATCACAGTTGCTGGTGTTACCTCAAAACCAGTTATGGCATAAACCCCAATTGTGATCAATAAATCATGGAGTAGGGCAACTATTGCTGCTGCAGCCATTCTCAATTCAAAGTAAACAGTTAGAAAGAGAATTACTAACAAGAGAAAAACGCCTAAACCAATTAAGGCTTGACGAGTAATGTCTGCTCCCCATGAAGGACCAACGGATTGAGTAGTTATTAAGGCTGGATCAACTTTGAAATCAACCGCAATTTTGCTGGTGAAGCTTTCGATCTCTGCTTGCTCTAATGGTGGAGTTTGAATTTCTAAACGCTCATTGCCAACTGCGATAATTACTGAAGTTGGAACTCCTGCTGCTTTGACAATATTTCGTGCATCTTCCACACTAATTGTGCTTGGCACATTAAATTTAGCTCCACCTTTAAATTCGATACCTAGATTTAGTCCGCGACCAAACAGTCCAAATGCGGAAATCGCAATAATAATTAATGAAACGACATACCAAAGTTTTCTTTTGCCAACAAAATCTACAGAAGTTTCACCTGTGTAGAGACGGTTTCCTACTTCGTTAAATTTCATTTGTTCTCACTTTCAGTCAAAATTGTGCTTCCGGCAGTTAAGCGTTTTCGAGATACTCCAGTCAAAATGCCACCATTTTCTGCCCATTTTGATTTACCAAAATATGTAACAAGAGGATGGGTAAACCAGAAAGCTACTAATACGTCTATAACTGTTGTGAGTCCTAAAGTAAATGCAAAACCACGCACACTGCCCACACTTAAGGCATAAAGCACAATTGCAGCCAAGAGGGAAACAAAATCTGCGGCCAACATTGTTCTTCTAGCTCTAGTCCAACCTAATTCTGTTGCCACTCGAAGTGTTTTTCCATCTCGAATTTCATCTCGAATTCGTTCAAAATAAACAATGAAAGAATCTGCAGTAATACCAATTGCCACGATTGCTCCAGCAATTCCTGCCAAAGTTAACGTAAATCCAATTGTTCTTCCTAAACCAATAATGAACAACCAAGTGAAAAATGCTGCCAAGACAAGACTAAATACTGCGACAATGCCAAGTGCGCGGTAATAAACAAGTAGATAAACAGCTACTAAAACTAATCCAATAACACCTGCTAGAAGTCCGGCAGACAACTGATCTTGACCAAGTGTTGGACTTATAGAAGTTGATTCAGCAATATTTAATGTCACAGGAAGTGCGCCATAGCGAAGCACTTGTGCAAGTTGTTTGGCTTCATCGGCTTTGAAAGATCCTTCAATTTGAGCTTTTCCACCCAAAATTGGTTCTGAGAAAAATGGAGAAGAAGTTACTAATCCATCAAGCACAATTCCAAAACGATTTTGTGGAGAAGGCAATTTACTTAAACTAATTGATGCTTCTGAAAGTTTTGTTGCTCCTGCTGAATCAAAATCTAATGTGACCATCCAACCGCCAGCACCTTGTTGGGGCAAAGTGGCTTGAGAATCAGATACTTGATCTCCAGTTATAAATGCAGGAGCAAGAACAAACTTTTCAAATCCATCTTTAGAACAGGTGAGCATATATTTTGTTGGATCATCTGCTCTTCCACCTTGTAATAGTCCAGGAGCCAAACAGTTAAGAGATAAATACTGCTCATAGAGTTCTTCAGAAGTTGCAGCTTGTATTGGCAATTCAGTTGGTTGAGGTGCTGGAGTTACTGAAGGACTTGGACTTGGATTTGCTATTTCAATTCCAGTTCCAGCTGCTAATACTGCTCTAAAATCTAGTCTTGCAGTTTGTTTCAAAAGATTTGTGATTCCTTCAGGATTAACACCTGGGACTGTTACGACAATGGCCGCATTGGCGCCACTTCCTTGCACTGTTACTTCAGCTTCTGCAACACCAAATCCGTTAACTCTTTGACGAATAATTTCAACTGTTTGATTAATTTGATCTTGAGTTAAAACACCTTCTGCTCCTGGTGCTAATTCGGGAGTCAAAATAACTTGAGTACCACCACGCAAATCAAGACCAAGTCTTGCTTCATGAGAAGCCCCTGGCCAATAAGTCCACAAAATTGTTGAAGCTAAAACAAGGATCAATAAAATAAGTGATCTGCCTGGACGGGCACGATTAGCAGCAGACACTTTTTGGTAACTCCTAGGAAAGTTTTAGAAAATTTCGGGTTAAAAAGCTGTTCTTATTGAGTATTCCGTATGGTCAATTTTTGTAGCCCGAGAGGTCTTATTTATTCGGTAATATCCAAGACTTGTTGAGCAGGAACACTTTTACCCAACAATTGATAAGCAGATGGTGTGGCAATTCGACCTCGAGCAGATCTTGCTAAATAACCAATTCGCACCAAAAACGGTTCACACATATCTTCTACAGTTTCTGGTTCTTCTCCAACTGCCACAGCTAATGTGGAAAGACCAACTGGTCCTCCCTCAAATTTATTAATTAATGCATCAAGAATTGCTCTATCTATTCGATCAAGTCCTCGATCATCAATTTCAAAAAGTGCTAATGCTTTTTTTGCAACATCAATGTCTACTTTTCCAGAAGTATGAACTTGTGCATAATCTCTAACTCTTCTTAATAGTCTGTTCGCAATTCTTGGTGTTCCGCGAGATCTTTTACTGATTTCAACTGCTGCGTCTTGTGTTATTTCAACTTTTAATAAACCAGCAGATCTGTGCACAATTTGTTCTAATTCATCTGCTTCATAAAAATCAAGATGAGCGGTAAATCCAAAACGATCTCGCAGTGGACTTGGTAATAAACCTGCTCTAGTTGTTGCTCCAATTAAGGTAAATGATGGCAAATCTAAACCAATTGCGTTTGCGCCAACTCCCTTACCAACTACAACATCAACTCGGTAATCTTCCATTGCTAAATAAAGCATTTCTTCTGCTGGTCTCGCTAAACGATGAATTTCATCAATAAATAAAATCTCACCTGGGGTCAAAGAACTTAAAACTGCTGCTAAATCTCCTGCGTGCTGAATAGCTGGACCAGAGGTAACTCTGATTGGTGCACCTAATTCTGAAGCAACAATGGTTGCCAATGTGGTTTTACCTAATCCAGGAGGTCCTGAAAGTAAAACATGATCTGCAGAATTTCCTCTTTGTAAAGCCGCTCTTAAAATTAAATCTAATTGCTCTCTTACTCGATGTTGACCGACAAATTCAGATAAAGTTTTTGGTCTGAGTGCACCTTCAACTTGACGATCTTCTTCACTTACTTCTAAGCGAATAATTTCTAAACCAATATCTGAGGTTGTTTCATCATCTATGTTCATCGATTTTTACTCAATATTTTTAAAGCTGAACGAAGTGAATCAGAAAGATCGGCTTCATTTTCAGGGTTTTCAACTTGTTCAGCAGCAGTTGCCGCGTCTTTTCTATTCCAGCCAAGACCAACAAGGGCGGTGATAAGAGATTCTCTCCAAGATGAATTAGATAAATTCTTAGGTGAACCGATTTTGTCACCTAACTCTAAAATTAATCGTTGGGCACCTTTTTTACCGATCCCTGGAACTGAAGTTAAAGATCCAACATCAGAATTAGCAATTGCATTACTTAGTTTTTGTTCACCCATAACTGAAATCAAATTAAGTGCCATACGTGGACCAACACCAGAAACAGTTTGTAATAGTAGAAACATTTCTTTTTCACTAGTGTCGGCAAAACCATAAAGTGTCATGTGATCTTCTCTAACAACCATGACTGTTGGAACTTGTACTTGATCTCCAACTTTTTTACCCTTTAAAGCGTTGGCAGAAGTTAATAAATTCATACCTACTCCACCAACATCAACCACAGCACCTAATGCTGAAATCTCAGTTAGCGTTCCTTTAACAAAGGCGATCACGAAACTGCTCTCTTCCTAATTTTTTCGTCTGCTCCACCACGCCACAAATGGCATATTGCTAATGCAACAGCATCAGAGGCATCTGCTGGTTCAGGTGGCGAGGAGAGTCCGCAAATTTTTGCAATCATTCGACCAATTTGGCGCTTATCAGCTTTTCCAGAACCTGTAACTGAAGCTTTAACTTGAGTTGGTGTGTAAGTAAATACTTGGCAGCCACTTCTTGCACCATTGACCATTGCTAATCCTGCAGCTTGAGCTGTTCCCATTACTGATTTCAAATTATGTTGACTAAAAACTTGTTCTACTGCAACCACATCTGGTTTGTATTCTTTGATGATTTCTTTTAAAGCATTATCAAGTTGTAAAAGACGATCAGCTAGAGCATCAGTGGCAGGGGTTCTAAAGACCATAACAGATTTAAGGATTACTTTTCGACCAGGTGCTTCATCAACTATTGCTAAACCACATCTTGTTAAACCAGGATCAACACCTAAAACTCTCATATATAGAATGTGACCCTTCAATTATTATTTAACTAATATTACCCAACTTGTGCCATAACTTCATCTGAAACATCAAAATTTGCCCAAACTGTTTGAACGTCATCCAAGTCTTCTAAAGACTCAATTAAGTTAAATATCTTTTTTGCAGCCTCAGCATCTAATTCCACGCTTACAGATGGAACAAATGATGTATCTGCAGAGTCATAGTCGATTTTGGCATTTTGTAGCGCTGTTCTTACTTGTACAAGATCATTGGGTTCACTAATTACTTCAAAAGATTCACCTAAATCATTTACTTCTTCTGCACCTGCATCAAGTACTGCGGATAAGACATCATCTTCAGATAATGAACCAATCTTTGAAACAAGCACAACACCTTTGCGAGAAAACATGTATGAAACAGAACCAGGATCGGCCATATTGCCATCGTTTCTAGTCATTACTAGGCGAACATCACCTGCTGCTCTATTTCTATTATCGGTTAAGCATTCGATTAAAACTGCGACACCATTTGGGCCATAACCTTCATACATAATTGTTTGGTAATCGGCTGCCCCTTCTTCAGTGCCACTTCCTCTTTTTAAGGCTCTATCAATATTGTCATTTGGCACAGAACTCTTTTTTGCTTTTTGAATCGCATCAAAAAGTGCTGGGTTTCCTTCAACATCTGGTCCACCAAGTCTTGCCGCTACTTCAATTTTTTTAACTAATTTGGCAAATAATTTGGCGCGACGAGAATCAATAACAGCTTTCTTATGTTTGGTCGTTGCCCATTTACTATGCCCTGACATTTTTAATCCTTTTTATGAATTCACACTTGAAACTGATTTTGCCATCTGTACAAAATACTCATGAACTCGGTTGTCATTTGTTAGTTCAGGATGAAAAGCTGTGGCTAAAAGGGATCCTTGTCTAACCATAACTGGGTGATCCTCATTGTTTTCAGTTTTGAAGGTTGCAAGCACTTCAACAGAGCTTCCTACTCTTTCAACCCAAGGTGCTCGAATAAAAACTGCTCTAAAACTTTCTTTGAAGTCTTTAATAGCTAAATCTGTTTCAAAAGAATCCACTTGGCGACCAAAAGCATTTCTTCTAACATTTATATCAATTCCGCCAATTGTTTCTTGATCACTTCTTCCATCAAGGATTTCAGCAGCCAACATAATCATTCCAGCACAAGATCCATAAACTGCGAATCCGTCTTTAACAAATTTTCTTAATGGCTCTAACAAACTAACTCTTTGAGCCAACATGCTGATGGTGGTGGATTCCCCACCAGGAATTACTAAAGCATTAACTGTTTTTAACTCTTCAGGATTTCTTACTTTTTGGACTGCAACATTAAGAGAGCTTAATGAATTAATGTGTTCGCGAAAATCACCTTGTAGTGCTAAAACTCCGACTCTTAACAAGAGTTACCAGCCGCGTCCGGCAAACCTTTCAGAAGCTGGCAAAATCTCAATATTAATTCCCACCATTGCTTCACCAAGTCCGCGTGAAACTCTGGCGATAACACTTGGGTCATCAAAGTTAGTTGTTGCTTCCACAATTGCTTTTGCTCTTTGTACTGGGTCTCCTGATTTGAAAATTCCAGATCCAACAAACACACCATCTGCTCCAAGTTGCATCATTAATGCAGCATCAGCTGGTGTGGCAATTCCACCGGCTGTAAATAACACCACTGGAAGTCTGCCCAGTTCTGCAACTTGAGCAACTAATTCATAAGGTGCTTGTAAATTTTTAGCAGCGGTATATAACTCTTCTTTATCTAAACCTTTTAGTCGAGCAATGTCGCCACGAATTGTTCTCATGTGTCGAACTGCTTCTACAACGTTTCCAGTGCCTGCTTCACCTTTGGAGCGAATCATTGCGGCACCTTCATTAATTCTTCTTAATGCTTCACCTAAGTTTGTGGCACCACAAACAAATGGAACTGTGAATTGACGTTTATCAATATGGTGTGATTCATCTGCAGGAGTTAAAACTTCTGATTCATCGATGTAATCAACACCAAGACTTTGCAAAACTTGTGCTTCAGTAATGTGGCCAATTCTTGCTTTTGCCATAACTGGAATTGAAACTGTGGCAATAATTTCATCAATCATGTCGGGGTCACTCATTCGAGCAACGCCACCGTCTTTACGAATATCGGCAGGAACTCGTTCTAATGCCATAACTGCAACTGCACCAGCGTCTTCAGCAATTCTTGCTTGCTCAGCATTAATGACGTCCATAATGACGCCACCTTTAAGCATTTCTGCCATGCCTTGTTTGACTCTTGGTGTACCAGTGTCTTTGTTTTGGTTAGCCACGATTTCCTTAATTCTTTGGGACCTCTAATTCTAGCCCAGATCTAAAAAGCCTCAACTTATGTGTTGGACTTACTGCAAAGCCTTAGCAAAACTCCAAGCCCTGAGGAATTTGATCATCAAAATCTATGAGAACAGGCATGCTGGCTCGACCGAATAATCGAAAGCTTCGAACTATCCATCTTCTTCTTACTTTGATAGCACTTCTTGCCGCATCGTTATAAAAAGTCAAAGCGTATTGAACTCGCCTGGTAGCACCAGCGGTTTCTTGAATTAAATTCTTTTGATTTGGGTATTTAGTTATATCAAAGTCTTTATTGAATAGTTCACATAAAGATTTAGTAACTTCACTTTCAATATCCCATTCATTTTTTGTGTGAATATCTAGTGATTCTTCACTAATTGAGGCATGAATTGCATTTGCTAATCGACTTCTTAAAGTTGCATCTAGTAAATCTAGACCTGCTATGTCTGAACAAATAGCTGATCTAAGAGCTAGTTGTCTATCAAGAGCATTTCGAGCATTTTCTACTTTTAGATGCAAACGATCTAATCTGCCTGCCACATTAGATAAATAAAGTGCGAAAAGAAACAAACCAACTGCTATGACAACCCAATTACTTATTTCCACATATCTATTCTGTCAGAAAAGAGTTCTTTACTCTCCTGCGGTCAAGGCGACCGGTTTTGGTAAGGCGACCATAAAGTTGTCCTCGAAAATCCTCTCGGACATTTCTTCCTTCCACGCTCTTGACTGATTCATAAACATCAAGAATTTGTCTAACAATTACTGACCAATCAAACTGTTCAGCCCTAATTTTTCCTTCAACATTCAAGTGCTCTCGTTCTGACTTATTGCCAATTAATTCAAACAATGAATTCGCCAAATCCGTCGCATTATTTGTTTTAAATAATTTGCCATATTTGCCATCATCAAGCACTCTTTTGAATGCAGGTAAATCAGAAGCTAGTACAGGAGTACCAGTTGCCATTGCTTCTAACAACACAATTCCAAATGACTCTCCCCCCAAATTTGGTGCAACATAGACAGTTCCTGATGCATAACAAGATGCTTTTACATCACTATCGACAAAGCCTTTAAATTGAATACGAGAATGAAACTTTGAATCTATTGATTTCAATATTTCATCTACATCTCCTGGTCCTACCAAAAGAAGTTTCAAAGCAGGGTATTTTTCAAAAACAGCTGGCATTGCTTCAAGTAAAACCTGAACACCTTTTCTTGGTTCATCAAGTCTTCCCACAAAAACTACAGTTTGTTCTTTATCAAAACCTGGCAACATTTGAGCATGACTAAAATTCTTAACTCTTACTCCATTAGGAATTACCACAGCATCACCACCGAAATGATCAACCATGGTTTTCTTTGCTTCTTCACTTACTGCAATTCTTGCTATAACTTTTTCCATCATCGGCTGCAATAGAAATTGCATATTCTTAACCGCATACATGGTTTCATTTGAGGTGTGATGAGTTGCAACAATTGGTCCTCTAGCAGACCATGCTGCAATTATTGAAGGACTTGGGCTGTTTGGTTCGTGCAAATGCAAAATATCAAAATTGCCCAGTCTTAACCAATTTCTAGTTCTAGTAAAAGCTGCAGGATCAAATTTAATTCTGGCAATGGAACCGTTATAAGGCAAAGCGATAGTGCTTCCAGCATTCGTGGCATAACTTGGTAATGAATCTTCATCACTAGTTGGAGTTAAAACATTTACATAGTGACCCAGTTCCATTAAGGATTCGGTTAAATCTTGAATGTGTTGTTTAACTCCACCTGGAACAGACCAATCGTAGGGACAAACTATTCCTATTCTCAAAGTTAATTCACTAGTCCTTGGTTAATTCTTTTCATAGGTAAAACATCAGTCCAAACCCTTTGCAGCATATGCCAGTCTTGAGGATGCTTTTTAATTTCTTTTTCAAAACTATGAGCTAATTCTTGAGTCATAGTTTGCACTCTTTTTTCCTTAGTGTCTTCCCCACTTGGTGAAAGTGCTGGGAAAAAATGCATAACCAAAACACCTTCTTGGTTGTAATGGGAAGAAAGGGGCAAAACTAATCCATCAAGTGCAACTGCAATTGCTGCTGGACCAACTGGAAAGGAAGCTTTCCCGGGACCGTAGTTAACTTCAATACCGTTTTTTGTAATATCTCGATCTGCAACTAAAGCAATCATTCTGCCTTCTTTAGCTCTTCTCAGTAGTTTCATAAAAATATCAGTCTCACCACTTGTTGGAATTACTTCAATGCCAAGGGAGTTTCTGAATTTAACAAATTTTTTGTATATTGACTCAGGTTTTAATCTTTCTACGACAGTTGTTAATGGGCCGTAATTTGTGGTGTACCAATAACCGGCGGCATCCCAATTTCCCATATGAGGAGTGGCGGTTATTAATGGTTTCTTTGTGGCTAAAGCACTTTCCAGATTATCAATACCTGTGCAAATGACATATTTATTTAAATTCTTTTTATTCCAAGTAGGAAGCCGAAAAGCATCTTCCCAATAGCGAAGATAACTTCTCATACCGTCCTTGACTAATTGTTCTAATTCAATGGAATCTGATTTGAGACCAGTCATGAAAGCTAGGTTTGCCCTTAATTGCTGAACACCTTTTATGTCTTTTCCATAGGAAACATCAGCAATTTTTACGAATAGTTTTCTTGATAATTTCTTGGGTAAACGTTTAATTACTACCCAGCCAGTTTGATAGCTGATGTCTGCCAGGGTAATCATTTAAGAACTTTTTGTTTGTTTTAAGACAAAATTCATTCTTTGAATCACAGTAATTATGCTCACGATTGTTAATACCCAGATAGAAATTTCTAAAGCTGAGTTTATTCCTAAACCAGTAAGAAAAGTTCCAGCGATGATGATAATTACTCTTTCAGGGCGTTCTGCTAAACCTGTGTCGCAGTTCAAACCTAAACCTTCAGCGCGAGCCTTTGTGTAAGACACAATCTCGCTAGCAAGAAGTGCTACTAAACTTAAAATAAAATAAGTTTCTTTTCCTGCACTCGCAAAATAGAAAGCAAGAGATCCAAGCACGACGCCATCTGCGATTCGATCTAGCACTGAATCAAAAAATGCGCCCCATTTTGAATTCCTATTCAATAGTCTTGCAACAGTTCCATCCACGGCATCAAGACCCACAAACATCGCAAACAAAATTGATCCTAGAAGGAATTCTCCTTTAGAGAAGAAAATAATTGAACTAACCACAACTCCGAGAGTTCCAAATAAAGTTACTAAGTCTGGAGAAAATCCTAATTTAATAAATATTTTGGCAAATGGAGTAGCAATAAATTTTCCAATGTTTCTGGCTTTGGAATTTCCTAACATTAATCAATCCAAGCTTTTGCTAATAAAACTTGAGTATCTTTCAACAATTGTGGGATTGATTTAGCCCTACCAATTATTGGCATAAAATTCGTATCTCCACCCCAACGAGGAACAATGTGTTGGTGCAAATGATCAGCAACGCTCGTTCCTGCCACTGGTCCTTGATTCATGCCGATGTTGAAACCTTGTGCACCACTTGCTTTTCGTAGCACTGACATTGCCTTTCTTGTCAGTTCACTCATTTCATCTGATTCTTCTTTAGTAATTGTGGTGAAATCTGCAAAATGTCTAAAGGGTGCAACTAAGAGATGTCCTGCGTTATAAGGATAAAGATTTAACACCACGTAATTTAGTTTTCCTCTAAATACAACTAATGAATCTTCATCTTTAGCTTCAGGGGCAGAACAGAAAGGACAACTTTGTTCTACTGTGCCATCACTTCGAACATCGTGCAAATATTGGCCACGATGAGGAGTCCATAAACGAATCCAGGCATCAGGTAAACCAGTTTCTGGAAATGACATTTAAACCTGAATTCTTTTATCTATTGCTTCAACAATTCTTTTAATAGCATCATCCACAGAAACGCTATTTTCTTGTGTTCCATCTCTAAATCTAAATGAAACAGCATTGGCAGAAACATCTTGATCCCCAGCAATTAGCATGAATGGCACTTTTTGAGCTTGTGCGGTTCTAATCTTTTTCTGCATACGATCATCACTGGAATCAATTTCTACGCGCACACCTTTTGCCTTAAGTTTTGTTTCAATTTCCTTCAAATAATCAATATGGGTATCAGCAATTGGAATACAAACTACTTGCACAGGAGCAAGCCATGGAGGAAATGCTCCAGCGTAATGTTCAAGTAAAACTCCAAAGAATCTTTCGATAGATCCAAATAAAGCTCTGTGAATCATGACTGGACGTTTAACCGAACCGTCTTTGTCTTTAAATTCAAGTTCAAACTTTTGGGGTAATTGAAAATCAAGTTGAATGGTACTCATTTGCCAAGTTCGAACAAGAGCATCTTTTGCTTGCACTGAAATCTTTGGTCCATAAAAAGCAGCCCCACCCTCATCCATGACTAAGGGAATATTTTGAGCTTCTGCTGCTTTTCTTAAAGTTTCTGTTGCTTGCACCCATTCAGCATCTGTTCCTACAGATTTCTCTGAGTTCTTGGTTGATAATTCAAGAT
>Ga0247837_1008398_pt1 | contig 13005 bp, 10 predicted proteins | sample LaCtaG_2_FD_187115 | JGI IMG/M metagenome (GOLD analysis project Ga0247837, IMG submission 187115) | Freshwater microbial communities from meromictic Lake La Cruz, Castile-La Mancha, Spain - LaCruzMarch2015_14.5m | ecosystem: Environmental > Aquatic > Freshwater > Lake | place: Spain: Castile-La...
AACACGATGAGATAATGGCCGTCGCCCGCTCCGAGCGCACGGGAGGCCGTGGCGCGCGTTTCTTCGTGACCGGACTTGCCGTGAATAATGCTCGTGACACCCTGCGACGCATTCTGACGAACGCGCCGCCACACGCTCATCACGTCACCGCAGGTGGTGTCCACGATGTGACATCCGATGTCCTCAATGACCCGCATGGTTGCCACCTCCGCACCAAATGCGGGAACGATGATGACGTCATCGGGGGTCAGAGGGGTTAAATCCGGGTTTTCGCCCCCGCGGCTAAGGGTGCTAATTCCCATGTCCGCAAGCTGTTGATTGACGTCCGGGTTGTGGATAATCTCGCCCAGCACGAAGATCCGCTGATTCGGAAAGACTTTGCGAGCCGCATAAGCCAAGTCGATGGCGCGCTCGACGCCGTAGCAGAAACCAAATTGGCGAGCCAACCGGACGACCGTGTTTCCCGTTTGCCAGATCCCTCCCGCGGCTCGAATGCGTTCGACAAGCGCGCTGCGGTAGTGGGCCTCGACCTCTTGCTGGACACGTGCCATGACCTCCGGCGTGCGGAGATTCGCTTTGCGGGGACGCTGCGGGGCAGCCACAGCAGTTGCGTCGGCTGGAGATTCTGCGGTGGAGATGGCGTGCGGCACGAATTTCAATGTCGTCAATCGGGTACTCGAGGGGAAGCTATTCGGGATGGGATTTCCCGGAATTGGATTCCCGGGGCCGAAACTCCAGAGTTCCCCAAACGACGGACCGGGGCATGGACATGGGGCACGATGCGCGAGCGCGGCCGAAAGTCAACTTTTCAGCGGAGATTCCATTGCGGCGCCGCCGTTCCCGCGTACTGTTCTCCCCCTTATGCTCAATGAAGACGATTTCCAGTACGCCTTTGAACACACGAAGGTGATCCTGGAACCTGAGCGCACGATCGAGACGTTCGGGAGCACCTCCTTCCGTTTCACCCTCGTGACCGAACTCATGGACTACGTCGACCGCGTGCGGGTGCGGGATGGTCGGATCGAAGCCGATCGACCCAGGCTCGTGGCGCCTCATTTGTTTCAGAAAATGTTGCTTGAAGGGTTCGGCGAGGAGGCGAGGGGCTACGCGGATCATATCGAGGCGAACGCGCAACACATGAAGATCCTGCGTTATGGCTTCCACCTCCGCAAAATTGATTTGAGCGAGGAACTGGTCCATGACCACAAGGACGCCGTGATCGATCGTCTGTCCGAGGAAATCCGCAGGCGGGGGGACACGATGTCGGTCCTGATGGAAGGGGTGGACAAAGGGTGGGAGGTCGCATTGGTGAAGTTTACCATGGACCTCATCAAGCGGTCCGCCGGTGGGAATATCGGCGAATGGCAGGACCGGGGATTGCTGTAGAGACGGTTGTGAAAGGAGCCGTCATGAAAAGACCGGTATAAACTTTCCGTAGACGAGAGGTGACAGCCGCAGGGGAATCATGGGACGATTCCTTCGCTGGGTGACAAAGTTTGAACGATGATAAAGAAAGTTCTGATAACGCTCATCTTGGTCGTGGGGATTCTCGGAGCGGGAGCCTATTACGGCTACCAACTGCTGCTGAAGCCTCGCCAAGAGCTCGCGAAGGAACGCACCCAAGCCGCATTGGCGCCAGTTCCCACGCCGACTCCGGACCCGGCGGTTCCCGCGTTGGAAGCGGCCATCGCCATTCAGAAAACGGGTGATCTCGTCGCGGCACGCGAGGCAATTTCCCTCCTGATCACGCAGTTCCCCGACTCTCCCGCACTCCCGGAAGCCCAACGCCTTCTTGGTGAAGTGAACATGGACGCGCTGCTCTCCACGTACCCGCTGCCAAACAAACTGGAATACACGGTCGTGAAAGGCGACGCCCTCGCAAAAATCGCCGGAAAGACGAAGGCCGACGCAGAACTCATCATGCGCTCGAACAATCTCGGTTCGATCAACCTCTCGATCGGACAGCGCCTCCTCATCCCCCAGATGGCTCCGTCGATTCACATCCACCGGGCCGACAAAACCCTCACGCTTTATGATGGCGCGGACTTCGTGAAGCAGTACCCGCTCCTCTCGGCCTCGATCCCCGGCGCGCCCGGTCAGAAGATTACGGGTCGCGTCACGGACAAAACCGCCACATTCGAGAACAAGCGGGTGGCTTTCGGCTCGAAAGAGTACGCGGCGAGCGATCGGATGATCATTTTGGGACAGGGGATGACCATCCGCGGGGTAGCGGAAAGCGCGGACGGACAACCGAAGGCCGCCGCGTTCGGCATCGCCCTTCCCGCACCGGAAATGGAGGAACTCTTTCTCTTTATCTCCCGCGGGACGCCTGTCACCATTGATTGAATCGTATGAGCGACAAGCCTTTGGAATTCGAGAAGCCGATCTTTGAACTGGAACGGAAGCTTGAGGAGCTCAGAAAACATGCCGCGGAACACCCGGTGGATTTTGAGTCGGAAGTTGCCCAGATGCAGGAAAAGATCGCCGCAACGCGGTCGGTTGTGTACTCCAAGCTCACCGCTTGGCAGCGCGTGCAAATAGCCCGGCACCCTTCCAGACCTTTCGCTCTCGATTATATGGAAAAGAGTTTCGATGGCTTTGTCGAACTGCACGGGGATCGCCTCTACGGGGACGACCGTTCCATGCCATGCGGGTTAATCGAGATTGGCGGCATTCGGTGCGTTGTGGTCAGTATTCAGAAAGGCCGGGACGTGAAGGAAAACCTGCTGCGCAATTTTGGAAGTGCTCATCCGGAAGGTTACCGGAAAGCCCTGCGGCTGATGAAACTCGCCGAGAAATTCCAACTCCCGGTGGTAAGCATGATCGACACCCCGGGTGCCTATCCAGGGGTGGGTGCGGAGGAACGTCACATCGCAGAAGCCATTGCGGTGAACCTTCGGGAAATGATGCTCCTGCGCACGCCCGTCGTTGCGGTGGTCATTGGCGAAGGTGGCTCGGGTGGAGCGTTGGGGATCGGGGTGGCCGACCGCGTCCTCATCATGGAAAACGCCTACTACTCGGTCATTAGCCCGGAGGGCTGTGCAGCGATTCTCTGGAAACATCGCAAGTTTGCGCCCGAAGCCTCGGAAGCGTTGAAACTCAATGCGCAGGAATTGGTCAAGCTCGGCGTGGTCGACGGCGTGATTCCCGAACCCGTGGGCGGCGCGCATCAGGCTCCGGGTGAGGCGATGCAAATCGTCAAGGACGCGATTGTCTCCACCCTGCGCGAACTCCGTGCGATACCCTTGGATACTCTTCTCGAATCACGCTACGTAAAGTTCCGCAGCATGGGCGTCTTTGCAGAGGAAAAGGAAACCGTTATATGAAAATCACCATTGTCTCTGGAACCAACCGGCCCGGCGCCAACACCCGACGAGTGGCGGGAGCGATCGCCGATGCCTACGAAACGATCGGCCAGCCTGCAAAAATTCTCGACCTTGCAGACATCCCGCCGTCCATTTTCCATCCATCGTCCTACGCGGAAAAACCTGTTGAGTTTGCGCCCTTCACTCAGACCGTGCTGGAGTCTGACGGGCTCGTCATCGTGAGCCCGGAGTACAACGGCGGCATGCCCGGAGTGCTGAAATACTTCATCGATATGTTGAAGTTTCCCGAAAGCTTTGAAAACCGTCCCGTCTGCTTCGTCGGACTCGCGGCCGGAATGTGGGGTGCCCTGCGTCCGATCGAACAATTGCAGCAGATCTTCGGCTACCGCAACGCGCACATTTTCCCCACACGCGTCTTCATTCCGAAGGTCGGGGAAGCTCTCGATGACGCGGGCCGCATCTTGGATCCCGCCCTCGCAGGGCGCATTCAGGATCAGGCTAGCGGCTTTGCAGACTTCGTCCGCCGCTTAAAAAACTAAGCGGCTTGGCGAAAGCCCGCCTTTCAAAGCCCTTTCAGAACCCTTTCGCGCCTTCGCGGCTTCGCGTGACCCCGCGTCGCCGACGCAGCACGACGAAAAACAAGAATCCCACGCCGACCGCAACGAGGGCACTCGCATTCGGCTCGGGAACCGCCGCGATTCGGAAACCGACATTGTTGTACTCCCCGGACGGCCCTGTAGCGCCTTGATTATCCGCCGCGAGGGCGCCGATTCCAATGCTCCAAGAGCCGCTACGGAGGTATCGGTAGCTTGAAGTGGAATCCTCCATCCATTCGATGAGATTGCCGCCCTGGTCGAATGTTCCGTAATAGCTGGCAGAATTCGTATAGCCGCCGGCGGGCGTCAGGTAGAGCTGGTCGCTGTTCCCCGTGGCGGAGGAGGTCACGGCGTAGCCGTTATTGTAACCCACATTCGAGCTGCTGCCGTAGTAGTAATTTGCCGCATTCCCATTGGCAGGTGACCCCGTCCCGGGCGCATTGATGCTGAACGGGGCATCGTTGGATTTCGTCTGGTAGAGGTAATACCCGCCCGCGGTGCTATTGACCACGAGCGTGGGGTCGTAGAACGCGGCTTTGTACCATTCGTTTTGGTTGTGGATGAAGAAAGTCGACCCCTGATTACGCGAAGCGGAAACGGCCGTGAACGTTCCGCCGGTCGTCACGTTTTGATCCGATCCCGACATCGCGAAGCTGAAGGTGGTTGCCGTTTTCGCGGAAACGTAGCCCGTAGCTCCGTTGTCGACGGTGGTACCGGCGATTGAGACCTGATCCCCGATCGACAGCGATGCCGGCACGGCGGAGGTGGTCACGGTGACGACATTGTTTGCCACGTCGACAGCGGAAATGTTCCCGGTGCTCATCGTGTAGGTTCCCGACTCGGTGTTCCCGTTTTGCTGGGCGCCATTTTGCAGCCAGTTCACGAACCGGGCGGCATCGAAGAAGCTGGTGTAGGCGATGGGAAGGTTGCCCGTGCCGGAGAGCGGTGTGTACGAGTAGTTTCCGGACGATCCGCTGCGGGTGATCCCGGCAATGTTCAGGTCGGTTCCCATGTTCGTGTTGTAGAGCCCGTAGGGATCGGAGGCCGCCACCGCGTTTAAGAACGTCGCGTACTGGCTTACCGTGACCTCCGTCGTTCCGATCTGGTACGCGTAGCTCACCGATCCGTATCCATACGCCCCACTGTAGGAAGAGGGATAGGTCGTATTGGTGGCGCTGGCGGCGGCATTGTTGGGATTGCCGACCGTGACCATGGGGACGGTGAGGAGGGGACTCTGACCAACCGCATGCCTCGCGGCACCCAAAACGAGCGCTAGTACGGCGAATAGGAGTGCTTTTGACACTCCGTCAGTCTGCAATGGAGACGCCGCAAATGCGATCGACATGAGCGAACGTGACTAAAATGTGACATTCGCGCCAGAGTCTCTGACTGCGACTTCCCGATTGAATACGGGAAGCCATCCTGATTGGCTTAAGGAGTGTTTAGTCGCTCTCCAACACCCGTGGCTGACCGGGTTGGCAGACCGGTGGGATGGAGAGTTTCCGGTTTCCCAGCAATCGCTTTGGTCGTGGGTTTGTGGGGCGTTCTTTACCTTCCAAACCTGCGCACGAATCCATCCTGGTACGGTGACGAAACGCTCACCCTCATGATCGGCCGATCGTTGTTTGAGGGCGTGGGAGCAGACCGCGCTTTTCAACCAACCTTCTGGCATCCCAGTTACTCCTATCAACCGGTCTTCGCCTGGCTTGTTGGGATGGCTGCGGCAATGACCGGCAACGACATTTGGGGTCCGCGTCTGCTGAATACCCTGATTGCTCTGGCGATTGCTCTCGCGATCGCGCTGTTGGGTCGGCGACCGTTTGGAAGGTGGGGGGCGCTTTTTGCATCGCTCACCTTTCTCGGGTATGGCCAGACCGTTATCCATTTTCGCTGGATCTATCCGCACAACGCCGTGGCATTGGGTTTCACCATCATGGTGCTGTACCTTCTCCGTCGGGCCTCCCGTACCAACGATTGGAGGGCCGGGTTGGGACTGGCGTGCGCGGCGGCGAGCCATCCGCTATTCGTTCATGGAGCCATTGGAGCTTGGCTATGCAGGCTCAAACGACCGCAGTCTTGGCTGCGTCTGGGAATTCCTGCGGGATTGGTCCTCCTGGCGGCAACGGGATGGACGCTTTCTCGCCAATTCCCTCATGGCTGGCTTTTTTCAGATGTCCAAACGCTTGGGCGGTTCTACGGGGAGTTTAATAGGCAAAATGGATCCGATTGGATTCAGGTCACCCGTAATGTCGTTAGTTTCATCCGAATGGATACCTTTCACACGCTTGCATTTGTCAGTGTGTGCCTCTGCTGCAACCGCCGTTTCTATGCCATTCCGATTGTGGTGGGAGTCGTAGGCGGGTTGCTGCTGCAAAACAGGCAAAACCTGCCGGTGTTTTACTATCAGGCCGTGGTCTTTCTACCCGTTCTTGCCATGGCGTTCGCGGGAGCACTTTGGACACTGAGGAAGTGGATTCGTTTCCGGGTCGGAGCAGTCGGATGGGTTCGGATCCTCCCGCTTGCCATGATGCTCATTCCGATCACGTTGTGTTTAAGTTCCGCGGTGTCGGCAGTGTCCGGTCGGTTGGTACCTCGAAATGCTCCGTGGGTCACGCAGGACACGAAAGAGGTGGAAGCTGCTGCGGAATGGATCAATTCGAGAGTCATGCCGGAAGATCTCGTTTTGTGTCATCAGAACATCGGTTGGTTGCTACGGTGTCGGAACGCCGATCTCATGCAGGCCACAGCATGGAGCGGACGTCCCACTTTTTCTTTCGATCCTCCTCCCGCGCCCGAGCGGTTTCGTTTTCCTCTGGATCTGATCGGCGTGAAATTTGTGGTGATCGCAGATATCGATCAGCGGTGGACGGTAACGCAACCGAACGTGACCGCATTCATCGAGCCTATATCGTCAGGAAAATGGCCGATCGTATGGCGCGGAGCGAATTACATCATTCTTCAAAATCCCACGTCCCTTAAGAAACTTCCATGAACTCCCCCATCCCGATCACCCGTTGCCGCGCCTGTGGCAACTCCGAACTTGCCGATGTACTAAGTCTGGGCCGCCAGACCCTCACGGGCGTGTTTCCAAAATCAAAAACACAGGAGGTGCTTGCGGGTCCGCTGGATCTCGTTCGCTGCCTGCCCGGCGGTCACGAAACCTGTGGACTGTTGCAAATGCGCCATTCCTACCCGCAGGCGGCAATGTATGGCGATAACTACGGCTATCGCTCGGGACTCAATTCCTCAATGGTTCTCCATCTCCATGAAACCGTTGCACGGCTTCTTGCAATGGCCCAACCGGCCGAGGGGAGCTTGGTTTGCGATATCGGGTGCAACGACGGAACACTTCTCAAGGCGTACCCGGAATCCCTTCGGAGAATCGGAATTGACCCCGTGGCGCGTAAATTTCTCAGCTTTTATCCGGACGCGATCCAGGTGGCGACGGAGTTTTTTTCTGCGGCAACTTGGGAGACGTTGGCGGGAAAGGCAAAGGCTGCGATCATCACGTCCATTGCGATGTTTTATGATCTTGAGAACCCTCTCCAGTTTGTCAGGGAGGTGGCGGATTGCCTTGCTCCAGACGGGCTATGGCACTTCGAGCAAAGTTATATGCCTCTCATGGTACGCCGATTGGCATATGATACTATTTGCCACGAGCATGTGGAGTACTATGCGCTGCGACAGATTGTATGGCTGCTGAAGCGCGCGGAATTGAAAATTGTTCGACTTGAACCAAGTGATGTCAACGGGGGAAGTCTGGCGGTGACTGCGGCTCACGTCTCCTCTGTTCACCCGGAGGCGAGTGAACAGATTGACCGCTTGCTCGGGGAGGAGCGGGCGGCCGGGTATGAAACGATGGAACCGTTTCGGGACTTTGCGAAACGGGTGTTTGAGCATCGCCGCCGTCTGTTGGAGCGCATTGAACAGATCAGGACAAGCGGGCGGCAGTTGATGGGGTACGGGGCCTCGACGAAAGGAAATGTTCTGCTGCAGTTCTGCGGCCTAGGGCCGGATCAACTTCCCTTCATTGCGGAGGTTAATGAGGAGAAGTTTGGATGCTACACCCCGGGAACCGGCATCCCGATCATTTCGGAAGCGGCAATGCATGCGATGCATCCCGACGTGCTGCTCGTCCTCCCGTGGCATTTCCGATCCAACCTGATCGAACGGGAAAAAGATTTCCTTGCAGGGGGTGGGCGGCTGTTGTTTCCGCTTCCGGAGATTGAGCTTTATCCCGCATGAAGCCTCTCGTCATCATTCCAACGTTCAACGAAGTTGGCAACATTCGGCCGATCGTGGACCAGTTAGAAGGGATCGCCATACCGATTGACTGTTTGTTCGTGGATGATGGCTCTCCCGACGGGACCGGAGATGCTGTTTTGCAGGAAGCGCAGCGAAGGCCATGGATTCATCTGCTCCAACGCGGCGCGAAACTCGGTATTGGTTCCGCGCATTTGGACGGACTTCGTTGGGCACGTTCACGTGGCTATGAACGGGTGGTCACGATGGACTGCGATCTCACGCACTCGCCCCGGGATATTCCCGCGATGCTTTTGGAGGCGGAGAAAGGTGCGGACGTCGTCGTGGGATCACGCTACTTGCAGAGAGGAAGCCTCGCGGGGTGGGATTGGAAGCGCAAGATCATCACGCGGACAGCCCATCTGCTGACCCGCATCTTTCTCGGGATCCCGTATGATTGCACCGGGGCATTCCGGATCTACAAACTGAACGAACATGCGGAGCGCATACTCCAACTCGTTCGAACCGCAAACTACACCTTTTTTTTTGAATCTTTGTTTCTATTTGCTGCGAACGGAGCCCGAATTGTCCAGGTGCCCATCTGTTTGCCTCCGCGGACGTACGGTAGTTCCAAAATGCCCGCAGACGAACCATTCCGCGGCCTTCGCTTCCTCATCTCCGTAGCTGTTGATCGATTATTGCGACCGGAGCTTTTCAGAATTCAAGGGCACCAGGTAGTCTCTGATCCGAACGTCAAAGACTCTCAGTCTTGGGATGCGTACTGGACCCGTGCGGGTCAGTCCCAAAATCGCGTTTATCAGGCCATCGCCACACTTTATCGCCGGGGCCTAATCACCCACAGGCTGACACGTGTAATTCGATCTACTTTTCGGCGTGGTGCACGGGTGCTCCATGCCGGTTGTGGAAGCGGGCATGTGGATCAGTTCAATCAGGATTTTGTTAAGATCACGGCAGTCGATACGTCGCTTCGCGCCCTTGATACGTACTCTCGCTGCGTGCCGAGGTCCGAGCGCGTGTGTCACGCATCAATCTTCCATTTGCCGTTTGCGGATGGCACTTTTGATGGAATCTACCATTTGGGTGTAGTCGAGCATTTCGAACGCGCTGAGATCGTCGCGATACTTTGCGAACTTCGACGCGTCATGAAGCCAGACGCAAAAATGGTAATCTTCTGGCCGCATGCCTCCGCAACGAGTGTGGCCGTTCTTAAGTTATGGCATCGACTTAGCGGGAAAGACGCCGCTCCATTACACCCGCCGGAGGTCTCCCTTGCACAGGGCAGAGAATGGGTGCGCGGGATTTTGGAGTCGGCCGGCTTTTCCATGCAGAGTTATCACTTCGGAGCCGTCGATTTCTGGGTGCAGGCCGTCATTGTGGCGGCGCCGAAAGATTCCGCATCTCTATCCTAACCATCTCGGTAACCCATTCTTCAAACGGTCGCTCGATGCGCCAACCCAAGAGCGACGCGGCTTTTTCCGCACAGCCAATTCGCGGATTTGCAAAGTCCGGATGAAAAAGTTCGACGTCCGATACAACGTGTTTGTAGGCTTCCAAACCCGCCGCGGCGAATGCCACGTGGCAAAACTGCCGCACCGTGTGCCCTACGCCAGATGCAAAGACGAAGTCTCCGGGATCGGATGCCTCAAGACAGAGTCGAAAACCGGAAACAAACTCCGCTGCGTGGCTCCAATCCCGGCATGCATCCAAATTGCCCAGCGTTAGCTTGTCTTCTCGACCAGCGGCGATGTTTGCAACCGCATGTGTGATCCGCCTGGAAACAAACTCGGTTCGCCGCAAATCGGATTCATGGTTGAAGAGGATCCCTGTGCTGGCGAACAGGCCCTTCTTGGTTCGGAACGATGCGACCAATTGTTGCCCCGCAAGTTTCGCGACTGCGTAGGGGTGCTCGGGCCTCGCCACGCTTGCTTCGTCCTGCGGTGAGCAATCTGGGTTCCCAAAAATCTCGCTGGAACTCGCAAAGAAGAACCGAGTCTCGGGCGACTGTTCCGCGATCCATCTCAGCAGGATCAGCGACGTAGTGGTTGAAAGCTCTAGCACCGCTCTTTCAAATACCTCGGAATCCTTGAGCTGACTGGGGCAGGCAAGGTGGTAAATCTCCTGCGGACCCACATGATCCAAAATTCGGTGGAGCGCACTGCGATCTTGGTAATCCACCGAAAAAACGGTGCTTTCCCGCGCCGCAGAGCGAGACATCCCAAACACACTTCTCCCATGTGATTCCAACTCCCGGCGGAGCAGGCTGCCGTCCTGCCCGGTGATACCGGTGATCAGTGCCCGTTTCGACATACAATCCTCTGTCCAAGCCGCTTCACGTTGGTCATCTTATCGCCATCGAATGAACAGACAACTCTCATTGGTGTGCTTTGTGCTGCTCGCCTCGACCTTCGCTGGCATTGGGTTGGCATTCTGGCTGGCACAACCGGTGTCAGGGCAGGAACTTGTCGCGAACTATGCAAAGTCCCACGATTTCTGGGAGGGGGTGCAAAGTGTGGGTGGCATCCCTTGGTGGACGCCGATGTTTCTGCAGGGGACAAGCTTGGCTTTTTCCTGGGCGTTTGTTGTCACCAGCGGAACATTAACCGTCTTTACGGCTGCATTCGGTGCGCTTGCCGGAGCAAAGATCGCCGTCGCGATCTGTTGTGTATTCGGGGCGACGGGGATGTTTTTGTTCCTGCGGGACTATGATGGAAGACCATGGAGTGCCTGGATGGGGGGCATGCTCTTTCTTTTTTCCCCGTCGCTGCTGACACGGGCGGTGGGATACGAACATTTTGTTGTGGTCGTATCGATGGCGATTCTTCCATGGGCATTTTGGAGACTCTTTCGATTTGTTGAGAATCCGACGTGGATCACCGCCGTTGCGGCAGCTCTTGCTTATGCGGGGGTAATGCTGGCGTATGGCAAGACCGGAATTATGGCGCTACCCGCCGTCGCTGCCTTCGGTCTGGTGGAGATGTTCCGTCGACACGAAGCGGAGCGGCCTTCGGTTCAGCTCATTTCCATAGCCGCCGGCGCATTCTTCCTCTTGGCGGTTGTGCCGAATCTTCCGGCCATCCGCGAATCCGGGTTCGTAGCAATGTTCGAATTCGGGCCTTTGTTAGGCTGGCAACATTCCTTCAGCACGAAATCTGCCGTTTCGTGGATAGACCGGGCCGCTTTCCTCACTCCCAACTTTCCTCCTGGCTACAGCCCGTCGACATACGGGGGCGGGACCTATCTGGGAATCGTCGTCGTTCTTGCCTGCGCCCTAGCGTTAAGAGAACGCAAGTTCCTGGAGGGGGCGTCAGGGAGGCGTCTTCGTTTATTCATCGGCATGGCTCTGCTCATGTTCTGGCTGTCGTTCGGACCCCGCAGCATCGTCCAGAGTCAGTTGGAGTTTTTTCCATTCTCCCGAAACGGCCTCCTCGCAATTTTGGGGTGGCTCTTTGTGATAGCCCAAGTCGGCATTATCTTTCGAATCGCTCCGTTGAATGGTCTTCCCCGCTTTCTGATCGCGGGGGTTATCTCAGCCGCTTATCTGTTCGTTCCCGGCTTTTTGATTGTGGAGCGCCTTCCGCTCTACTCCAACATCCGGGCTCCTTTTGATTTTTTCCAGATCACGGGTGTGGTTTGTGTTCTCGCTGCTGCGGGAATGGCGATCGGTGCTTTGCTGGAAAGAGTGAAAGTCCGCCGTGTGCAATCCTTGTGGGTTGCCATCATCCTCTTGATCGCCCTGTTTGATGCGGCGGCGTATTATCGCCCGATCGTTAGCAGTCCTCTGGAGCGTTCGGTCTTTCAGGACTTTGAGAAGGTTCAGTCGCACCTGAAGTCTGCGCCACTGCCTGGCCGCGTCTTCGTCTTTTCGGGACGTTATCTTTATCTGCTCACCCCCATGCTCTCGGGACGCGCGATCGCCAGCGAGGCCTTTAGTAGCTATCTCCAGCAGAGGGGGGCCGCCATGCTCCAGGCAGCTGCGTTTGCGTCACCACAGACTTTCACCGCTTTCCTCAATCTTGGAAACATCTCGTACGTTCTCTTCGACAAATCGGATCGCGAAACAAATCCCGAGACAGCGGTCAGTTTATCAAGGCTGTTGACGACGGCGTTCGAAAACGACTCTTTCGTCCTCTTTGCGAATCCCCGCGCTTTGGGGGATGGGTTTGTGGCGCGCGATTTCGTACATCTCGCGGCTCAGAACCACGAATCAGCACCGGCCGTTCTCGAGTTGGCAGAGATGCAGGTTGCAACGATCGAACTTCACGGTGTTGCGACGGACGAAACAGGGTATTCCGGGCTGTTGGTCGGGGCAAATCTCGAAACGCCTCAAGGGAAGCCCCTGTCGAAGGGTTCACCCTTTCAGAGGGTTTCCATCCTGCCGTCGCAGGCTTACGGCCATGCGGCGTTCCCGGGGGGCGACCGGTCCGGGTGGCTGGTACTTACGCAGGCCTGGCACCCGGACTGGCAGGCGTTTGTGGGAACACAACCCGTCAAGATTCGTCGGGCATTCCTTGCCTATCCCGCAGTCCAGGTCGCGGCTGGTGAACCCGTGGAATTCCGCTTCTCCCCACCGTGGTGGTACATGGTTTGCGTGGGGACCGGATGCGTCGCGTGGTTGGCAGCAACGTTTGTTCTGATCGCATCCCGGTGCTTTCCGTCGCGTCAACCACACCGTTGAGGTGGTTACATCCTTGGTGATCAGCCCGCAGCGCTCTGCGCGTCCTGGATTTTCTTTAGCTGCGGCGCAAGCGTTCGCCGATGACCCGGGTCCATTCGGTCAATAAACAGGATTCCCACCAAATGATCCTGTTCGTGCTGGATGG
>Ga0247837_1008402_pt1 | contig 13000 bp, 10 predicted proteins | sample LaCtaG_2_FD_187115 | JGI IMG/M metagenome (GOLD analysis project Ga0247837, IMG submission 187115) | Freshwater microbial communities from meromictic Lake La Cruz, Castile-La Mancha, Spain - LaCruzMarch2015_14.5m | ecosystem: Environmental > Aquatic > Freshwater > Lake | place: Spain: Castile-La...
CGCAGGTCGTGCTCCCAAACAAGACCACCGTTGCAGTGCTGCGTCGCATGGCTGCAGTACAGGAAACGTTGGCAAATCTTGAGGAGGCCAAGGGCGCCAGCGCCGCCGAGGCCATCAAGAGTCAGGCCAAGAGTCAGGCTGACATCATCATGAACTTTACCGATCAATGGGCCGCACGCATTGAAGGCAAGGGCAATGAAGAAGCCACGCGTTATTACCAAGAGATGAAGGGCGAAGCAGAATTGGCGATCTTCTTGACGTGGCTTGACACGCTGAAGGCCTCGCTCAGTTCCAGCACCACCTACATCACCGATACAACCCGCGCTCCGTTTCACCTCATCAATCTTGACGCGCCGGTGAATGCGCAGGGCATCCCGCAGCCGGGCAATGCCGCAAAGACCAAGTGATGAGTGACACGCCGAGTGCTTGCACGCTGAGTAAGGACCCACGCTGATGACGGACTTGAACCCGCAACTCAACGCCACGCCGCCCGCCGACGAAGCGCCACGCCGTGGAGCAAGCGCGCAATACACCGTGTCGTCCGGCACCGGGGCCGAGGCTGCCATGCGGCAGGCCATGGATCCCGCAAACCAGTCGCTCGGCGAGGCGCTGCGCCTCAGTTACCGAGTGTTGCAGGTGGCAATCTTGGCACTGGTGGTGGTGTTCCTCTTTAGCGGATTCCAGACGGTGCAGGAAGGTCAGACGGGCGTCAAGACATTCTTTGGACGCATTGTCGGTGCACCTGGCGATGAACAAGTTTCCCCGGGTTTGCAGCCGTTCTGGCCGTATCCAGTGGGAGAGATTGTGCTGCTGCCGCAGAAGGATGCGGTGGAACTCAACGGCGAGTTCTGGCCGCGCTTCAAGCAGGGCATGACCACGGTGGATCAAGCGGCTGCGTCCACCACTCCCGACGATCCAATTCGTCCGGGTCTTGATGGTTCGCTCATCACTGCGGACGGCGACCTTGCACACGTCCGCATTGCTGCGGAGTACACGGTGGAGGATGCGGTTCGTACGCTCGATCAGTTTCAGCCCGACTCGTTGCGCGAAATCGTGCGGCACGCACTTGCGCGCGGAATGGTGCAGACGGCTGCGCAGTTCACGCTGCAGGAGTTGTTAGAGAATCGTGACGGGCCAGAGCAGTCGCTCCGTCAGCGCGCGCAGGCGACGCTTGATTCCATGAAGTCCGGCGTCAAGTTGGGTGTGGTGACCATTCCAGAGAAGATTGCGCCGCTGGCGATCCGCAACACGTTCAGTCGCGTGCAAGAAGCCCGTGAAAACGGCAAGTTGGCGCTGGAGCAGGCGCAGCAAGAAGCCAACGGCACCCTGGTTGGTATGGCTGGAGCCGACTACGCGCAGATCTTGGACTTGGTTCAGCGCTATGAAACTGAACTCACTCGCGGCGATCTCGCTGCCGCTGATGCGGTCATGCAAGAATTGGGCACGCGCCTCGAGGGTGCAACCAATGTTGGCCAAACGTCGGCAATCATTGCCCGTGCGCAGGCGTACCGAGCCTCGGTCCGCGCCACGCTGGGTAAAGAGGTTGGCCGACTCAACGGGCTCGCCCCAAGTTTCCGTGAGAATCCGCAGCAACTCGTTCGAAAGTTGTGGCTGGATGCGGTGCGGCAAGTGCTTGCTTCGCCGACAGCAGAAATGCTGGCAGCACCGGACGCTGGTGGGCCAGTGCGTATCAATATTGAAAGTTCCAACGAAGTCATGCAGGCGCGTCGGCAGAGCGAAGTGCAGCGCCGCAAGATGGAAGCAATGGGAAGCAATGCTGTGAATTTCCAACTCGGAAGCCGGCAGATCACCATTGATGAACCCGGACGTCGCCTTGATCGCAATGCCCAGAAGGGCTTTGGCCGCGACTGATGTCGGCAAGGAGTGGCTCGCATGGCAACGGCTGTGAACAATGACATAGTGGTGGAAGCAGTCGGCCTGACCAAGGTCTTCAGCGATTTCTGGCTGCGCCAAAAGGCAGTGGCCGTGGACGGGATTTCCTTTGAGATCCGCCGCGACGAAATCTTTGGATTGCTTGGTCCAAACGGCAGCGGCAAGAGCACCACCATCAAGATGATTCTTGGTTTGTTGCATCGCAGCAAGGGAAATCTCACCGTGTTCGGTAAGGACCCCACGGATGTTGCTGTGAAGCGGCGCATCGGGTACTTGCCGGAAGAGAGTTACATGTACCGGTTCTTAACACCGGTGGAAACGCTTGATTTTTACGGCAAACTCTTCGGATTGCCGCGCGCGATTCGTCGCAGTCGAATTGATGAACTTCTGGAGATGGTGGGCATGACGCATGCCGCCAACCGCCCAGTGGGCGAATTTTCCAAGGGCATGGCGCGCCGGTTGGGAATTGCGCAAGCGCTCATCAATGATCCGGATCTATTGATTCTTGATGAACCAACCTCGGGCCTTGATCCGCTTGGTTCACGCCAAGTGAAAGACCTGCTGCTTGACCTTGGTCGTCGCGGCAAGACCATTCTCCTTTCGAGTCATCAGCTTGATGATGTCCAGGACGTCTGTGATCGCATGGTGATTCTCTACGGCGGCAAGATCCGTAGCGAGGGCACGGTTGATGAATTGCTGGAGGATTCCGGCCGGACCGTGATCACCACACCGCGATTGGACGCGGCCACCGTCACCACCATTGAACGGATCATCCGCGAGACTGCGCACGTGGAAGTGGAGCGTGTTGCGGCGCCGCGGCAGCGGCTTGAAGATCTCTTCCTGCAAATTGTTGAACGCGCGCGTAATGATCGTGCTTCCACGAGCGGCGCGGGCGCAGGCGGTCCCACCGCGGCGTTCCTGCGTGGTGAGGAGAACGCGGGCAGCGGATTGATTGCCGAGCTCGAAGCGGTGCCAGCCGCCAAGCCAGTTGCTGCGGCTGCGCAGGCCGCGCCGATTGCGCCGGTTGCTGATGCGGCCGTGCTCACAGAACTGGTGACCGGCAAGCCCAGTGCCTCGGTCGGCAAGGTTGAACCCGCCGCCAGTCCTTCCAAGTCCACCAAGGCTCCGGCACCACCGCAGGATGTTGACCGATCAGTCATTGATGATCTTCTGGGTGGGGGCGGAAATCCGTGACCGCACTCGTGGCGCGGCTCCATCGGTGGCTCGGCGAGCGCATGGCGACCCGTGCGGCGCGCATCCTGGCAACGCTGGCCATTCTGATCTCGCTTGGGCTGGTGACGTGGCCGCTCCTGAACACGGCGTTCTCATTGCAGGCGCAGCGGGCGGGGATCTTGAAGGCATTGGAGAAGTGCTCTGCGAAGGATCGTGATCCCGCGGCTATGCAGCTCATGCAACGCGGCACGGTGACGGTTGGTGATCGAGAGTACGGCGGCGCTCGCGTGGTTGGTCGTGCCGTGGATCTCTTTGATGACGCAGGCGTGATGCCAGCCGACGTCAAGCAAGAACTCTCATGGCGACTCCTGGGGGATCAAGTTCCGCTGTGGATGCCCTATGTATTGGTTCGATCGCCCGCGCTGGTGATTGCGCTCATGCTGGTGACCGGCATTGGTGCACTCGCGGTGGTGTGGATCGGGCTCCTGCTTCCCGCCTTAGAAGTTGGCGGCGCTGTCGCAGCCGGCGCGGCGTTCTGTTGGTGGATGGATTGGCCGATCGGCACACAGTGGCTGATCAGTTCTGCGCTTTCGCTCCTACTCTTTGCGTTCCTGTGGAATGGCGCGCGTGCCTTGTTGGGCTTTCGTTCCGGCTCGATTGCAGTGGCATCCAACACTGCTCTCGAGGGAGTCCGCACGTTGGCGCTCCCAGGGTTCGCTTTGCCGATCGCCATGATCGTTCCGTTTCTTGCGCTCTCACGCGAGCGGGGCGAGGCGCTCTTGCAGGCCATTCCTGGATTTCTTGACTGGGGTCACACCGCTTCCTACACCATGGCTGCGCTCTTTGTGATTGTGTTTGGCTGCGCCAGCACCGCCTTTGAGATTCGCGACCGGCAGGTGTGGTCCGTAGTCACCAAGCCGATTTCGCATGGTGGTTGGCTGCTTGGTAAATGGATTGGCACATTGGCGCTTGGGCTTTCGCTGGTTGTCGGCGGCGGACTCCTGTTAGCCGCTGGCACCTCATACCTAGCGTCGCAGAAGCCAACCGATGAGCGCGATGCCCGCGATGTGCGCGATACCGTCCTGGTCGGGCGCGTTGGATTTCGACCCGAGTTTGAAATGCTTCCGCCGGAACGACTTCGCGAAATCATTGACCAGACCATTGAGGGTGACTCAGTACTCAAGGCTGACATTGCCAACGGTACGGCTGACGATGCGCAAACGCGCCGCAGCATTGCGGTTGCCAAGCAGCGCGAATTCCTTGATCAGCAACGACGCATTGCGCCTGGTGAGAGTCGTGAGTATGTGTTCCATGGTCTCGGCGGAATCGTGGCGCAGAAGCGTGGAATTTCGCTGCGCTTCAAGTTGCACGGCGGTGGCGACGATGAACATCAGAAGTTCCCGGCCATGTTCCAATACACCACTGGTGGTGGTGCGGGTATGTGGGAACTGCGCGAATGGACGCCCGGCGAGGCGTACACGCTTGATATTGACCCCAAATTTGTTGACGAGCAGGGCGACCTCAAGATTCGAATCTTCTCCGCCGGATGGGATGAAGAGAAGAAGGCGCCGGTTGCCTCAACAATAACCATCTTTGTGCAAGACGACTCACTGGAAGTGATGGCCAACGAGTCCACATTCACTGGCAATTTGGTTTCCGCAATCATTGTTGATGGATGCAAACTGGCGTTCTTGGCAGCACTCGCCGTGGCTGCGGGTTCGCTGCTCAGTTTCCCGATCGCAGTGCTGCTGACGTTCGGGGTGTTCTCCATGGCCACGTTGACTCCGTTCTTAGCAACCTCCATTAAGTACTACTCCCCGGACGAGAAGAGCGGCATCATCATCTGGGCGTTTCAGGTGGTGGTCTTGGCGATCGCCCGAACCGTCGAATTCCTGTTGCGCGGTTTCGCGGCGCGTAGTCCCAGCGATTCGCTTGCGCAAGGGCGCGCCATCACGTGGGCCACGCTGTTTGACACCGTTGTTGGTATCGGCCTTGGTTGGACGGGTGGAGTTCTCCTGATCGGCTGGCTGGGTATTCGTCGGAAGGAGATTGCCGTCTACAGCGGCCAAGGCTGACCGATGCGTGATCGAACCATCCAGATCCTTTCGGTGTTGGCTGCCGTGGCGGCGCTGTTTGTTGCGGGCACGTTGCTGCCGCGCATCGTTGCCGCAAGCGACGAAGGCAAACTGCGCTATACGAACGTATCTGTAGAGGGCGCCCCGCCCATTGTTGCCATCGGCGCGGCAGTGGGCGCGTTGCGCGGACTGGTGGTCGATTATCTGTGGATTCGTCTGCAGCAAATGCGGGAACTCTCGCAGTTCTACGACGCACGTCGCTTGGCTGATCTCATCACCAAACTGCAGCCACGCTTTGGCGAAGTGTGGGCGTTCCACGGTCACAACTTGGCTTACAACCTCTCGGTGATGACCAGCACTCCCGAAGAGCGTTGGCGCCTGGTCAACGAGGGCATTGATCTTGTTCGCAACAAGGGCATTCGGTACAACCCCAACGACCTGATTCTTTACAAAGAGCTTGGGTGGTGGTTTGCGCACAAGGTCGACGGACTGAGCGACGACGCGCACCTGTACTACAAGCGCGAACTAGCCAAGGAGTGGCACCTTCTTCTGGGCGAACCACCACCAGGATCTTCCGCCCGTGCCGCATGGCTGCAGGCGATTGCCGATGCACCGGACACCTATGAAGAATTGGTGGCGCGTGATCCAGGGGTCGCCACCATGATTGCCACGCTTGAGGCAAAGATGCAGGCGTTCGATCCCAAGTACAAGGTGAAGCTCGACCGCGACTTCCTGTTTATGTACGGGCGTTGGCATTCGGTGCGCACCGGACCGGGTTACGCCAAGCTCTTCAATTTGCAGGATCAGTTCCGCCGCCGGGATGCGGCGTACGCGGCCATGGACGATGTCTTCTCCGACCCCGCGAACGCCAAAGCGATTGATGATTTGGTGACGTTCCTCCGTAAGCGTGTTCTCATTGATGACTACAACATGGAGCCAGCGCGCATGGCCCGCTACACGCGGGAATTTGGCCCCTTTGATTGGCGGCATCCGCAGTCACATGCGTTCTACTGGTCCAAGACGGGCGCGGAAATTGGTGCGGAGCGTTACAACAACGACGAGGACATCTACCGGATTCTCAACGACGATCGCACCACTATTCAGGCGATGCAGGCGTTGGCGCACTCCGGTCTGATGCGTGTCGATCCGTTCTCAACGGACAATCCAACGCGCCTCTATGACATTCGGTGGATCAAGTCGATCGATCGCTATTTCCGTGAGCTGTACAGCAAGCATTACAAGGCGCGCGGCGGCGGGCCTGATACGTTCGTTGACTTCTATGAGAACTTCATGGCGCAGGCGGTGCGCGAGCTGTACCACGCTGGTGAGGTTGAGGAAGCACAGAAGCTGCTTGATGAACTGGACAAATTGTGCGGGCGTGGCGGACTGATTCCCAACAATAAGTATGTGGCTCCGGTGGATGTATTCGTGCGTAATGCCACGTTCGGTGAATACGAAATGGTCCCGGATATTGCGCGCACCGATCTCTCTGCGATCTTGCGGCGCGGCTTCTTGGAGGGATATCTGGTTGGCAAGAAGAAGGTGCTGGACGAGGCGCTGGTGTACGCGCGCGATCTCACTGAGTACTTCCGTACCAACCGATTCACTGACTTCCGCACCAAGATGGGCGACGCGCGACTTGCAGACCTGATCGGTTCGCTTGAGCGCAGCGTGGAAGACGTGTTGGTGAGCATCATGCAAGATCAGTCGCTTCCGCTGGTTGATCGACTCACGGTGTACAACCGATTGCCGGAGGATCAGCGCGCCATGGTCTATGACTCGGCGCGTGCGCGGATTGAGGCAGACCTGGCTGCAAGCCCGCTTGGTTCAGGCGGGGCGAAGGCAGAGAATCTGTTCCCGGAGCCGCCCAATATGGAGGCCTACCGCGTGCGTCAGGCCGAGCGTGAGAGCAAGCGTGCCGCAGCGGATAAGGAGCGCAAGGAAGGCTCCATGGACCGCAAGCGCTGATTCCCAGGCGGGCTGTCCGGTAGCCTTTGTGCCATGCGCACGCCTCCTCCAGCCATTCTTGCGATCGGAAAAAACTACACCGACCACGTCGCTGAAATGGGAGGCAAGGCTCCCGACGCGTTGGTGATGTTCATGAAGAACCCTGCGTCTGCCTGTGCCGACGGCGACGCGATCGTCATCCCTGCCATTTGCGATGAGCACGGACCGCAGGTTGACTTTGAAGGCGAGCTGGCCGTCATCATTGGTCGCACGTGTAAGGATGTCCAAGAAGCGGAGGCGTTCACCGTGATTGGTGGATACGCCGCCGCCAATGATGTCACGGCGCGTTGGTGGCAGCGTGAGGGTGGTGGCGGGCAGTTCTGCCGGGGCAAGGGCTTTGACACCTTCTGCCCGATGAGTGCTGTTACCCCAGCATCGGCAGTGCCGGATCCGCAGGCGCTCCGCATCATTACCCGCCTGAACGGCGTGGTTATGCAGGATTCGTCGACCTCATTGATGATCCATTCCGTGGCGCGCATTGTTGCGGAACTTTCGCGTGGCACCACGCTGCTGGCCGGCACGGTGATCATCACCGGAACGCCGTCCGGGGTGGGGTTCGGGCGTTCGCCGAAGGTGTTCTTGCAGGCGGGCGACGTTGTTGAAGTTGAAATTGCGGGCGTTGGTCGGACAAGTAATCCGGTGCAACATGCCTGAGCAGCGTCAGGCCGACCATGGCGCTGCGCAGCCACTGCCGGGCAATGCGCCGATACCCAACATTGGACTTCCGGCACGCGCATGTATTGGCGGCATTCATTTCTATCAACGCCGCATTGCATGGCTCACCCGTGGATGGTGCCGATTTCAGCCATCATGTTCGGTGTACGGAGTGGAAGCAATTGAGCGGCACGGCGCAGTGCGTGGATCGTGGCTTGCAGCATGCCGCATTGCGCGATGTAACCCCTGGGGCGGATGTGGTCACGACCCGGTGCCGTGAATCAACGCATTCAATGCACGCGCTGATTGTTCCAAGGCGTTTCGATACCGCTCCGCGTCCCACTCGTTATGTCGTCGCGCAACCACTACCAGGTCAAGGCCGGTTGGCAATCCGTGCTGCACCGCGCGGAACGCCTCGCGCAGCAGTCGCTTCAATCGGTTGCGAGCCACGGCATTCCCAACCTTGCGGGAGACGCTGAGTCCGATGCGCGTGATCGGTAGCCCATTGCGCGCCGCGTAGACAATCAGCCCGCCGCAGTCCTGGCGGCGCCGCTGCGCGTAGGCACGGTCGAAATCTTCGCCGCGCTTGACGTGCAGGACGGCCGGGAATCGCTGATTTCCACTTGGAGGCACCGGAGGAGGGTACCGGGGCAGGGGTGGGCATATTCTCGGCTCTTTGCGGCGACGCGGGGCAGGGCTATACTGCTCGGCTCGCGATTGGGCGGTGCCCTTCGTGAACGGTCCATGCACATTCGGTCTTTCCTATCGGAGCCTGCTCGTGATTGACGCATTGAAGAGCGATGAAATCGTCCAAAAGCTCGGCGGCCGTTTCAAGCTGACCGCCCTGATCCAGCGTCGCCTTGGCGAGCTCGTTGACGGAGCCCGTCCGCTCGTTGAGCGCAATGGTCGGACCGACTTCGAAGTCGTCATCGACGAGATCGTGCAAGAGAAGATCACCATTGATTGGGAAGCCAGCGGTCTTGAGGCTCCGCCTCGTCGCTGACTTCGCACCGGGATTGCAAGTGCGTCGGAATTGACCGACGCCCAGATCCCGCGCATACTGTCTTTGTCCCGTTCCACCCGGAGAGGTGCCTGAGCGGTTGAAGGGACTAGTCTCGAAAACTAGCAGCGGGCTTGCCTGCTCGTGGGTTCGAATCCCACCCTCTCCGCTTCGCTCGCCCCGCATCATCGCGGGGCGAGCTTGCTTTTGTTTTGGCGATGGCGATGTTGTCCGATGACTCCGATGACTCCGATGACTCCGAGTCCATCGACCGCCACGCCGCTTTACAACTGCGCGGCCTGCGTCTCACGAATCCATCCGGAACGGCCATCCGGTAGTTCGATGCGCAGCCAACCCGGGCGCGTCTCAATGACGGTGCTCTCGACGCCGGGCCCAAGCGTTTCCACGAAGGCGGGTTCGAATCCGTCGCCGTTTCCCTTTCGGAGCGTGACACCGTTCTCCACCAGCACCGCGCGCGGGCGGCTGGTGTGGAGGTACTCATCAGCAATCACGCTGCCGCCAAAGAGTGTTGCCCCGCACAGGAGCGTGATGATCGCCACGCGCCATGCGGCGCCCGGTGCAGCGCCTGCGCCACCGCGCTGCGTGGTCGGGCGGATGAACCAGGCGATCAGCGTGCCCCAGAAACCAAGCCAGCACAGCCAACCAAGGAGCATTCGGACTGATCGCGGCACCAGGTGCCACCAGCGTGCCACGGAATCCACCAGGAGCGTGCCGCCCGTTCGTTCGAAGGAACTCTTTACTCCCGCACGGGCGCGGGACAGGTTGTGTTCCAGGTCGGAGTCGCCCGGCATGAATCGCTCGGCGCGCACGTACGCGGCGATCGCACGACCGATGTCGCCAGACTCCATGTATGCATTGCCGAGGTTGAATTCAAGTGGTCCGTTCTCGGCACCGGCGGCACGGATTCGCTCCCACAACTGAGCGCTTTCGCGGAAAGCATCCAGGCTTGCCGCTGCGTCAGTGCGGCGGAGTTGGATGCCGCGCTCGTATGACGTTTGTGCGCGCTGCGCGGCGCCGGTTGTTCGGTCGACGTCAGTAGCGGAGGCTTCGGTTGCGCACACTGCGGAGGTCACCACGCACAGCGCTATGCAGAGTTTCATGAACCAGTTCATAAGGTACCCCCGTTCGTTGCACGGAGGCGCGCAGCATCAAGTGCATCGATAGCCCGCTGCGCTTCGGCCGCAAGTTCGGCTGGCGTCGCAGCCCCTGCATACCGCGCACGGTCACAATGACCAAGGAACTCAGCGATACGGTTTCGTAGTTCAAGATCAACGCCAGCGGTTGCAAGCACGCGCTCCAAGTCACCGCGCGTCAGTGTTCCTGCCGCGCGACCGGTCATGTCTTCCACAAATCCAGTGATCGCACCGGCGAGTCCCGTGGCGTCGGTCGCGGCACGCAATCGCGCATCGGCGGTGCGGCGCGCACGACTACGACGAGCAAGGCCACCATCGCGCGCGTGCCGGGCGCGATGCACTCGGAAGGCAAGTGCTACTGCGGCTCCAACCGGCGGCAGCACTAGTCCTGCGAGTTCGATCGGGCCCGTGTGCAATCGTTCGTCAGCAAGAAGCGCGTCGGTAACGGGGCGGTTGGCCACCAAGCCGCCTTGTACTTCCGTCAGTTGTGTTCCGGGGGCTGATGCGTCGGTTGTCGTACCTGTACCACCGGTGACGATCTTGGAAAGATCCATCTGATTGGCCGGTGTCACAGTGATGGGAATCGGCTGACTTCGGCTGACCGTGTAGGCACGACTCTGCGGGTCAAACGCACTGTATTCAATGGGTGGAATGGCGGCCGTTCCGGCGCGTAGCGGTCGAACCGTCACGGTAAAGCGTTTGGTGTTGCCACTCACAACGCCGGACAGCGGTTCGTTTGGAATGCGGAATTCCTTGGCCAGTTGCATATCGGCTGCAAGGGCAGGGGGCTGCAGCGTTTCCAAATTTGCACCGCCGCGAATGTCGGTGATGGCAAGCGTCAGCGTCACTGGGTCCCCGACGGCAACCGTTGTTGGCTTGGCAGTGACGGCAATAGCAAACGCACCAACGGCGCCACTAAACGAAGCGGGGCGATCAACCTCCGGCAGTGGAAGAATGGTGATCCCGGTCGCCGTTGCCGTGACGGAGAGTGGGCGCGACTCACTGATAGTGAGCTGACGGTCAAGGAACAGGTTCTGCACTTCGCGAAGTGCAAGTGGATACGTCATCCGTATCCGAACCGTGCCGATATCGGGTGCTCCGGTCTTTGGCGGCCACGTCCGGCGCGTCAATTCATAATTGAAGTACGTCGCTCCATTGCGTACTTCCTGCTGGGCGCGCGGCGCGGCATTGCGCTGCCGCAACTCGGCAACCTGCTGCTGAAATTCGCCCCATTCGCTGCCCTGTAAGTCAACAAGTTGCCACATCTGCGACTCGTTCAATTGTCCATACGACGGGTCTTTGTAAGCACGGACGCTGATTCGAAGGATCAAATCGAGCGGTTGCCCAACATAGCCCTCTGCTGGTAGGCCAATGACCTCGGCGGACAACAGGTTGCCCGCTTCGCTCTTCAACACTTCCACCCGTTGCGGCTTGCTGCGGAGTTCCTTGCCGTCAACGAGCACCGTGAGTGCAGGAATTTGCATGCTGCCGACCCGCTCTGGGGTGATCTCGACCGCATACGTCACGGAGGTTGAATTGCGCACGCGTCCACCGCGAAGCTCGGTCAGAGATTGCCGACCGCGTTCCACAACACGCACCGTGGCACCTGGAATCTCCGGAGCGACCGGCGGCTTCACATCGCTCGCGTCAGTGACTTCAATGGTCACCAGGAATGGGGTGCCTTCATACGCATTGCCCTCCGGCATACGGAACTGCGCATCGCCCGCTGCAGCGGCGCGCAGCAGGGAGAGGCACAGGATGATGGCAATGATCGTGGCACGCATGTGGTTGGTCACCAGTCCCTGATCGGCTTGCGGCCGCGCGCGGCTTCGGCTTGCACTTTGCGTTCTTGCGCAGCGCGCCGTTCAAGTTCGCGATCGCGGACCGACTGCAGGAGGCGATCGGCCTGATCCTTGGTCATTTGACCATCCTTTGGCTGTCCGGGCTCGCCGGGCTTTGGCTGCTCGGGAGGCTGCTGGTCGTCTGGGGACTTGCCGTCCTTGTTCTGCTGGTCCTTTGGATCTTGCTTGTCTTTGTCGGCCTTGTCCTTGTCGCCCTTGTCTTTCTTGTCGTCCTGGTTCTTCTTGTCGCTCTCGTCCTTCTTGTCGCCCTGATCTTGCTTATCGCTCTGATCCTTCTTGTCGCTCTGATCCTGCTTGTCGCTCTGATCCTGCTTGTCGCTCTGATCCTGCTTGTCGCTTTGATCTTTCTTATCGCTTTGATCTTGCTTGTCGTCTTTGTTCTCTTTGTCGTCCTTCTTCTGCTGCTCGTCCTGTTGCTTCTTCAGTTCCTCCAAGGCGCGAACAAGGCGCAGGCTCTGCTCAGCATTGGCGCGTGACTCCTGATCATTGGGGTCTGCATAGGCCGCGTCCTTAAAGCCACCGAGACTCTTGTTGGCGTCCGCAATGGCTTGCTTGAGAGCTTCCGGATCGATCGCCGCCTCTTGACCTTCCTTGGGCTCGGCACTCGTTGCATCGCGTTGCGTTTCCAACATGCGTTGCGCCGCTTCGGCCTGTGTTCGGGTAGCGCTGTAGAAACTGGCAGCGCGGTTGTACAGGCTTGATGCGCTCAATGCAGCGTCCGTATGTTCCCCGTTCGATGCTGATGTACTTGCGCGCGCGAAAGCCTTCGCGGCATCCTGAAACTTGCCCGCCTTGTACAGAGACACGCCCAAGTTGTAAGCCGCGTCGGCGGCATCCGGTCGTGCGGCAAGCGCGGCTTCATAGGCCGCGGCTGCGCCCGCAAAGTCACCGCTCTGCAGCGCCACTTCGCCAGCGCGAGCAGCGCTGTGAAAGTCGACAGGTTCCGCCGCCCGCTCAGGCGCACGCTCCGCCGCAGCACCTGGCGCGATCGTTGGCGCATCCGGTGGCGCAGGCGTCTTCACAGCAACCGGCCCACTGGGTGGACGCTGTGCGGAATTCGCTTGAGCGCCCACCGGAAGGGTGATGCTTGCAGCGAGTAGAAGTGCAATGGACATGTTTCGACTCATTGCGGAACGTCCTCCGCTTTCGGCGCGCGACGCGCAGGAATCATGCTGCCAACCA
>Ga0247837_1008403_pt1 | contig 13000 bp, 14 predicted proteins | sample LaCtaG_2_FD_187115 | JGI IMG/M metagenome (GOLD analysis project Ga0247837, IMG submission 187115) | Freshwater microbial communities from meromictic Lake La Cruz, Castile-La Mancha, Spain - LaCruzMarch2015_14.5m | ecosystem: Environmental > Aquatic > Freshwater > Lake | place: Spain: Castile-La...
GTGTTTGATCACTACAGAATGAGGAGAGTGGGGAGCTGACGCATGTTGCGAGTAACACCGGCACCGTTTTCCCAGAAAGAAACATCCACACAGAGATTTTCCTCAATTTCAGAAATGTGCAACGAAGTTATTAAATCGAGGGATATTCTCTAGCTGGGAGAAATTTACTGCCTTTTAGGCCGTTTAGCAGAAACTCTGCTTTCCAAAATGCTCTGTTACTACAAAATGGCGGCTTTCTCCAATTAGAAAAGTGAAATTGTCCAATATCAAAGAATTTTGCCTTGCACTATCAGAAGACCAGGACTGATTTGTTGAATTGATTGTAAAATTAGGTCGAATACCTATATCGCAATGCAATTTTTGCTGGATGAAGCATTCAAATAGCTATTCATAGAGTGGTACAACTCAAGATGTGGGAACCAATTCACGGATATATATATGAGCATAATTGGCGTAATCGCCTGTAAACAGCGTTTGGGGGCATTCAGTCCCTCAGGCTGGATGTTCGGCCAAACTGTGGAAAACGACATCGCATCTCCCTAGTGCAGATATCCAAAGCTTACAGATGATGAACTATGAATGGGAATCTGTGACGGACAATGAGGGACGAACCCGGAGAAGAAGAATTTGAGTGTGTGGGAAACTGTTAGGAGCTGAAAGCACCATGCAGGGTACTTATAAAGCTGGGCGTCCAATACTGCTGCCTTCGCCCCCTGTATAAAGCTCTTCCAGTAGTCATCAGTAAGAGTATTTGCGTCCAAACAGCCCAACGAGACCTGCTAGTTCCGTTTTCACGTCACTGCTCATACACTGGACACTGTCATTCAGTTTCCTATGCCAGGCATAGGTCATCCTCGGCTTTTCTCATGTGGCGTAGTGCTTTTCATCATCGGAGTCTTCTCCCTTGTAGCCCCTAAGAGTGGGCATTGCCAGTAGCTTCTTAATGAATTCGGCCTCTCCTTATCCTTGATAATCGTCTCCAGCCTTAGACCTAACACCCTTAGGACAACTTCAGAATTCATACTGCTTGAGTCTGGCTAGCATATGCGATATGTTGGAGTGTGATCTATCACTCATAGTTCCATCTCCTCACATCTGTCAAACACTGAGTGAATTGCTACCACCTTCATCAGACAGTCTAGACTTCTAACTGTGATTAGTGTGTGATTATACTGATATATGTCTGATGCAGATAACTGAAGTGAAGTTTTACTTACACCCTTCAGCAAGTACTTTGAACTCCCGATACTTAGCAACTCAATGCAATTAGATGGATGTATGATCTTTTCATTAAGAATCTGGTGTTGTCCACCACTCACCTATCGTCAATTCATCAAACTAGCCTTGGAGGATTACTCTCTCTGCTCAAGGAAATCCACCAATTAATGCTTTACGCAATTCACAGGTTCGATTTATTAGGTGTGGAGACAAATATGGTCTGATTCCCTAAGTCAGAGCTAGGTTCAGTTTTCAATTCTATAACTACTATAAAGAATTTAATTAATACGACACATACCACCAACACCCACCACACCACCCAGGCGCAATAGAAAGCGAGATGTGACATCCAGCGAAGTAGGCACCAAGAATAGATATCACCAGGCCAAACGCGGCTAAAAATACCCTTCCTTCAGGGCTGGACTGATACCCTCCAAAAGCCCCGAAAAGAAACAACCCAAGCATTGACGCCAAGGTCAAAGAAGCTCCATAGTGAGCCCATCTAGTGTGTGAGGGATTCCTCCACCAGGGCTGGTTTTGCAGTCGTAGATTGGCTGCCTCAAATCTTGCTGAATAAGAGCGAGATCTTCAGCCGTAAGACTGGCTATAAGGGCCAGGAAAGTAGCTTGCCTTTGGGTTGGTACTGCCACCTTGATTCGCCATATGTATCCCGCTATATGGCGAATCCAGGGGACACGGAAATCAATCGGGGTATAGCTGCAAGCGAGCATTAATTCACATTTCTTTGTTCCTCGAGGTGAGGTATTATTATCACCGAGCCATAACTGTGCCAAAATCACTCCAAACAAGCGTCGGGAGGACACTTAGCTTCAGGTAATGTTTCTAAAGGGTGATGTTTCTGTTGATATATTTTTTACATTGGAATGATTGCAGCATGGATTTGCTTTCTCACCTGACTATGACGAAGTCAGTACTTGATCATGTGCACAGTCGCTCGAAGCTAATTGGCACCAAAGCACACCTGCAACTCACTAAAAGCTCAATATCTCCCCTAGCAGTAGCTATTGACAGCCTTAATATTGCAGTCTGCATGCTACTGCTACCATTTCCCAACAGTAAAGTACAAATGAGCACATCCAACAGTCGTCCCAGCAGTGTCAATTCTCCTCGTCAATCCACTGTCTCTCTCAAGAATGCGGAATCTGGCGTTTGGCAAGGACTGTCCTTCGTGTCGCCTTCCCTGTCTCAGCCAGGCGGCGGCAAGCTAATCTCTCCTCGCTATGTAAAGGACCAGGGAAATACGAGAAGGACCGTGGAGCCGGACTACCCTGCAGCCCCGCCTCCACAGGCACCTAGGAAGAAGCTGATACCCAGCTTCGAACATCAAAGTCGGGCGTTCAAGGAAGGCGGGGAGGCCCGGTCGCCTCCAGGCAGGAGGTAGGCAGTAGGCAGAGTGCCCAAAGAAGGAGCAGACCTGAAGAAGAATAGAGCCAGTCCTGACAATACACTAGCGCGAGTGATCGAAGAGCCGTACTCGCCTCCTCCCCTGCCCGTGTGCGCGTATTTCCTAGGCAGTGCCCTGCAGTACACTCGCAGCAACTCCAGTCGAGTACCCTTCCTGCCCGCCAGTCACATCCATTCCCCTCTTCCAAGTAGTCCTCTCAAGCAAAGTCCACATCTACGGTCTTCAGTCTTTTCTGAAGCGGTTGCACAGGAGTGTCTCGGCGCTGTCTCCATTAAGCACCGCTATCTGCACCTGCAGTCACAGCCACAGCCCCCCAAGCCTCTCAGTCGCGGCACTTCGCAGGCGAAGCAAAAGGCGTTGGCTTGCAGCACTCCGCAAACGCCTATTTCCACTAGGCCTGCTTCCGCTGCTTCTAGTCCGGCGCCTCACAACCGCGCTTCCCGCAAGCGCTCGCCCCCAACTGGCGTTTCCCCCTCCTTAGTGAGCCGCGGGTTCTCCTAAATGCACTTAAGCGACTTAGAACAGTAGGCAAAAAGCCTCAATCGCAGAACTAACCTCTCTCCCCGAACAACTCTGGCAGCCTCTGCCTTCGCCTGCGCCTTCCAAAACCAGGTCCGGCGCTCGAATGGCATTAGCCATAGAGGGCAGCGGCTCATTCTTGTCAGCGAGATGCTGACTTTGTCGTGAAGTGCTCCTTTTCTCCCTCTCTCCAGGCCGGGAAGAGCCTCGGTGGACCTGAGCGGGGTCTGTTTCCTGGTCCATCACTTCCTTCAGCATTTCCTCCAAGTTGCCGCCAGGGTCCTCACTTTCCTCTTCCTCCACCACTCCCTGGTCTAGCTTGTTTTCCTCCCAACGGTCCTCTCCCGCGATAGCTGACAGGTCCTTCACACTGTCCCCAAACATATCCCTCATGCTCCCATCCAAAAACACAGAGTCCCTGCGCTCAATGCTTGCTTCATCCATTGAGTTAGTCTTACACATCTAAACTTCCGCTGAATTTATCGACCCTGTAGCGCTCACTTCCTGTCCAGACCCGCCCTGAAACCACTGCTTTATGCGCAGTCGAACTGTGTTAGTGAAGCCATACACCACCGCGTTCAGCAGTCCGCAGAGATTCATCATCACTGCGGAGAGGAAAGTCAGCCAGAAGTTCATACTAGTTGGGGAAAAAAAGTCGTAAATGCGGTTTATTGTGGCCAAAGTGTAGCAGAAAATGAGAATAAGTGGGTACATTCGGAGCTTTTGAATGAGCTTTTGGGCCATTTCGAAGTCGGAGCCGAGCAGACCGACGTCTTGTCGGACGTTTTTGATGATTTTGTAGTAAACGAAGGAGTTCAGGGCGACTACTAGCCACAGAGGCAGGTAGAAAGTCACAACTCTCCAGACTGTGCCCTGGACGTAATAGTCGCCATTGGTCACTATCCAGCACCAGCCCTCCGCTCCTCCATACTTCTGCTGCACTAGCGGCGGCACCAGCGCTAGAAAAGGCACCCCATTTGCAAAGAGAACAAAGCGCAGTTCCAACTTCTCGATGTCTCGCTTGTCCTTCAGGACTGCAAGGTAAAGCGCAAATGCGATTATCCCAGTCCACAATACGGACGCAAGGGAAAAGTAGGAAGTTACAGCCGCTTGAATTTGACACATTATAGACTCTCCAGGGGGCAGGAAGAAGCCAATCGCATGTCCCAGGTCCATGAGACTCAGGTAAAAGACGAGCTTGAAAGCGAAGGAACGGATGTCTGCGAAGTAGAGGTACACAGCAGCTACGAAGAGGGAGCCCAGGGCACTGAGGCTTAGGCTCACCAGCATGCCGATGCGAATGACTTGGTCGTCTGAGTCGAGTGCCATTTCTCTCCAAGTCTGGGTAGCTTCCCTTGGGACTTTAGGAATTTGACTAGGTGGGAGGGTATATGCAGGGTTAACTGGGAAAGATTGAGAGAGTGAAACTGGGGAAATGGACTTTGCAGGTTGAAATGATTGGAGTTTGCTTGAATTCATTCTGATTGCCAATGTGTGCATTCGACATGGATTTCTCGCGTTCTATCCCACTAAATCGGAGCAAAGATCGTCATTGACTTGAACCAAGTCTATCTTCGCTATGATCGTCTCTATAATGGACGCCCAGCTGCTTACCAGCCTAGAACAGCGCGTAGACCAGCTGGAAAGAGACCTCGGCCTTCCTCTGGGTAAGCAAGACTCGTCCTTGTCCGAAAGCCTCACGAAGCTGGAGCGAGACGTGGAAGCTTTGGGCCTAACTCACCTCACTCCTGCATTAGTGGACAAATACGAACGACTGCAAACCCTACTGGACTGCAGAGACACTCGCCAACTCCTCTCCCGCAGTCTCCGAAAAGCAGACCTCCTCCTCAAAAGCGAACCCGAAATCCGGCAATCCGCAAGCCAACTCGACGAAATCCAGCGTCTCAAGCGCTACCTCGACTTCGACCCTCTCCACAGTGAGGCCTAAGCAGACGTCAAGGAGAAGCTGGCGGAGCTGAGGCCGTTGGAGGTAAAGGCGCAGGGACTGCTGGCGACTGCGGGCGCGGTGCAGGACAAGACGTTGGAACTGGTGGCGGATTATAATGCGGTGGTTGCGGAGATTTCGGATTTGTTTGTGCAACTCGCAAAGCCTAGTCAGGGGTAAATAGATTTAGAGAGATTTGTATTAGTGGGTACTAATGAGGATGCGAAGATAGAGAGTTTATGGGCGTAATTTGCCTATGAAGCGCAGAAAGTACTCATTTTGTATCCTTACTAGGCAAAACTCCTACAGTGGAAACCTGAGTTGTATACAGTCCACAAGCCTGATGTATATACTCACTACTAAAGTAAGCGACACAGTCCTCAGATAAGTTAAGCAATAAAGCCTCAACTGGGCAAATCTACCCTGATTCCCCAGCGTTTCCGCCAACTCCCGAGTAGTGGTGCAGAACTGCAGTAATATGGGTCTGGACGGCTTCGCTGTGCTGGCCAAGAAGCAAGAAGACCTCCTCGCCAAGTCATACTGTCTCCAGTCCTTCGCACTTCTCACCCTTTCCAGCGCTTCCGGGCCCTTCCGCCTCAAGGCCAGAGCCTCCAAACGACTCAATAGCACTGTGATAGCCAAGAGCTCGATAGAGGTCAAGGAAGGCGCTTTCACCTTCACCCCCAAGAGGAAATCCGACGGGTCGGGGATGTACGTGCTAGAGTACGCTGCAAGTCCTGACTTGAAGGTAAAGAGCGACTGCAGATCCAGCGTTTCCGGCTGCGAAGGGACTGTGTCGGCGGAGTACTCCCAGCCTAACTATAAGGCCAAAGTGGCCTTGGTCGCCCCGAATTCCGCTCTAAAGTTCTCAGGGACCTTTGGCAACAACACCCACGGATTCGCCTTAGATGGGAAATTCGACCTTACAGCCAGTCGTCTCGTCGCCTACAACTTCGCAAATTACTGGTTTTCCCCCACTCACCGGATAGTCCTCAAGCACACCGGCTCCAATCCGTCCCAAGTCACTTTAGGCGAATTCGCCGCTTCCTTCCATCAAATCATATCCGAGAAATCCACTTTCGCAGCAGTCGCGAAATACAATGTTCCCAAGAAAGCCACTTTCATCGAGTTCGGAGGCGCGCATGCTTTAGCTGCGGATTTGGAAGTGAGGGCGAAAGTGGACAGCTTGGGACTGTTGGCGGCCTCGGCTAGCAAGGCTTGGAACGGACTGAAGGTCACGGTGGCTGCTCAGGTGAACTTGAAGAGGGCTGCGCAGACTCAGGTTTCTGACTATAAGCTGGGAGTGAGAGTGGACTTGACCAGCTAAAAGTTAGTTCCTAGATATGTGAAGTTAATAGAAACCATAATTAGGCCTGGCCGCAGGCTATATATTTGCTTATTTTTACATACATCTATTGTCTTTTTCCGTCATTCTATACATCCAAATCCACAATTCACAGCAAATCCCAGAAAGCGATGAATTTCACTGCCCACAATAAGCCACTGGCCAGTTTTCGGTCACTATATTCCATAATGGAGCCGATTCCCGAAGTCCCCGGCAGTGTGCATTTCTACAAGCTGCTGTTCCATCTCTCAATCCACAACAACGTACCCTCCACCCAGATAACTCTACGCCCTCCGCCCACCCTTCTCTCCGGTTTCGGTTTCTCAAGCCCGACTTTAATGCACTTCAATAGACATCGCTTGGAGTTTCGAGAGAAAATAAGGCCGGAGGAGGCGATTGCTGCATTGGAGCAGACTGATGGACGGCCAGGATTGCCGCTGTTTGTACTGAAGGCGAAAAGTGGGAAGCAATTCGCATCAAATCGCCACACTGCCTTGAGTCAGTTTGCGCATTCCGTGGCTTTGGGCGGTAAAGGCTACCTAGAAGATGCACAGTTGCAGCCGTTTCTGATATGCAGCGGAGGGTCTGCGAGAGTGATAGAGGCGCAGTGGAATTGGAGGAGAGGGGTGAGTGTGAAGCTGCATAAACATCCCAGGCAGTTGATTGCAGGAGTGGAAGTGACGTATACTACCTCAGACTTAGCGGAAGTAGTGAATGTGGCTACCTCCATCAGCACTGAGCAAATCAGACACACACTAGAACTAGTCCGTCTGGTCATAGAGAAAGCCGCCCTGCAAGACACTGGCAGTCTACATCACCTCAGTATCCGCATGCTTCAGTCCGAATCCGGCCTGTGGTACTTTCTAAGTCTCGAAGCCTTACAGGTCTACACCCGTCCCCAATCCCCTCAGTCTGAATTTCCCCCGGCTTTCCGCACGATTGACAGTTCCCGGCCGTTGACTTCCCCCAAGTCTGATTACATCCGGCGGACTCCGTCAAGCAGAGTCACTCCTCAGCCTTGCTTATTTCCACTAAAGCCCAGCACTGGACAGAGACTTCAACTCACGAAGGCTAGAAGTATGGAAAGCAGTACGTCTGATTTGAGAAGATCAACGCAATGTGGAGTCTTCCGATATCCAGCTGCTTACCTCAAAGAACAGGTGTTAGAGGCGGAAGTCGCAAAGCTACTTGAGCAAGATATCGCCCGGCCAGAGGCTATTATCACATATAAGTCCTGGACTCGCAGGACTGCGGCAGGCCAGCCACTCACGTTAGTGGACCAAATGTACGCGAAAAGCCTGTGCAGACAGAAACGAATGGTGCTTCGGCAGTCCAGCGACACCCTCAAAGCTTTGCAGAAGTTTAAGGAAAAGGTGAGGGCTGGGACTGATGAAATGCTCTTTCAGGCGGAAATGGCGGAGCGGATATCTGGCAAGCCGAATACTGAAACCGCTCAAACCGTCGACCTGCGCCAATACTCTAAATTCTCCAAACTACGGCAGGAAAAGCTCGACAAAGACCAGCTCCAGCGCCGCGAAAAGGAAGGCGTCGCGAAGGTAGTGCAGGACTCCTTCGACCGGTACAATGCAGTTACCCTGAAGATCCGCACTGCCAAGGCATCAGCGAAGCTTGCGGCTGAGCAGGAGGACGACGGGTAAGTCTTGATATAAAAGTTGGTAATGAGGGAGTGGACAAAGCTCGAAGTTGGGTTTTGCTTAATGCGCATTAGAGAAATTCACTTGTTTATATTGCTGTTTTATGCATAACAATAGGAAAATTGAAAGCGGTTTGTGTCCTTTTACCGTCTATTAGCTACGCTCTTCCAAGTCTTCGCTAGGGTCCTCTTCACCACATCCACACGTCCACTCGCCCAAGTAATGGACAGGTAGACGCCCAAGCCGTCCCAGTCCAGCCGCTGCACAGCAACACTTTCGCAGTCCAGCACAAACACACTATCCGCAGCTAGCCGAATTGCATCGATAGGGAAAGTGTATATCTCCAGCTTCCCACTGGAGTAGCCGGCGGCTAAGTAGGTGCATTTCCGCCCTGCGGCTCTGCCCCATGCGATGCAGGTAGGAGCGGAGGAAACAGCGAGGGTGGCTTGTATGCTCCAGCGGTCTGCATTCATTTGCCACACCTGCAGCTTGCCTTGGCTTTGCGACCCGCTGCCTGCGGCTATCCGGAAGTCCTCATAGCCCAGTCCCCAACATATAGTGCTGAGGTCAGGCAGGCGAAAGCTGCTAGCGACTTTCCACTCCACCCTGCTCCTATCCTCGCATACGTATATGCTCACTTCCCCTGCAGAGCCGCACGCCAGGACCAGTCTGTTCCCTTCCTCTAGGAACTGCAGGTCCACTGGCCTATCTCGGTGCATTGTCAGTGTGGATTGCAGTCTCCAGGTCGCCTTTTCGTCTGCAGAGGCGGAAAGCTCCCATATCTTCACTGTGCAGTCTTCGGACCCAGAGGCGAATAAGGGGCCGTGGTCCGCATGCGCCCAGGCCAGTTTGAGGACGCAGCCTGAGTGGCCGAGCAGCGGGGCTCCCAGGCTTTCCCAGCCTCTTTCCAGCCTCCTATGGACATACACAGTGCTCCTCCCACCCAAGGCCACTGCCAGAAACATCCCCAGCGGGTCAAAGGCCACATAGCGTAGCAGCCCCGGCAGAGAAAAGTCAAAGGGCAGATCCCGCGCCATTACTCACTAATCGCCGTTCCTTCCCTCAGTCCAATCCCCGAGTAACTAACCAAGTCCTATAGACTGCTAATAGCAATGGAGCGGGCTAAGCACCTCTTCGAGTCCCCCAGCGTCCGCAGCGGCGAAGACTCCGAACTCCACTTCGAAGACTTCACCCTGGAAAAGCGCCTCGGCGACGGCGCCTTCGGCCAGGTCTGGCGCGTCCTGCACAAATCCACCCAGCGCATCTACGCAGTCAAACAAGTCGCCAAGGCCAAAGTCTCCCAAATGCTGCCCCAGTTCAAGCGAGAAGTCTTCATCATGTACCAACTCAGCCACGCTCACATCATCAAGTTGTTCAACCACTTCGAAGACGCGGAGCACTTCTACCTCATCATGGAGCTGGCGGAGGGGGGGAATATGTTCAATAGGCTGGCGAAGGAGAAGCAGTTCATGGAGAGGACGGCGGCGCAGTACTTTAGGGAGGTCGTGCTGGCGGTGGAGTACTTGCACTCGCATGTGCCGGCGATTATTCATCGAGACATCAAGCCGGAGAATATCCTGTTAGACCGGGAAGGCCGTGTGAAGCTGACCGACTTCGGCTGGTCCAACTACTACAACCAAGACATCCCAGTGCCCAGGACCACCGTCTGCGGCACTCTCGAGTACCTGCCGCCCGAAATCGTGGACCAGACCGGCCACACCACTGCAGCAGACATATGGTGTCTCGGAGTCCTGCTGTTCGAAATGCTAGTGGGATTTACGCCTTTCAAGGCACTGACTCAGCAAAGACTGTTGACGAAGTAAGGGAAATAGTCAGCATAACCAAGCAGAAACCTCGCTTTCCGCCGTCCTTCCCGCCCCTCGCACAGGACTTAGTCCGCAGAATGCTCAGTAAATCGCCTATGGACCGACCCACTATTAAGGAAGTAAAGACCCACCGCTGGCTCTGCGACCAGCCTCCCATGCGGGAAACCCTCACCCAGGACCTATCCTCCATCCCCCTAGCCGACTTCCACACCAGTACTTCCCACTCAGACGAGGAGCCAATGGTCACTACTGGCTACTTGCCTATGAACCAGGCGCCTGGCAAGCTGAGTGCGCTGAAGCTGAGCACGGTGGATGAGGACTTGCTGGATACGGACGAAAACGTGAGGATGAATATGGAGCATTTGCCCAAGGAAGCAATGAGGCAGAGTCTGACAGCGGTGAAAGTCGCAATTAGTGCGGCGGAACAGGCAGAAATCGAAATTAAGGCTGCAATTGGTCGGCTTCAGACCGATTTTTCACAGAAATTCGCCATTTTGGATGGATTAAAGGCGAAATTGGACGTGAAAAGACGCCTTTTCGAGGAATTCAAAGCAAGAGAAGCGACTTTAATCAGCCAAATCGCAGACAGGACGCTCGAACTAGAGCGTCTAGGCGCAGGGAACCTCTCCGCCCTGACAGACACTATCACATCTCTCCAATCCTCCCTATCCACGAAGACCACTGCAGTCAATCAACTCGAATTACAGCTAAATCGCCTAAAAACGGACTTTTCCTTATCCTCTCAGGACGAATTCGACAAGGAAAAAGCAGTAAAAGAGCTCAAATCGAAGCTGGAGAAGCTGAAAAGGGACCTGAGGGATAAGCAGAATTCGACTGTTTTCGAGACTTCGGACTTGGCGCTGAGGGCGTCGGTGACGAGGGCGCAGCTGAGGGAGAGTCCGGGCACTGTGGGGCAGGAGACAGAGGAGGCGATGAGGGAAATTGGAGCGACTTTGGGAGAAGTGAGGGTGTTAGGGAAAAACGACGAATTCAGCCGTCTCCGCAAGCGCATCCAAAGCCTCGAAGACTCCATCTTCGAGCGCGAAGAGGCCCTTTCCCGCCTCACCGCCCAACACCAAGAGGCCAAATTCGACATAATCCTGAAAACCAGGGAAGCCAAAGCCAAAATCCAGTCCTCCTCCCAAGCCGTCCTGGACCGCAGTCTGCGAGATCACCGCCAAACCATTGAAGCTGAGAAGAAGCGACTAAGGGCGGAGTTGGATAGGTCAAGGGAGGGCTGCAAGCCTGTGGGTCGGTTGGAGTATGAGCAAGTGAGGGAACAGTTGCTCGTAAGCACTATTTTAGAACCTCAAAATTGCACATTCGCTGCTGATTTCGCAGAATAAGAAGGTGGAGGAGGAGCGGGCGAGACTGAGGGGGGAGGCGGAGGACAGGTCTGTGCGCTTGGAAAACAGTGGCTCTACGGTAGCTAGTCTGCGGCCTAGGGCTTAGTGTCCAGAGCGCATAGTTCCTTGAGCTTATTTCGCTGGGAAATGCAGGGAAATGGACTTTGCGAGGGGGATGTCGTCTCAGAGTCGCAGGCGGCGTATATTAGCCTATATAATGGCTCGTTTGCCCAGCAAGCGTCTGCACTGCGGACAAAAGTGCTCCGCCGTCTTGCAGCTCTCCATGCAGAAAGGCACAAAGCAGCAGCAACACCACAGTCCCGAGCAGCAAGTGAGCACACACGTCAACCAGGGCAACAGCGACCCACAGGTGTTGTAAGTCACTAAGGTCGTGATCTGCTGGTGGCAGGAGGCGCAGACAGCAGGTTGGGAGGTGCGGAGCCACACGTTGGAGGTGAGGATGATCATTGGGCCGCTGGGAGGGGGTTGGAAGGCAGGGTTGGGGGCTGCAGGTGGGTAGTTGCCGGCCTGGTAGGGCAGGGGGGCGGGTGGAGGGTAGTTCTGGGCGCCTATGTTGGCTGGCGGGTATTGAGCCAGCCCAGGGCCAGCGTCGGGCAGAGGCGGGTAGGCAATAGCGTCCATAGGCACGTTCGGAGGAGCTGCCCAACGATAAGGCTGACCTTGTTTTTGGTCCATTTTACTTACTACAACTTAGCCTAGTCCAGCGTAGTGATGCGACTGCGCCTCGAGTCATTGGTTTCATAGCGGTAGGGCGAGGGACTGCGGCGTTGGGAGCGCAGAGACCTTTCAGGCCGAGTGCTGGGCACAGGACTTTGTGCCTTCGCATTCCTCAATCTACCTGCCTTTCACCTGGAAACCGCCCTGTGCGGGGACAATTCAGTCCTTAGGTAGGGGGATTGACTCCTTCTGTTCTGCTCTGAAGGAGCTCTCTGATGCTTCCTCACCCCCACTTCCCTCTGCCTCCCAGGCGAGCCCTGCAAGGGCAGGTTATTCCTGCCTAACCCTCACAATTTCCTCGTAATCGCCGCCACCTCCTGACTCGCCAGCGGCACACTCACATCTATCAGTGAAGAAGTGGCTTTGTGCCTTATCGACTTCGGGTAATGCGTGGAAATCGGCTGAAACGGCCGAATCCGCCCAGGACTGGGCGTCTTCCTGCCTTCCCCTAGTCTGGGAAACGCGTATTTCGCGTTTACTTTGGACTTTTTGAACTTTCTCTCGATTTCGTGGCGAATGCTCCAGTCGATGTCGGGGTTGAAGTCCGTTTCTATGAGGAAGTCGTTGTCTGCGCTGTTGATGTGGGAGGCTGGCATGCACTTGGACTGCTCGAGTGTCCCTGAGGCCTGCTGGCTCTGTGTCTTCTTCCTTCTGATCCGCTTCAGTCCTGCCCGCAGCTCTGCTGACATTTTAGCTGCTTCAAACGATTTATAGTCCGACTGAACTGCAACGATATGAGAGAAGAAGGAAAAAATAGCGATTTCCCCCACTTTTATGCGTCTTTCTAGGCAAAAATACCGACTTTTCGACCTGTGAAAGGCAGAAAAGAGCCTAAAGGTGATTCAGTTGTTTAGAAGGCGGGGAGGCGACGAGCGCACGTCCCCACTGCCAGAAATTTTGTTGTTAGCAATCCCTTTCGAGAAGCTATAGGGCTTCACAGACGTCAGTGTGCAAATGACCTGCTAGGCCCTAAGTGATCGTT
>Ga0247837_1008406_pt1 | contig 12997 bp, 11 predicted proteins | sample LaCtaG_2_FD_187115 | JGI IMG/M metagenome (GOLD analysis project Ga0247837, IMG submission 187115) | Freshwater microbial communities from meromictic Lake La Cruz, Castile-La Mancha, Spain - LaCruzMarch2015_14.5m | ecosystem: Environmental > Aquatic > Freshwater > Lake | place: Spain: Castile-La...
TAGTACGTACGGAGTACTGCTGAGAACAAAGCGCCGTGAGGACATTTGCAGTCTTGGCCAAGTAGCCTTGCAGCAGACTTTCGCGCATTGCTCCCAACTAGCCAGAGGAAATCTCTGTGTCAATGTCCTAATGGCCTTCCTGGAACAAGCAGTACTACGCGAGGACTTACAGGCTTTGGAGCGCTTGCTGCAGTGGTCCTTAGGCGTGCATACTCTTTACTATGTGCAGGCACTGAAAGCCACTCTGAGTATGGAGACTCTGGACTTGGTAATCAACACCATCCAAAGTCAGGGCAGTGAGAAGACTCTTGAGCAGGAGTTGATGGCTGTTCAGAAACTTTTCTATACAAGCAAGACTGGGATGCTGCCCTATTCTCAGGCCAATGACCGGCAAATTGACGACCAAATTTAGCTGTTTCACGCTTTAGCGAGTGTTTTTGAAGGTCATAATAGATCAAATCTTCACCGAAGGATAGGGAATGAGACACAAGTACTACCACCCTAATAGTACTTCCACCCACTGCCATGTGATATTTTTGTACGGAGATATGTGGCTGCAGGCAAAAATGGTCGTTAGTTACGGCAAACAGCTGAAATATTTCGTACTGGCAGTGAACCTATTTGCAGTACTAAGGGAAATATATGAGTGGAGAATGTCAGTAAAGAAGATGAAAACTATCGGGGAAATGCTGGCAATAAGGCCAATGGCTGAGACGCTAGAGACTCGGTTTGCGACTTGCACCCAGGAGGTAGAACAAAGGAAAGCAGAGCTAGACGAGGTGCTAGGGCTGCTCTATGAACAGGCCACAGCTCAGCAGTCCATGGTCAGCCTTATTGACACCAGAACGAAGTGCGCACTTAAGGACTGTGGGAAAGAGGCGGTGCACTACTATGAATGTGACTATGGCATTTGCGCTGAGTGTCTGGACACACAGCTGGAAAACAAGACGGTGTTCTGTGGCCACTGCAATAAGATATGTCAGCGTATCAATTCCGTATGGAAATTGAGTCCTCCACTCACCTGTTCGAAATGTAAGGTTACTCTAGAAACTGGGGCTTTTCCAATCCCCGACAAGCTGACGCCTAAGATATACCAACTAGAGTGTGGGGACTCTCTGTGCAGTCGCTGTCTGGAAAAATGTGTTCGAGAGGGCTCTGGCATCTGTCCTTCTTGTCAAATGTCTGTGGACATCCACGAGGAAGAGGTGCTCAAGACCACAGAACAGTGTCAAGGCTGCAATCAGTGGAAGCCCCTCATTCGCGAGTTCCCTGCGGTCAGCTGCAAAGACCATCGTTTGTGCATTCGTTGTGTCTCTACGCAGACACATCTGTCCAATTGTATTATCTGTACAAGGCCCTTTACACCGGAAGAACAAAGCCTCCTGGACAATTTCTCAGAATTGACTTGCTCCAGATGTCAAGATCCGGTCCGCAGAGCTCAAATTGTGCTCAATGAAAATCTGGAGTGTGAGTGCGTGTTTTGCTCGAAGTGCTACACCCTGGCTCAGGGCGACTCCGCGGATTTGATGGCTTGTCCGAACTGTGGACAGAATCAATTTGGGCAGGAAATCTTGCGGCAGGCGTATAAGAACATCCTGAACAATGTGCAAAGCGCGGACTACGAGGAATTCACCGAGTACATGCAGGCTAGCAAGGAGTGCATTGCTAGCTACCCGATCTGCAAAATCTGTGGAACGCAGCTAAGTTCCGAGCTGTCTAAGGTGTGCGCAGGCCGTTGCTTACATTTTTTCTGTAAAGGGTGTCTCGGGGAAGCTGTAGAGCAAGACATTAACATGATCGTCCTACAGGACTTGCGCAGAGTTCCAAAGTGCCCCTTACATACTTGCAAGGAAGAACTCAGTGCAATGCACCTCACAGGCCAAAGACACTTGATCAGTACAGAAATGTATGACAAATACCAATTCTACGTTGCCACACAGACACATAAGGAGTTCATATGCAGTCAGTGTAAATCCGTAGATTACATTGAGAAGGAGCAAATCCACTTTCCCTGTGCACAATGCCAATTTGACCAGTGTGCAAACTGTCATGGGATATGGACTGCCAATCACGACGCCAAGGCCTGCCAGTTCAATAAAATCGAACAGGCAATAAAAGAACGCTTCCCTGCATGCCCCGCTGAATGCCAGGCCTGTAAAGGGACAGGACTCGATCCTGTGGAGGAAGGGAAGAGGCCGGAGCCCTGCTCCACTTGCACCTTCTCGCAGTGTCCGGGGTGCAAATTGCCATATCTTAAGAACAATCACTGTGACCATGTCAAATGCAAGAACCCAGAGTGTCTGACAGAGTTCTGCTTCCCCTGCGCCTGCCTGCGCTCTCCAACTATGGAACACTGCAATTCCTGGCACCGCCGCCAGTGCCCCCATTTCCCTAAAGATGAAACTCCCGCTCAGACACTGGAAATCGTAAAGGCAGAGAAGATCAAAGCAAAGTGCACAGAATGCCAGCGACTGGGGAAAAGGTGCAACCCCCCGCCTGATCTCGCACGTATTCGGCGGTTCGCCCAGGAGGAGTACTAGTGTATAGGAGAGATAAATGGTAGTTAGCAGACTAGTCATCCTACTGCTGCTGGGAAGCGCGCTGGGTGCAGGAACAGGCCCGGCCAACTGCCTGCAGAACCTGAGCAGAAGCCTATCTACTCACCTTTCAAACTGCGAAGGCAGGAAGGACTGTGAAGCTACACTCTCCACTATCATCTCTTCCTATCAGTCCTGTGCAGGTCTGGGCGCGGTCTCCTTCTCTTCCTATACGGATTTCCTGCAAGGCGTGCTGGAAGGCTTCGAAAAGAACCCTGCTTTACCCTCCTCCTGCGTCACTGCCCTGACCGCTCCTTCTCCCTACTGGGCTCTAATGGTCTCCACCCTGCAGCTCCTCTTTTCCTCTGATGGCAACCTTACCAACATCTTCGACGTGTTGACTTTCTTCGACCAGTACTTGGGTGAATTCATCAGCAACATTGAACGGTGCAATTTGAGCACTTTGCAGCAGCATTGGGACCAGCTGCTTACAGTGGAAGGAGTCTTCAAAGCCATGTATGTCGTAGGACTCAACATCAACCAAGTGGCTGTAATCCCTACTTAGGACTACTACGACCTGTTCATCAACGACTTCTTCAATGGGTATTATGAAAGTGCGGGGACTGACGTGGGGAAAATCCTTTCGATAGTCTTAAACTTCCAAATCTAGGTAGCAAGATCTTCGTTGGTCACTAATAAAGCGCAAAATGTCCGAGACTGAGCCATCCTTGAAGATATTTGTGAGTCGACTGCCGGCGGCCTGGGGAGAAAGCGACGTGCGGCGGTATTTTGAGCCGCACGGGCAGCTAACTCAGGTCTCTGTCTTTACATGTGAGGACCGCGGCAGTCTGGGCTGTGCGTATGTAACCTTCGCCAAGCGGAGCGAAGCCGAAGAGGCAGTTAGGACGCTCAGCAAAAGCGTACCTGGTACATATACATACAGTGTAGCTAGGGAACACTGCAACTCCGATGGGCGGACGGCGAGGCTGAGCGTCATGGACAGCAGCCTTCCAACGGCCTGCCCAAGTACGTGGAGTATCTAAGTTCCGAGGGCCGGCCGTACTACTGGAACTCTCAGAGCAACGCCACCACCTGGACTCGTCCTAGCGAACTCAACTCTATTGGAAAGGCGCCTTCTGTGCCCACACCCAGGCCAGTACTCTTCACGCAGAACCTTTCAGGAACCAACTTGTTCATCTTCCACCTGCCAAATGAGTGGGCGGACCAAGACTTGGAGCAGAACTTCGGGTCTTTCGGGCAAGTGGTGAGTGCGAGGATCATGACAGACAAGGGCACTGGGCGGAGTCGCGGGTTCGGTTTTGTAAGTTACGACAACCCGCAGAGTGCTTTGGCGGCTGTGAAGGCGATGAACGGGTTCAGTGTGATGGGCAAGCGACTCAAGGTGCAGCTGAAGAAGGAGAATCCGGGTGAAGCTCCGCGCATTTAAATGGCAGTTCTGCAGGAGGACACGAACTTCACTCACATCATAGCCGTCGACTTCGGCACCGGGGCGTCCGGCCACGCCATCACCCCCAAGCTCCTAGAGAACGGCAAAGCCCGCATCGAAGTTTTCAACCCTTGTGACGAATCTGATGACCAGAAGACTCCCACTGTCATTCTATTCGACAATGATTTCAACTTTATGGCTTTCGGCCAGCCTGCGCTGCAGCGGTATGCGGAGTTGGTGGATGACGGGGAAAGCGCACTGCTGTTTCAGACCTATAAAATGCACTTGCTGCACATGCATACGAATGCGGTGGCGGTCGATGGGCGCGAAATGCCGCTGATGATAGTGATTTCAGAGACTCTACGGTATATTTCTGAGAAGGCGCTGGGGAAGCTGAATGAACAGATAGGGAAGGTGGTGAAGAGCAAAATCAAGTGGGTGCTGACTGTGCCGGCACTGTGGAGTGAGGAGCACAAGCACTTCATGCGCAAAGCCTGTGTTGAAGCCGGCATCGTGGAAAGTCTGGACAGTCCCAACCTTCTCCTCTGCCTAGAGCCCGAAGGCGCGTCCATATCAGTGCGAGAGGACAGCGAAGAGACATTGAAGGAACAAATGACCCGAGGCCGGGTCGTAATGGTGCTGGACTGTGGAGGCGGGACTGTGGACATCACAGTGCACAAGCTGCAGTGTGACCCAGGAGAGCGCTTTTTATGTGAAGAACTGCTGCCTTCTTCAGGCGGCAGTGAGTGGGGCTCGAAGTTCGTGGATCAGTACTTCGAGGAGTTCATGTGTGAGTTTCTGGGTGAGGAGTTGCACGCGCTTTACCTAAAAAACGCTATTGGGCGCTTGGATATCCTCAAGCACTTCGAAATGCTGAAGAGGAAGTTCTGTCCAGGACAAGACGAGCGCTCCCGTCTGCAGCTAAGCCACATGGGCAAGGACCTAACCAGTGACAAGCTCAGCAAACTAGTGGAGCTCTACAATTCCACGCACCCGCCTGAATTCGCCCTAAAGATGCGCGGAAGTTCCAACCTCGACCTCACTCCTGCACTGATGATCAGCTTCTTCCGGCCACTTTTCGAGAACATCAAGTCCAAAGTGGAGCAGTTGGTCTCGCAAGTGCAGGAAAAGGGCGAAGAACTGCGCTTTATCTTCATGGTGGGCGGATTTTCGGAAAGTCCTTTTCTGAAGCAGGAGATAAAGCAAGCGTTTGAAAATGCGAGTATACAAGTGTTGGTGCCTAGGAGGCCGCAGGTGAGTGTGCTTCGAGGGGCGTGTTTGTTCGGGCTGAATCCCAGGTCGATTACCTCGCGAATAGCGAAGAAGACGTATGGGATTAATACGCTGACAACCTTTGACCCGGAGCGGCATCCAGAGACGAAGAAAGTGGTTATTGATGGGGAAGAGTTCTGCGAGGACGTATTCGATGCATTCGTGCGATCAGGCGACTCCATAGGCGTGGACGAAGTGCAAGTGAAGACCTACTGCCCAGTGCGGTCTCGGCAGACCGTAATGCGCGTGATCTTCTACTGCAGTGAGTCCCCAGACGCAGACTTCGTAGACGAAGAAGGCGTCTCCCAACTGGGCGAACTCTGCGTAGACATCGGCCGTCCCTTCCAAAGTGTGGAGGAAAAGACTGTGAAGGTGCAACTCAAGTTCGGTGCTACGCACATCTATGCCTCCGCTACTAATAAGGAAGGCACGGAAATGCGGAATTGCGAGTTCGTATTCCATACGAGTTAGCTTACAAGTCTGAGTGCACTCGCAGGAAACTGGGGAAACGCGGGATCCCGGCCACTGTCAGTTCTTGGAACTTGTAGGTAATGTGAGCGCCCACTTCAGGCGGGTTTCTTCGATCAGCATCCGTAAAGCCAGTGCCCACCTTGAACTCCCGTCCATCAGACGTCCGCACCCGCAAAGCACCTAATAGGCCCTCGTTTTTGCCGTGGCCAGGCTCGTGGGCAATCACTACAGCCTCTGCGTCTTGGAAACTCTTGACTTTGAGGAGAGTGCGGGAGCGCTTGCACTCGTAGAGTGAGCCGGGCTGCCGGAGCATTAGGCCCTCCCCGCCTAGGTCGTTAATGCGCTTCAACTCACTATTCAGGTGTTCGATACCCTCACAGCTGCAGTGTTGGTGGGCGGATAGGTACGGAGAAGCCACCTTTTCCGCCAAACTCTGTATATAAGTCAATCGTTCCTCGAAGGGCTTGTGGAGACTGGGTGCATCGAAGACGAGGTACTTGACCGATTTCCACTCCTCGAAGTCGTGCTTGTCGGTATCGCTCCTGCGGACAATACTCACACATCGCTGGAATTGCTTCCTTCCCACCCACAGCTCTCCGTCGAGAGAAGTGTCGGTAGGGAAACCTTCAGTGAAGAAAGAGGGCGCTAGATAGGGGTGGCCTTGACGAGATATCAGCAATTCGCCATTCCAATAACTGCGCACTCCGTCCAACTTTTCACTCATTAGCCACCCCTTTGGGTCCATCGTAGAGTCCCAGGACTGGGCGAGCAGCAGGTCTATGAACTCAGGCATGCCTGCATTCAACTCCACAGGTACGAGTTTGGGGCGTTTCCGAGGCTTGGGCTGGGGTTCTGAGTGGGGAGCTGTGGTAGGCTTTGTTAGAGATGCACAGGCAATGTCCATTTCATCGTCTATTGCCACGGGAATGTGAGCGAATGGGTTCCCTTCGAGAACGTCGGAAAGGTTCTCCAGCCGGGTTTCTGAGGGTGTTTTCGGCATAGGCGCAGGTGTTCTAGGGGGGGAAGGGACTGCCTTCTTTTTCCTTCTCCTTCTTCCTTTCCCTGGAATTTCCTCTATTTGCACTACTCTCGGAGGAGTTTGAGGCCGGACATCTTCCTCTTCATCCAGGTCAATCGCTTGAATTGCCGCCAACGCTCTCTTCCGGGCCAATTCCGCCTTCTTTTCAAAGAACAGCTTTTCCCTGATTTCAGTCTTTGCAGCCCTAACAGCCGTTTCCTCATTCGCATAGTCACAGCTCCACACCTGCGAGCCTCCTTGCACTGTCTCCCTGCTGCCCTGCACACAAGTCACATACCCAGTCTCAACCGGGCTCAAGTCCACAGTCCTGACTTCCTCCGCTTGAGAGGTGTGTATGTTGTAGCCGTGACTCAGTTTTTCCTGGATGAGAGTCTTGGCTCGGGTGACTGCTGCGTCTGGGGAGGGGAAGAAGGTGTCCCCGGCCTCTACTCTGCTTTCCACCGCTCCACTCAGTTTGCCGTAGCGGATGTGATTGGAGTTCCCCAGCACTGAGATTTCGTAGAACTTGTAGCCGGAGGAGTGCGCAAGGTAGTAGGTGCAGCCTGAAGTCACCCGGGGACAGGCGTCTTTGAGACGCCATATATATGTGGTTTGTGCGAAGCTGCCGAGGAGTGGGCACCACATCACTAGTAACGCCCATACAGGCTTTCTTGATGCTCGTACTCGGAGATGTCTGCTCCACGTACTTCGGCATTCTGAGGATCGAAAGCCACGATGCACAGGCCGCAGCACTACTCGGCGGCTTCCAGCTGACCGCCACTCTGTCCATCCTCAGCTTTCTCCGCTGTGTATTCACGAAGCCTGGACGCACTCCTTACCTGGACCCTCCTCAGGTGCCGTTGGCTGAGTTAAAGTTCTGTGAGCACTGCAGTCAGTGGAAGCCTCCCAGAACCCACCATTGCCGGGTATGTGGGATGTGCATTCATCGAGTGAGGACTAGACAGATGGACCATCACTGCCAGTGGGTTAATAACTGCGTGGCTATCAAGACACACAAATTCTTCTTGCTGTTTCTGCTCTACTTCGTAGTCGCGGGAATTATGGGTAGCGGGGCGATGGCCTATGTGGCGACTGGGTATATCCTAGGGAGAAAAGTGCATTTGATATACTTACTAATCGATGGAATCGGAGCAGTGTTAGGGACCTTTTTCTCAATGGTATGTCTGGTCTTGTTGTGTGAACAGCTACTGAACACTTCGAGAAACCAAGTGCAACTAGAGGAATGGCAGGGAGCAAGTCCTTCCTCTGGGCCACTTCTGCAGAACCTGGAGGCAGTCTTCGGGACTAATCACTGGGCCTGGATGCTTCCTTTGAAGCCGGCTCTGAAGCTGGACTACCAAGAGCCGCTTTTGCAGGGACCAGCAGAGCGATTCCAGGGTAAGACTGCTCTGTGCTACCGAGCTGCTCTGGGCATAGGCGTGGCTTTGAGTCTGATAGGTGTAGCGGCGGCCCTGTGCTGGCACTTCCAAGCCTACATACTATAGCCGGTTTCTACCTATATTAGCTACACCTTAGAACATGCGCCAGTCGCTAGGTTGGCTGTGTCTTGCTTGTACCTAGGAATAAAATAGCGCTAAACTTAGAAGTCTTTCTGTCGTTAGCAGCAAAGAAGGGGCATTTTACTACTTCTTCTTACGCTTCTGCCCCAAGTCAAGGAAGGGATTGACGAGGAGACGCTCATCCCCTCGTGGCAAACTAGCAGGAGTAAGGAGCGAGGAAACGAGGGTGCGAGGCTCCACTAGAGCTGTGGTCAGAGTGCGGTAAGTGCAGGGCATCCCTGTCAAAGCGAACTTTCGCTTAATGTCCTGCACTTCCGCTACTTTGGCTTCCCAGTCTAGTGGTGCGTCTTCGGGCGGAGACCCCTTCCTCCCTCGAAGGCGGTAGAAGGTCTTGCGCAAAGGACTGGAACTAGGCGGGGCTCTTTTGAGTGGGGAGTTCCGCTCTGTTGAATTGGCGCCTCGAGGCTCTGTGATGCTCATGTCTACTCGCAACAGCCCGGTGGGCTGCTCCGTGGACCCTATTGAGCTCCTTCGACTCAGCTTCTCGGCGTCTGGCTCCTTGGTCCATCGCTCCATTTGTCGCTGATACATTGCTAAGGCTCTGCGTCCCTCCTTCCTCGAGTCCTGCCCTCTACGCTCTCTCTTCAGTGGAGAGAAGGTTGGCATGCGGACGTCTAGCGAGTAGTCAATTGTTACTGGTTCCGGCCGCGCAGGGGAGGCCTGCGAGCGTTTTGGAGACCTCGCTTCGATGGACAACACAGCGTCCAACTTCCTGCGAGCCACCAGGTCTCTCGTAGCCTGCTGCGAGCGGTGGTATGTGGAAAAGGTGCGGAAACCGTCAGTGGCCGAAATGCCTGGGAAGGACGACCGAGGTGCAGTTACTACTTTGTCCCAATACCATCGCTTTGCCTTGTGTAGTAAAGCCAGTTGCAAAGACTGGTCTTGTATGAGCACCACTTCCCTCAGTGAATCTGCCAGGGCTGAGTAGAGGACTTGTCTCCAAGCGGCTGACTTGCCTTTGTGCTGAGAGCGAGCGGCCGAAGGCAGTTGGCTTTCTTCTAGGTGTGTCTGCAGTTGCCGCCGCAGAGCTTGGAAGTCAGCGTTCGAGTCGAGTTGAGCGCACTGCAGAGAAGACAGCTCTGGGAAACTTCGAGACTCCATCAAGGGTTATCTAGTGCACTACACAGGGACCGACCATGGTGGTAGGGGTGCAGGTGAGGGTGAGTGCTGGGACTAGGAGGCACAGTCTGGGTAGCAGGGCGGCCTCTTCGGTTGCGGGCACGTCTAGCTGCCTGCTGCAGCAAGCGGGCAGCTGCCCCCGGTACATTAATGCGCACATCCCGTTCCCCTGCCAGTGACTCCAGTTCTTTCAGTACTTGCAGCAGTTCTTGATCCTTCTGATCGCCGAACCATGACTCTACCGGCAGTGCGTTGTCCGGCTGCTTCAAGTAGCAGGTGGGAGAGTTCTGTCTACAACATACGTCCACAATTACAATGCGGTGCAGGTCTCTGCCCAGTCGCTGCAAGTCCTTCACTAGTATGCCTCCCAGGTCCGAGCAGTCTTCTCGGAAAAGACGAAAAGCCACACAGTGCTTTGCATCCAGTGCATCGATGATTTTATCAGCGTAGCAACTCAAACTGGCAGTGAACACCACGACCTCGTACAACTTACTCACCTTCTGCAGGAACTCTGCAGCGTAGGGTCTGCACTTCACTGCCCAGTTCTTTTCCTTCACTTGGACGGTGAAATCCGCCTGTCCCTGCGACAGTTCAAAACTGTGCACGAGGGTTTCGTCCAAATCAAGCACAACTGTGGGCAGACCGAAGTGCTTGGGTAGCTGAGGCGGCAGCAGGTAGTTCTGTCTCCTGCGTCTTTGCTGGGGGTAGAGGCAAGAACAGAGTCGAGCGACCCAGTGATTGCGAGAACGTGGGGAGGGGAGAGAGTCCCGGGCGGTGGGTAGGTCTGCGAGACGGGCCTGTTCTTCACTTGCAGGTTTCGTGCTAGTGTCGGGCTCAGGCTGGTTGTCGCAATCTTCGTCCATCTACTGCTTGATTATTCATCGCATCCATGGGCGTCGACTCTTGATCAGATAATGTCTCCCGAGTCTGGTGGTGGGCATAATCGACAAAGACATGTGAAAGCGTACTTGCGGTGAGTGTATTAGAGTCTAAATTAAGGAGAGTTGGGACTACAGTCAGAGAAACAACTGAATTTCCTCCGATAATGTTTCTATTGAATTTCGGAGTTCCTATTTGAGGCCGAATATAGCGCATGAGCAGCTTCTTTGGGCGCCTCGAAAAGTCTCAGTCGCTGTAGCTACCTCTTCACAACTCAAACCGTAAATTCCCAAAATGCTTATAGAAATTACCAGGACAGCCCGGCACTAGCCTAAAGCCTCCGACAGAGCGCGAAGTCTAGCACATGGTCTGGATAATAATGGCTAAGCTTGATGGTGCGGAGGGGGATAATGCTTCGGTTCATGCAGGTCCTGGGCTGATGCCACTGGTGTCGGGAAGGCGCTGGAAGGTTCTGCGGGCCTTCGTACTAGCCTTTGTGAGATTTAAGCATTTGGACGTTGATGTGGTCCAAGACCTGGACTCGCTGTTACTGGATGTTCAGCAAGGCCCAGCAGTCCAGCTGCACCTCCGGAAATCAGTGACGAAGCAAGCCATCGCCCTGCACAGACGCACTGAAGAACTCTTCGCTCTTGTTTCCCGCGGCAGCTCAGACGACCTGGCCCAACTCGCCGACCTCGTTTCCAACGACCCTCAGCTCCGCAACAGCATTGTCAACTGCAGAAACATGGCTGGACACACACCTCTGTACGAGGCTGCGCTCAATGGCCATTTGGGGGTGGTGCGGTTGCTCATGGATAATTGCGCGGATGTGCACCTGGCGAGCAATGTGTCGGAGACTGAGCAAGAGACGCCACTGGATGTAGCAGTGAGGTGGAACCACCTGCGCGTAGTGGAATTTCTGCTACAAGTTGCCCACTTCTCCAGGCTGGAGTTGGCGAACGCTCTGAAGTTCTGCAGGTCCGAAGAGCTGCGTCGCAGACTGAAGTCAGTCAAAGTCGGCAGAAGCGCTCAGACCACCTCTTTCCCAATTGGCATGCATTAGAGAGGTAATAGAGCCGCTGTTCTAGTACTCCTTGCCTGTATTTAACCTGTGGGACTAGGAGAACTAGGAGATAGACCGGAAGCAGTAGTAGTCCAGTGAAGCCACTATGCCTCCCCGTTGGCTCCACACAGTGCCGTCTGTGCCTATAGCGAGGGAAGCGGCAGTTTCCATATCCTCAGAAGTATCGAACACCAGCATAAGTGGGGTGCTGGCCTGCACTTGCACTTCATAGTCAAAGGTCAAACGCAGCATTTCCTCCGATTCCCTGTGCATTACGAAGGATGCAGGCCAGGTGTTGATGGTCAGGGACCGGACTTCTCCCCGAGTCTTCAGCCGGAGTGATTCCCAGCGGACTGCGTGGGAGCTCTGTATCTCAGCAGTTCCGAGTGAACGGCCGGACTCTGGCAGGAACTCCGCAGTCATCAGTCTACTAAACACTGCCGATTTGCGCGCACTCATGAACGGCATCGAACTCAGACCATCCGCCACAAACGCGCCACACAGCATAGAAGTCGTGTTCTTCAGACAAAAGCAATCCACACAGTAGTGAAAAGACCCGCAGCGATGCCGAGCCGTTACGTGCAGAGTTGCAGGAATCAAGTCTCGGTGACAGTCATTGCACGAAAAGTCACTTTTCAAGGGCTGTGCCCGGCAAATCGCCCTTTGGATTTCTGCTAAATTGGTGCTGGGGACTTTCACATTGAATTCTTTACAGTAGAGGTCCGCTAGCAGCTGCAAGACTTCGGTGTGTTGGTTGCTGGTGAGTCCTGACAGCGTCACAGTGCATGTGGGTACATCCGGGTAGCACTCCTCGCAGAAGGTTTTGAAAGTGGTGAAACTCAGTAGAAAGCCGGGACGGCCGCAGACTGTGCACTTCAAGTCACAGGCTTGGTTTCTGTCCCTCCGCTTGGCTTCCAGTGTAGCTTCTAGTTGGGAGATATCGCACTCCAGACTGTGGGCAGCGGCTGCGACGGGAACGATGTGACAGATGGGGAGATGGTGTTGGAGCTGCAAGGCTGCGTTTTCAGCTATACAGAGGTGCGAGAGGCAGATGGTCTTGGCTTCCATACTCTACAATTCTTGCAGTATTGTTCATATGAGAAAAACCCTTCTGCTTAGAGAACTGCGACTTCCCAGTTCAAATGCTCTGAGTCTGGTAGAGAGAAGGCTCAAATAGACACATAAGTCCAAGAGATATCAACTCAACACTTTAGTTATTTTCATAGAGTGGAAAGGTCTATGTGAGAGCGACGTTACTAAATGAATGCGTAGGTCTCCTGACTGAATTTATCCACCCGGCCTGAACACGCATTTTCAATAAGGACCAGTGACTTCGCATTAGTGATGGCTGTGACGACAGCTGAATGGTCCCGAAAACAAATGTGCTGACATAGAACTGACAGCATGCTGAAATTCAGCCCAGAGGAGCTAAGAAATGGCTGTGCTGTCTGGGAGCCAAGGTGTGGCTACTCCATTTCAAGTCCTTTGGGGGTGCTGTGGGAGGTCTCAGTTTCAATGTTATTCGAGAAATCTGCACTTACTTCCAAGACCCGCTCTTTGCTGCTATTTGGGACAATAGAATGCATCTGTATGACTTGAGAGTCTGTGAAA
>Ga0247837_1008413_pt1 | contig 12990 bp, 10 predicted proteins | sample LaCtaG_2_FD_187115 | JGI IMG/M metagenome (GOLD analysis project Ga0247837, IMG submission 187115) | Freshwater microbial communities from meromictic Lake La Cruz, Castile-La Mancha, Spain - LaCruzMarch2015_14.5m | ecosystem: Environmental > Aquatic > Freshwater > Lake | place: Spain: Castile-La...
GAACCCGGTGGTCGCATAGTTCCTCAGCATAATCCGCGCTCTTATCTGGGTCTCCGTAGTCCACCACGATGATTTCATAGTTGTTGCCTACTTGATTTGTCCAAGTGGGTAGTGCTTCCTCCAAGTGGTGCATACGGCCCTTGCAGGTCGTTATGATAGAGATAAAGCCTTCTAATTCCATCGTATCAGCTGTTTTTGTTGTCCTGCGTGTTTTTGCTTTACAAGGCTATGCCATTTGTATTCGTGGGTCAAGCCCATATTTGCGTGGTACTGCCCCAAAAGCTTGCAGGACATCTCCCAGGCCGAATTGTGCGTAAATCCTACGCCTCCGTAAAGGCCGAGAATATAATAGTTCTCATAGACCCATTTAACAATCTTTCCCGTCATTGAATTGCGAAACTGAAAATAGACGGGGTTCAACCCGCACCACGGGTCAATGCGAAATTGAGCGCAGGCAATGTTGAAGGCAAGCTCGTCAGGGTATGTGCCACCCCAAGGCATCTTCAGCTTATCTACCGGGATGCCGTTGTCAATGTTGTCCCGAACCTGCTCAAAGAACTGAGTCAACTTCTCCCCCTTGCGAAGAAACATAAATGAACTGTTAATGGCCGTAACCATCGCATCGTCAGGCAGTTCGTGGTATTCCCAAATCACATCAAGCGTTGCCCATTGCATCTCTGGGAAGTCGGGGCCATTTTGCTTTAGGTTCGCCATTGGAGTTCTGCCCTCTGGATCAGTCCACGAAGCGGTTTGAGAGAAGAAAGGCTGGCCTTCGGGCAAAGCCAACATCCTCTCCACCAAAGGTTTCAGCGACTTGAGCGCAATGCCGTCAATGTCAAAGTACAGGTTGTTGTCAAAGGCCATATACTTGTCAATGCGGGTCTTGGCCTTGCCGGGGCTGAATGAATACGAGGTGTAAATGTCCTCGTGTTGGATAATGGTGATAATGTCAAAGACCCAATACTTGTGGGGGATTAAGACATCCCGCTTATCGCAAATCAACTGAATCGGAAGGTCTCGGTCAAAGTGTTTCACCGATAGGGCGAAGTTGTATGCCATTTCGTGATAAGCTGCCTTCCCGAAGGCCATTATCACTATGCCCGTTGTTTGTTCACTCATTTGTGCAAATATAGGTAAATCCCAAAAAAAATCCCCGACCATTGGCCGAGGATTCTTCTTTTTCCCGAGGATTAACTTACACTCCGAAGATAGCGTCTGCGTTGGAAGGCGCAGGGTACTTCTGGGGCAATTGGTCGGGGCCGAGGGAAGCACGAGCCGTACAGTTGAACATCTGCAACTCCTTGTTGGAAGCAGGGACATTCACCGGTAGGCAAACGTAGTTCACGGGTTGGAGAATCACCATAACCTCGCCAGAGCCACACAAGTAGAGAATCAACCCCGTCACGCGCTTGTTGAGAGCGCGATAAAAGTCAATACTTCCATCGGTTGTGTTGGCATCCATCCAAGTAGCGGTGAAGTCAAACCCGGCCAAGAGGCTTTGTGGGCCACAGCCAACGGGATTGTCAACATCTACGGGAGATGCGTCAGGGACAGTACCGCGAATGTTCTTGATAATCTTGAGGTCTCCCGCGGCAATAGCAGTAGCATATTTCGCGCCATTGCTATAATCGGCAGCAGTCGCAAAAGTTGCGCCCGTACCGAAAGCGTCTTCCTCAAGAATACCTATCGCAGAAATGCCACCGCGTTTGTAATTGCCGCAATCTACGAGTTCGTGGTCGGGCAAAGCGGAACAGCCATATTCTAAATAAGCCATTTGATTAAAATTGAAAGGATTTTGAGTTTGTCATTGGATGGCAGACAGGCCACAACGCACGATGCTACAAAGATACTCACTCAAAGGTGAAATCAAAACTTAAGTCAAAGATGGTGTCTTCTTCGTCTCCAGGTTCACCGGGAGCAGGAGGGCCATAGACCACATACTCCGATTCAGGCGCAGGAAGCCTTTGGTCATCGCCCGGCTCTTGCCCGACAAAGCCGATGCAACACAGCTCCTTCCTCAAATCCTGCTCCTTCACCTCAACCTCCAAGAACGCAGGAGCAATCAACCGGGTGCGAATCCAAGTGGGTGAATAGGTCTCCGAGCGGGTGAAGTAGTAAGCGTCCGTATTTCCATCGTGGATGTAAAAGAAGTCGTGCCGACAAGCCAAGCGGAGGAAGTTGTGAACCCACTTAGGAGCAAAGTTTATCACCATCTCCATAAACTCGCGGCTCTCCACATAGACAATCCGCTTCTTCCCACGGCTATCCTGGTAGGAAACGCTCTCCCCATCGTACTGCGGGTTTCTAAGCTCTCCGTAGATGCGTGTCAAGTGCAACCACTCCGTAACGCCTAAAGCCTCCGAAACAGTTGGGTAAGTGAACCCAAAGGCACAAGCCTCCTTGCTCTCGGAGGTGTCTTGCCCGGCTCCGATTCGCAGGGTGTTGCACGGATCCGTGATCCACTTGTAAGGCTCCGTAATGCAAAACTCAAGCGAGTCTGGGGTGGTTGGAAGGGTGCGGAATTGGTCTTGCGTGTCCCAACAATAGTCCTTCGTGATAAGGATGCGGAAACAAGCCTGCGGGTCGTAGTTCAACTCAGCCGTCCGGGTCTCAAAGTGGAAATACTCGTAGAGGGCGTTGGAGATGATTGGATAGAAAGGCCCGGCTCCCGAAAAGTCCTGCGATACCCTTGCGCTATCAATAATCGTTTGGAAGGTTGAAGAAAGGTTCAGCCTGACCGAAGGTATCAGCACGGGCGTGTATTCAACGAGGCGAGATACCTCAAGGCCCGAAATAACGTAGCTGAACGCATTGCCCACATTCCCTTCAATCAATAGCTTCGCAAAGCTGTTCCAGGATGAGTCGGTGCGGTAGTAGAAATAATGCGTCCCTTGAGCGGTTATCTCGCCCAAATAGACCTTGCTGTTTGTGTTGATTTGAGCATAGACCTTTACACCGCTCGTTATGTAAAAACCGAAATAGCTCTCCGTTGTAAGCTTTATACGATAGCTCGTGTTCGGCTGATTCATTATGGCGGTCAGCGAAGCGAGGCCCGGAGAAGAGCTTTGCAATATCGGAACAGAAACCCCAGAAAACGCGGCCCAAAGAGAGCTAAATACAACCTTATTGTAGGTCGGCCCCAAAGGATCTGGGGTGAATGCTGCAAATCTCCCCGACCACCCCGCAGAAGCGAATTTCGTAGTCGCTCCAATGCCAAGAGGGGCAAACGGAGAAGTCGTGGGAACTAAATCGGTAAACAATGGGTCGTAGAGGTACTGACCGCAGTAAGGATCATCAACCTGTACGCTCAACATCTCCGAGTTGTAATCGTTCTGCCCGGCCATTAGCGCGTCAAACCTCGCCTTGAACTCTGCCTCGCAAGGGCCGTAAGGCACAACGCTCAACGCAGGAATCGCCCCATCTGCATTCGCCCGTGTCTCGGTGATAGCCCAATAATCAATCGCCTCAAGCAACACCGGTTGCTCATAGTCCCCCGTCTTGCAGTCCGTGCAGTCCGTGCCATCGGGCGTGAAGCAGGTTATCTCAACAGCGTCAACGTCAAAGCGCACATAAGGCTCCGGGCCGAGGGACTGAATGAAGAAGTTTGGAGAAGCCCCCGGAAGAGGGGATGAGCCTGCTCCGAGGGGATTCAAGATGATAGGCAAGGAATACCACCCGTTGCCCGTAATGTCCACCCTGTTCAACCCAACGGCAATAGCACTACCATAGGTTACGGACTTGGTGTTGTAGGTGAAGTTGGAAACCCTGAACTTTAGCAGGGCGTAATCGCACTCGTTGCGAATGCCGTAGTCCACATAGACCGTGGCGTTCGGTGGGCCAATAAACGAAATGGTCTCAGCATAAATCTCGTACTCGCAAGAGGTGTCCTCCAACTCGGAAAGTTCGTAGAACTCGTTGAATACCGCGGTCGTACACGCGCTCGTTACTGAAGGGCTTGCGGGAGTCGCGCCATCGTAGGTTGCTCTGGCATTAAACCTCTGCCACGGGGTCATTTGGAAATACCCTGGATTGAAGGGATAGCCGGGAGAGTAATAGTTGTCGCTCAAAGGAATGGCCCCGGTGGAATCGGCCCGGCTGTTGTAGAGCGACCAAACCGTTAAGGCGTTGTAACCTCCCCAAAAGGTCAGCTTGGAAGCCGACAAAAAGGCCGCAGAGCCAACGATTCCGTAGTAATCCGCGTTCGTGAGAGCATCAAAGGGAGCAATGTTTCTCCCTTTGGTAGAGGGAACGCAGACAATAGGTTGGTTGGGACTTATCATTCCGTTAGAAGCTCAAAGGTAGTCATTCCTGTTTTAATGGAGAAAGAAATTTTCTTAATCCACCCCTTACGGCCATCGCAAAGGATATAGCCAAAAGGGTTGTCAATAATGTCATTTAATTGAGCAGTCGTGATTGGGTACTCAAAAGACAGCTCGTTCTTCATATCCGTGTCAATGCCACTTATGTCCCACCAAGGGAAGGTGTTATTGGTCTTTGGTATTTTCCTTCCAGATAGCAAATATCCATTCCTCGTCTTATTAACGTGGTTTCTTGCGACAAAGTGATTGATAACCGAAAAGCAGGTTTCCGCATCGTTATTAAAAGTAATCGTGGCAGGAGGCACTTGCTGACCTGCCATATTGTACGTTGCCGTAACGCCAAGCCTTTTTACGGGATAAAAGGCAACATTGTTGGGGTAGTTTGTGGACGATGGCAGTTTTTCAGCCATATAGATGTTCTCATCGGAAATGTTGTCCGACAAGTTGGATGTGTCGTTCCAATTAGCGGGGTAAAATATTGAAGTCGCATTTAGCGAACTGTCCGAGCAAGAATCGGTCGTAAAGCCAATGCCCTGATGCAAATAGAAGTTCGTCCTTGAACCCGTAAGCCCTGTTTGCAAGGCTGAAAAAACAAACGTATCTCCCCTTTTGAACATCAAGTCCTTAATATCCTCAACCTCAAATATCTGCGTTGAAATGTTAAAGGTTTCAGGCTCAGGCTCTATTTGTATGGTGTATGTTCCGTCTGGATTCTTCTTTGGGATAATACACAGGTTGAAAAGAGAATAAACCCCCGTGCTTAAATCGTCAAAGGATATGTTCATCAACTCTTCACGCCCCTCAAACGGTGGGCTTACAAATGTGTTTGAGGAAGCGTTCTTCGGGCCAGACTTCAATATATTCCCGGAAGTAAACACGAAATTGTGCGCCCCGTAATTAAACTGCGTTTGAATGGTTAGGTTGCTCGGAGAAGGGCTTGTGGCCGTAAAACTTATGCTACTCATATAGCTTACCTTCGTGGTCTTGTTGTAAAAGTCCAAACAAGTTATGGACTGAACATTCCAAGGGAATATCAAGACTATTGGCACTCCGCTTGGATATACTTGACCCGCATCGTTTATCTTATCCGGCACAATAACGCCAATAGGCAAATCCCCCTTGTTAACCGCGTTCCTGTTAAAAACATACACATCGGGCCAAGAAGGTGCGTCAATGTTAAATGTCCTTGAAGAATTTAAGGCTATCGCAAGATTTCTACCAATATCTCTATCGGTGATATTGCTTAATAAAGGGTTGTCTATGCCTGGAAGATTTATCGTTTCCTCTATAATTACATCATCACCAAAAATATCGCCCGATATTTTAATCTTAATTACATACTCGTCAAATTGCGAACTCGGAGGATAAAATAACGGAATAGGAGAAAGGATGTCAAGAACAACTCGCCAAGTGTCGGGCGTGTAGGTGTATGCGCTATTTGATAAATAGCTACTTGTCGCATTGCACTTGCCGTCCGTAATGTACTTCAGAACGTAATCGGTGGTTTCAAGTATCTTAAACCATCGCTTGTTTATCAGCGTGGGCGTATTTGTCAATGAATCATAATACGGTGTCGTTGTTAAAGCCCCTATGTTTGAAAGAGAAACACCGCCATCAACAGGAGCAGACATACTCTTGCCCCCGTTTACGGGAACTTTAGTTTCGCTGAACCTCGTGACTCTACTGATAATTGAATCGTCCTCAATAGAGCAGGATATTGTGCATCTTTCAAGGTTAACCTCCAAGTCCTCAACGTAAATAATCCCCTTGAAATTCAAGCCGTCTTGACATTGTTGAACTATCGTGATAGGAACGGTCTTGCATACAACGTCCGAGTTGAAGTACGAATAAAGAATATCATACCCATCGCCCCAAAACGTAACCTCCGATATAAAGGTGTTGAATATGCCGGGGTTTTGGCTGTCTCTGTAAACATCCACAGAGGCATCCAACAAGTCCATAGGCTCGTTCTTCAGTACAACGCCATCAAGCGTTACGATATAGCTCATTTGAATCTCCTCCTGTTTATGACCTTATCTGTCGTGTTTCGTTTTGACATAGCTTTAGCAAGCTCGTCCACATTCTTAATGGCTACCTTTCGGTTCTGCTTTAGCAAGGCCGCAAGTTCAGCGGTCTGCATATCAAACGAGTTGGACACATTGTCGGCAAATGAACCCCCGGTGTTCAATGCTACATCCTGCTTCTGCATTGCGCTCGTGTATCGCTTCGCAACAAACGCTTCAAACTCGCCATCCCGGATGGCTTGTAGGGCGGGCTTGTATTGTTTCGTTTCCTCTGCGGTCATCACCGACTCGCCACGGGATAGCCGAGCAGGGATGCTATCGGAGGTCTCCGTGCCTGACCCTTGCAAGTCAATAACCCCCTCTTTGAATCCCGGAAATTGCTGAGATTGAATGGTCGCAACTTGAATTGCGGTTGAAGCCGCAATAACGCCAAGATCCCACCAACGGCCTTTTCCAATCGCCTTCATAGCCCCCGAAGCTCCTTCAATTATCGCGGTTACTGTGGCAACTTGTTTTTCGTGTTCAAAACGTTTTCTGGCAAGCTCTGCCGCTTTTCGTTCGTACTCTTGTTCGCTTATCAACTTTTGGTCAAGCTGTTTCTTTAGGGATATAGCGTCATTCTCGTAGCTAACGGCCTGAAGCCTGGATAAATCGTTGTATAAGCCTCCAACACTATCAAGCACCTCACCGGCTCTCTCAAAGGAAATAGCGGAAGCGGCTTTTTTACCGGCATCCTCAACCTCTTTAAGCTTTTTGATTAGCTCGGCAAGCAGGTCAAAGTCGCTCGTTTGGCTCATCTCGTCCCTCAGCTTACTCGCCATATCCTCAAACATCTGGTTTGACCTTGCAATCCTTCTTTGAAAGGAATCGCCCTCAGTCCTCTCAATAAGGTCGTTGGCCTCTTGGATTATGTCGGTAATACGGTCGTTGGCCTCTTGGGTTTCCTCAACGATTTTGTCTTGAGCATCTTTTTGGTCTTTAACGTAATTAGCAGTAAGGCTTGTCAGCTTGTTGAATAGTTCGGTGTTTATCAACTTAATCTTTAATGCTTTCAACTCATCCGAGTCTGTTGATATGGTTACCTTAAACAGTTCAAGTTTTGCGACCTGACGGGCCAACTCCCTTTCGGCCATTAATCGTTCTTTTGTGCCTTTTTCAGCCGCATCAACAACTCCTTTAGCCGTTGAAATCGCCATATCAAGTTCTGCCTCGCGAAGCCTGTCGCTTTCTTTCTTGACGTTTTCGTTAATCTTTTTGGTATAGCTTTCAAGCTCTTTGTCAAGATTTGCGAGTTCAAGGCCCATTTGTTTGGGAGTACCTGCTCTCTCAAGCCTTACTAAGGCTTTACGGGCCTCAATGACCTTTGCGAATTGATTGCCATACTCGGTAGTCCCTTCGGTTATTTTTAACAATCGGGTTTGCTCAAGGGCAACAAGTTCTCTTGCGCCATCAATCGCCTTCTTTTGTGAATCAGTCACATCGCCTCCTCCTGTGCCACCTTGAGCGTCAGCAATTCTCTTTGTCTTTATCAGGTCAAGAAGCGTCTTGTCTTGCTCTTGCGATGCCTTGGTCGTTGCGATGATGTTTTTTAGCTCTTCTTTTTTCTGCTTCAGCCTTTTGTCAAACGAATTTGCCGCATTTAACTCTTGCTTTGTAACCGCCCCAGCCGCTATAAGATTTTCCTTTATTTTTTCCGCAATCTTATCCCTGACAACATCTCGGCCCGCTTCGGCATACATATTCCATTGCTTGGTCGTTATTCCAAGCACCTCTCCGATTTCGCTATACAAGTCCCTTATGGCCTTTGATTCGGTTGAGAGTTCGGATATGTCTTTGTCTGAAAGCGTAATTCTCATCTGAAGAGATGTTTCAAGCCTTGACTGCTCAATTTCTCCCAGCTTTTTGTAAGCCGCATATTGCTTCTCCGCTAAACTTATCAGCTCTTTCTCTCTCTTGGTCTGGTCTTCAATCCTTTTCTGGGCCTTTTTTTCCGACTCCTCCAAGACCCTTTGACCATCAAGGTAGTATTGCGCAAGAAAGCTCCCTTGTGCAGCGAGTTTTTTGTTTTTCTCTATTTCAAACTGATTGAGCCTTGTCCCGGCCCTCATAAAGCCATCAACCTTCTCTTTAAACGTAAGCTCCTCGTTGGTCATTACGTTGTTGATGTCCGTCAAAAACGTAGCCAACCCGCCAAAGGCGTTTTTTATGAAATCAAGGTTTCCAAGGTTTTTCTTGAGCTCAATAAACTGATTGCTAATCCTCGTTAAAATAGCGTCAAGTGAGTTTTTCTTCCCCGAAAGCGCAGGCCCAAATTCCTCCTGCAATACCCTCGCGAACTCTGGAAGTATCTCTGCGGAAATAATCTTGCCCTCCTCAAGCATCTTAGTGAACTGTCGGTTGGTCAGTTCTTGGCCCGGATGCAAGCGGTTGTATGCCCTTGTCATCAAGTCGGACGCACCGGGCAATGCTTCACCCAACTGCCTACGCAATTCTTCCGCTGCAACCACGCCCTTTGAAAGCATTTGTTGCAAGGCGTAGAAAGCTCGTTGTGTCTGCAAGGATGAAGCTCCGGCAGCGCGAAGGGCCGTTGCGACCTTGGAGAATATATCCTCGGCAGCTGCACTTGAAAACCCCGCCATCTTCGCGGCAATCGCAAAGCCCGAAAAGCCTTCGGTTAATTCTTGAATGCCAATACCGAGGTCGTTAGCGGTTTTTTGAAGCCTGCCGAAAACGGCCTCACCGCCCGTGGTCGTTCCTGAGACAAAGTTGATTCGGTTTTGAAGAATCTCAAAGTTTCGCTCAACCTCTATAACCGCCTTCCCAAGCTCAACGAGCTTATCAATCGCAATAAAGGCTAGAAGCCTGGCTTGAAGTTGGCCTAAAATTCCCGAAAAACCAAGAAGAGACCTTGTTGCGGAAACAGCCCCACCAGAATAGCGATTAAAGCTATCTGTGATGTTTTTAATGTACGTCCTGTTGTCCTCAATGTACTTGTTATTCTCAATGAACTTCGCGTTTAGCCTCGTAATGTTGTTCGTGGTCTGATTGAGCGTTCTGCTATAATCGTGGTGAACCTTGTTGTTTTGGGTTAAACGGATGCTGTTGTCTTGAGAGTTGTCGGTGTTTACTTTAAGCGCACGACTTTGTTCGTTTTTGGCCTTCGTTGACTTTTCAGTTGCTTGAGTGTTTTTTTCGGTTGTGCTTGTGGCCGTTTTTGTAATCTCCCTATTGTCAATGGTGACTTTGGTGACTTCATTCAAGATGTTTCTAAAGTCTTGGCTATTGTCAATGTTTATTTGGACTTTAGAGGCGTGTTTTTGAAGCGCGTCTGCCATATTTTTCAATGACTTCGTTGCCTCGTCAACCGAGCCTTTAACAAGGATGTTCTTCTGAATTATCTCATTCAGCTTATTATTAAGGGAGTCTACATTCGCATCATAAACTACGGTTATCGTATCAGCCATCGGGTTTTTGTTTAGCCTTGCGTTGCCTTTCCTCTTGAAAGTGCTTGAGCAAAGTTAAGACATCCTCAACGGATGTTTTCATATACTCCTTGTACAGAAAGATATCGCCATCCGCAAGGAATACGAAGAACTCACGCCAATTTAGGTCGCTGAAGTAGAGTTCCGAGCCGATAGCTCTGACTTCAGGAGTTCCTGGGTCGCTTCCAGCCGGGAGGCCGCCATCTCCCAAAAGATTGTCCAATCTTCTTCTAAATGTGCGATATTGGGAAAGTATTGACTCAGCCCGGCTAAAACGAAAAAATCATACAACTCCTTGCCCTTGTAGGCGTTTTTGAAAGACTCCACCTTCTTCTGCTCAAACTCCGCATTCCACTCACCGGGGTTCTGGTCTTCACGAATCAACACCGCACCGGCTAACTCCATCATCACCTCCGGGTGAATCAGCATCTCCTTCCTCTTGCGCATCTCCCCGACCAAAAAGCCGATCTGCGCCAGGTTTTTGACCGCTGCGCCCGAAACGGAGGCGTTCAAGGCGTTCTCCATATTCTCCAAGAAGATGTCCAACTCCTCCTTGCTCACCATCCTCTGCAACTGAATCACCAGGTCTTGGATCCGACCCATCCGCTCAATGGGGATGTCAAAGATGTTCGGGTAGATGTAGAACTTGTGGCCCTCGCAGACCAACGCGAATTTCAGCCCCTTCATTGTGTCGGGCTTGTAGGTTTCGTCCCATACCATTTGGGTCAACTCCTTTTTGAAGAGTTTGTAAGCGATTTTGTGTATCACGACAGTTTGATAAAGATGAAATTGAGAGCCACGCCCATAATCATCACCACGGCCATCTCAAGGGGGTGGAAGCCGAAAATCGGGGCGGTGAGAAGGTAAAAGATGCCTCCCCAGAACGAAGCCATACACCCCACGCATCCGTACACCGGTTTGTGGAGCATCGGGTACTTGTTCGGGGGGAGAAGGAGTCGCAGTCGCTTTTGCAGGCCGTGTAGGAGTTGTTCGTCCTCCATAGAGATGGAGAGCGACACGACCATCAGGCTCACGACCACGGCCCTAAAGAAAGTCTCCAAGGCGAAGTAGTCGGTCATTGGGGCTTGAAAGAAAATACGATGTGCTTGAATATCAACGAGATACCAATAAACCTCTCGTTCACTTCCAATCCGAGAAAGTGGTTTTTGTAGCCAAGGGTCAGCCGGATAAATGGCCCGGTGATATTGCCTCGTACATCTTCGGGTTTGTAGATGTGCAGTCGTTTGGGTTGGTTGCTCATTGGTTTGGGGGGTTGGGCGGGGTTGGAAGGCTCTTCAACAACTTTGAATTGTTTGGAAGGCTTCGGCCCTTTGCGTTCTTTGGATGTCATCATTAGGATAGGCGTTCAAATTGGAAAGAAAAGCAGAACTCTGCATCGGGGTGTAGTTCGTTCTCCATTTCTTGTGGGTCGTTGGAGTCGCAAGCGTTGTCGGGGTAGATTCTGACCTCGTAGGTGCGATTGGGGCTATAAACGCCTTCGTTGGGGGAGAGGGTGATATTGCCACTCGCCCCGGTGGTCAAGTCGTAGGTGGTCTTGGAGTTCAGGCTTACATCGGTGATTACGACCTTGTAGGTGGTGGATGGGTCGGCCTGTGCGAGGACGATGCTGTCGCAACAGATGTCAAAGGTTCCTACGGATAGGCAATCGGTGCATTCAAGGCAGCTCATAGGTGGTTCGTTTCAGGGATGAAGTTAGGCCCGAACTTGCTGTAACCATTTCGCTTGAGGTGTTTGATGTACCACTCGTTCAGGAAGCTGTTGCAAAGATACCGAAAGCAGTCGGCAAAGTCGGACTGCTGACTGATAATAAATCGGTTTCGCTTAATAATCGTCCCGCTCGCGTCACACGCCACCATCTTCATATCCCGCGCCATACCGGGGCAGTTTCTTGGGTTCACCTTGATGTCGGGGTGGAATTGAAGGAGGTAGTTGCATTGCGCCCTGCTGTTTTCGTGCTTCGGGTTGGGGACAATCCGTATCTGCCGTTGGCTTAACCCCAAGCCTCTGGCGAGCTGTTCGTAGTAGTTCGCGTTGTCCCTCTGCGATAGATCGCCCCGCTTGCCCATCGCGTCCCCGGTGATTTGGCAGGAGAACAGGAAAGGGGCGTACTTGGCTTTTATCGTATCAACCATTTTAGGGATGGAACCGTCAACCACGTTGAACTCATCCACGATATGCAGGTGGTCTCCGTCTTCATCGCTCCATATTTGGGCAACGATGCCGCAGAATGGCTGCAAGTTGAAGTCCAGAGAGATGTAGATGGGCAGGTTGGTGCGGAAGGTGGGTTGGAAGGATTCGTGTCGTTTGGCATCATAGGATATAAAGAATGGGTTTTCGGGTTTCTCCTGCACCTCCCAATCGCCCTCTACGAATCGCTTGTACTCGTACTCAGGCATATTGTCGCGCAGGGATTTGAGGTAGTCCTCCGGGATGTGGGGGTTGTCGGTGATCTTGGAGGGGATGTAGGCCCAGGTGGGGGGAAGGTTGTTCTCCTTCCATTTGTCGTACACAAGTTCCTTCACCCAATTATTGCTTGGGTTGCAACTCCCCATCACCACGATGGGCGGTCGGCCTTCGGCATTGAGCCACGAACCGGCACGCTCAAGCACCTTGTAGAGCAAGCCTTCCTGACACTCGTTGATTTCGTCAATCCCCGCACCGTTGATCTCAAGACCCTTGAAGCGGTCAAAGTCTTTGTCGGTGTCGTAGTTCTCGCCCATAAAAAGCAACTCGGATCCGTTCTTGAAAGTCACAATCTGGCTCTGCTTGTCCCACCCGGCAATGTGCGCCCCAAGCCCTTGGTTCATCAGGGATGTGAAGGTGACTAAGGTGGTTCGCTGAAGCGTGGGCATACTCTGCCTGATAATCACCCACCTGGAGCGGGGGTATTTAGAACAAAGCGAGATGAAGGTTAGAAGGAGGCAGTAAGTCTTCCCACCCCGGATGGCTCCGCCAAACAAGATGAACTGCTTCTCCCCGGAGAGGGCAAGTTTATACGCCTGCGTCTGCCGGGCCGTTAACTTCATCTTCCGTTGGTTCGCTGAGTTCAAGCACGAATGGCCCCGTGTCGGGCGCGGTCTGCTGCTGCTGTGGCTTGCCGTACAAATAAGCCAAGGTCAATTCCATTGCCCTCATATTGCCCCG
>Ga0247837_1008424_pt1 | contig 12976 bp, 8 predicted proteins | sample LaCtaG_2_FD_187115 | JGI IMG/M metagenome (GOLD analysis project Ga0247837, IMG submission 187115) | Freshwater microbial communities from meromictic Lake La Cruz, Castile-La Mancha, Spain - LaCruzMarch2015_14.5m | ecosystem: Environmental > Aquatic > Freshwater > Lake | place: Spain: Castile-La...
TCGCACGCAAGGAGAGTGTCACGGACTGCATCAAGGAGGGATTGTTGACCTCTGCAGGCGGTCGGATTCACCTTACCCGCAAGGCGCGGTCTCTCGCCGATGAAATTGTGCTGGCTCTCGCTTGAGAAAAGGCAATTACCAAAAGCTCTGAGGCACTTCGATCTTGTCCCCCGGCTTCAGCATCACATCCTTTGACGGATCTTTGCGGACATCTTTGACGTTGATCGTCGTCACTCCACCATCCCGGAGCAAACGAACCTGAGACTGGTTTGCATATTCCGTAAAGCCGCCGGTGGCAGTGATCGCACCCAGAACTGTGAGATCCGGCGTATATGGCACGCGTGAAGGTCCCCGCACGGCCCCTCCCACGTCGATAAATCGCGCGCCGGGGACACTGATAGTGATGGAGGGGTTTGTGTAGATTTGCTGGGAGCGGTAGGAGTTTTCGATTGCCGACTGAAGCTGGTCCTGCGTGAGGCCCTGGGCCCGGATCTTGCCGATATGCGGCATGTTGATGTCTCCTTGCCCGTCCACCGTGTAGCTTCCGGCCACCTGGCCGATCTCCTCGCCGGGGACTCCGCCAATCCGGACTTCAACGATGTCCCCGGCACGAAGGACGACGTCCTGCGCGGCAACCTTGGAACTGACAAGCGCGAGCACGAGGGCTGTCGCAAAAAGCAGGACGGTCTTTTTCATATTTAGTATTCCCCGTGATCGCCTTTCGGCACTTCGGTGGTGGCCTGTGAGCCTTCGGCCGGGGACTGAGTTGTCATGGTGGTCCGGCGGCGCTCACCCTTGCGCGGCTTGTTGTAGTAGTTGTAGTAGCTTGTGTAGTACTCGTAATACTGGTCGTGCCGGGTATCGACGTTGTTGAGCACAACTCCAAGGATATTCCCACCGACGTTGATAACGCTGTTTTTCACACGCTGAAGCATCGCACGGGGAAACCTGCGGTGCTGAACGACGACGATCGTAAGATCCACCGCGCTTGCGAGGACTGAAGCATCGCTCACACCGAGAATCGGAGGGGAATCAAAGAAGATCGCGTCGAAGCGGTTCTTCACATCTTCCATGAAGTCCACCATGCGTTGCGAATTGAGAATACCAACGGCATCGGTCGGCAGAGGGCCGCTGGTGAGCAGAAACAGGTTGTCGATATTTGTTTGTTTGACAACCTCCTCGAGTTCGACCCGTCCGCTCAGGAGGTCGGACAGACCGACTTCGTTGCTGACATTGAACATCCGGTGCTGTGCAGGGCGGCGCAAATCCGCGTCCACAATCAAGGTGTTGTAGCCCCCTTGGGCGAAGGTGTAGGCGAGGTTGGTCAGCGTCGTGGTCTTGCCCTCGCCCGCTCCGCCACTCACCACGGTGAACGCATTCGCGTCCGGCGTCTTACGGTTGAATTCGATATTCGTCCTGAGGATCCGATAGGCCTCGGCATCCGGGCAGTCCGGCTTTTCATCCTTGAGTATGGAAATATTTTTTGGAATGACCGCGAGAACCGGCATTTGAAGGAAATTCTCAACGTCCTCCATCGTCTTGACGCTGGTGTCGAGGTATTCGATGAAGAAGGCAAGGCCCACCCCGAAGACGATTCCAACGACGACGCCCAGTGCGATGTTCAACCCCACCTTGGGACGCGAAGGAGCTTCGGCGGTCTCTGCGTACTCCCAGATGGTGACCGGTCGCTGGGGCATTGTTCGCTGAAGCCTTTCGGTATTCAAGCGAACCTCGGCTGCCTGAAGGATCTGCTTCGCCTGGTTGTAGGCGTTCTTCGCCTCGTAATACGTTGCCGCCTTTGACTTCGAGTCCTGCTGGCTGGTCCGTGAGTTTTCCAGTTGATCCACAAGGTTCTTCAGTGAGTCCTGAGCAATTTTGAAATTTGCCTCGAGAGTGATGCGTAGAACCCCAATCTGGGCTTTGAGTTGTTGCTCCATTACCTCCTTCTTCGCCCTCAGCGACTTCACTGTGGGGTGATTGACCCCAAGCCCGGAGTTGAGGAGCCGCGCCTCCTCCGAGGAGGATTCCTGGAATTGGGGAAGCACCTGTTGAATCGTCGGATCGGCAATCTCCAAAGTGACAAGAGATCGCATGATCTGTTCGTCGGTCATCCTTGAAACCTGCTCGTGCTTCGCCCGCAGGGACTCCACCCGCATCCGCTCGGCAGCGACTTGTTGCTCCGCGCTCATGAGCAGGCTCGTTTCAGCCTGCAGTGGATCCTCAGAGCTGTCCGGATTGAGATCTTGAATGCCGGATTCCCTCCGGATCCGAGTCATCTGAGCCCGCAGCTCGTCCACTTTGTCACGCTGCTTCTCGACCTCCTCTTGCAATTGTGTGAGGGATTGGTTGACCCATTCCTGCTGGTCGGCGATCCGTTTGCGCTGATATTCCTCGCCGATGCGGTTCGCAATTTCCATCGCCTCCTTCGGGTCCGTGCTGGTCACCACAATCTGGATGAGTTCGGTGTTGCGGACCTCCCGCATGTTGATGGCACCTCTCAAACGGAAATATGCCTGCTCCTTGGAGCGGTAGCCCCATTTTTGCATCAGATTCAGGGAATCGATCACCGGGTAGAGCATTTCCTTCCTCTGGATGATTTCAAACTGGGTGGTCAGGAATCTCGGATCCATCCCGGCTCCTCCGCCCTGCCCGAAGACATTGATCAGGGTGTCCACCTGTTTCACCTGCATGGTGACCGTGGACATATATTGCTTCGGCATGAAATAGGTCACAACCGCAGCGGTGATGACCACAAGGAGGAAAACCAGAATGATCAGGGGCAGGCGAACCCGGATGACCCTCCAGTAATCGAGGAAGTGAAGTTTGATTTCTCCGGAGTCGTCGTTCATTGAGTATTCGGGGGTGGGAGCTTCGCGTTGGTGCGTCGAGTCACATTAAAACAGGAATTCGCAGAAAGCAAACCGGCTTCGCGATGATTAAAAGGTGAAGTTTGCGCCGACAAACACCACGCTGCGATTGTAGTTTCGCCCGGTGGACTCCGGTGCAGTATCGATTGTGTACTGGTAGCCGGTACTGAGAGATACGAACCGGTTCACCGCAAAATTCAGGCCTGCCGAGAGGGTGAAAATATTTTCGTAGAAAGTCTCGATGACGTCAGCTTGGTCGTAGTAGTTGACGAGCCAATAACCTCCAAGGTTTCCCGAGAGTCGGGGGGTGAACCCATGGTTGATGTTGATGCCGGTGCGGAACGTTTGTCGCTCGGTGACATCGGCGATTCCCGAGGCCTCTGTTCCATAGCGAGTCACCCAGCCGACCGATGAGGACTCTCCGAACGCGTAGCTCAGATTGGACTCGAGGTAGGGCCCGATGTAGGTCGATTTTCCGTCCACGGGATTGTTGTTGTCCCGCAGTTCGATTCCGACCCTTCCATTCCATGAGAGCCGTGGGTTCAGTTTCTGGTTTGCACCAACGAGAAAGAACTGACCGAAGGAGTCGAGGTCCGCCGTGTAATAGGTGCGTGGATTCACCCGATATTCCAAGACAGCGGTGGTGCGGGGAAGGACCAGCCAGTCAAAAGACTGGCTGAGGGTCTGGTCAATATAGCCCAGATCATTGTTCACGCTCTGGTCCAGATAGAACGTTGTGCTGAAGTTGTAGGAAGTGACCGTGGAGAACTTTTCAGTCCACTGGTAGGTTGCGGAAATTGAGGTGTTGGTGAAGAAATAGACGCCATTGTCAATGTCGCTCCCGCCGCCCTGAAGAGCGATGTCGGGTTGGGACATGTAGGCCGTATTTGTTGAGAACGAGAGGGCAAGTCGGTCGGTTGCAAGGTAGGTGGAGCTGAGGGTAAGTGCACCATTCCAATCATAGGGCTCGCCATCCCGATTGTAGTAGTAAGTGAGGCCCCCGCCGAGGTTGGCGCTGAGCTGCAGGCGGGGAGTTCCAAACTGGTAACTGATCCCGGCAGCGTAGTTGGTGTACATGCTGGCCTGAGGATTGTCGGACGAAGTATAGACGTTGCTGTCGTAGCCTTGACGCACGGAAAAGGTGATTGTGAACGGCTTTCTGGCAAAAATCCCCAAATCGAGAGGAGCCTCTCCGCCGGTGTCAACACCCGGGCCTTCGACAGCGCCGGCGTAGTCGGATGGGGGGGGAGTTCCGAAAAACTGGAAGCCCTGCATCTGGGGGTATCCCAGGCTGGCAGTTCCCAGAGAGAGGGCAATGAACAGGGAGGTTCCGTTTCGGGACAGAGGCTTCATCAAGGCGACTTCTAGAGGGTTTTTCGAGACCGCGCAAGCCCCTCCTTGGGACAAAAACACATTAGCTCCTGATTCTTTGAGGCGTGGAATCCGGTGCCTTGTTATTTATTTTCCTTCATTTTTTTAATCAAATTGTTGAGTTTCGGGCTCATGCCCCAGGCCTCGGGCAGAGTGAGAGCCAGGGCATAAATGCGGGCGGCCTCGGGATTTCGGCCCTGAGCTTCGAGTGCCAAGCCGAGGATCTCATAGCCTCCATGGTAGAGTGGGAAAAGTGCAACCGCTTGGGCTGCAGCCTGTTCTGCCGCAGCGTAGTTGCCTGCCCTGCCGAATGCGACAGCTTGGGCGATCCAGCCGAAGGCATCCAAGGGTCTGATGGACTGCGCAGCCTCAAATTCCGCAATGGCCCGTCGCGAATCCTGGACCCGAAGCTCGGCGTAATCCCTCGACGCTGAGCGGGCTAAAAGCGCCCGGCCCCTCAAAATACGGGCATCGTAATCCGCAGGCTCCCGCTCAAGCAATGAGGCGGTTCTTTCGATTGCTGCATCGAAGTTGCCTGTCAGCAGGGAATTTTCTGCCTGGAGCAGCGTGACCTCGCCCGGAGCATCGCGGTTGACAATTGCGAACAATGCAACTCCGCCGATGATTGCAAGCGCGGCAGCGAGGGCACCTGAGACTGCCCGTGGCAACTTTCCCTTTGTCCCGCTGGCGATCCCCCCCGGGTTGGCAAGCATTCCCGCGCAGGCGGCCGCAAGCAGCGCATTTGCTGGTATTTGCATGTTGAAGTCAAAGAAGGAATGGGCTGCACAGCTTGCGAACCCGCAGAGGGCAGCGAACGCAACCGCGACTCGATTGCTCGAGACGCCACCCTGGGTATCCATGTTTTGTGCGAGCGGTCCCGCCAGCGCACTTAGACCGTTGCTTGCAAGGATTACGGTCAGCAGGATCGCCAGAGCCAGGGCGGGAAAGCCAAAGTCTGCGGCCAGTTGTGCCCAGTCGTTGTGGGCAAACATGTCGTCCGTCCCTGCTGCCAGCCCGCGATAGACCCGGCCGGCTTCCTTGAATGCACCCGGCCCTCCTCCGAAGAGCGGGGCTGCCTGGAATTGGCGTGCGACGGATTCGAAGACCATCGGACGGAAAACGTCGGAGGTGAGCATGGAGAGCCGTTGCTGCACGACGGCACTCCCGGAAAAGACCATCCAGCCCGAGGTTACCGCAACGCCGACTCCGCCAGTGAGGGCAAGAGCCGCCGCGAGGCGGTGGTGTCCGGCACCGAGAATGAGGACCACCGCGCTTGCGAGCAGGAAAACGCTCAAGCCGGTGGCAAGTCCGATGAAGCCGCCACGGCTGAGCGTCACCAGCGATCCTGCGATGGCTACCGCTGCAATATATCCCGAGAGGATGCGCCCCCACGCGGGCCAGCGTGCCCAGCAGGTGACCGAGAGCGCTGCCAGGGCCGCGACGTTGAGAAACCACGCCAGATGGTTGCCGTTGATGAAAAAACCGTGCGCTCTTCCTCCCAGCCGGGTGCCGTACCAAACACGAAGTTGCTCGGAGAGCCAATCGAAAGGCATGTCTGGAACCCGGCGGATGTATTGATACCCGCCCAGCGTGGCCTGAACCGCCGCTGCAACAAAGAGGATCGCAAAAAAGGTCAGGCGTCCGCGGGAATCCGTCGAGCAGCCCGTAAAGATAAAGAAGGTCACAGCGCAGGCCAAAACAAGCCGCAGCCAGCCCGCTGTCTCGGCGGTCGGCGGGGCGACAGAGCAACGCCAGATCATCCAGCACGAAAATGCCAAACCAAAGAGAACCGACCAGAGGCCCGGGAGGGCTCTCCCCGGCCGGAAAAATGCCACCACGCCGAGACAGCCCGCGAGCCCGACCAGAGCGAATGCGGGGAGGGCAAAGACCGGTCGCAACAGCCCGCCGTAAAATACCTGCGCGGCAACGATCGCCAGCGCGCAGAACACAGCGGGGAGGGCAGACATCACGCCTCCTTGGCCTCTCAGCCGCCGGCGCTGGAAAGTCCGAACGCCTCGTGCGCCAGGTTTGCTGCCGTTTCGATCTGGCTTTCGTCCACGATGACCGCAATTTTTATCTCGGAGGTGGATATCATCTGGATATTGACCCCACCGGCTCCAAGGGCTTCGAACAACCTTGCGGCGACGCCCGCGTGGGAGCGCATGCCGATCCCCACCACACTCAGCTTTGCAATGCCTCCCCGTTTAAGAATTTCGCCGGAACCCATCTTCACCGCCACTCGGTCGAGAAGGTCACCCATCTTCTCCAATTCGTCGCGGTTGAGAGTGAAGGAAATATCCGTTGTCCCGCTCACGGATACATTTTGCACGATGACGTCCACCGAAACGTGGGCAGTGGCGAGCGCCGTAAAAATCTGCGATGCCACGCCGGGTTTGTCCGGCACGCGGGTGATGGTGACTTTTGCCTGATTGCGTTCGATGGAAACGCCGCGCACGACGACGCTTTCCAGTCCTGGGTTTTCTTCTTTCACAATGGTTCCTCGGTTGGTGTTGAAACTGCTTCGCACCTCGAAGGGCACGCCGAATTTTTTGGCAAACTCCACGGAGCGGGACTGCATGACTTTTGACCCCGAGCTGGCCATTTCGAGCAGTTCGTCGTAGGCGATCAGGTCGATCTTGCGGGCAGTCGGCACGATCCGCGGGTCGCAGGTAAACACGCCGTCCACGTCGGTATAAATCTCGCAGTTGTCAGCGCGGAGGGCCGCGGCGATGGCGATCGCAGTCAGGTCGGACCCGCCGCGGCCGAGCGTTGTGATCCGCCCCTTGGGGGTCTGACCCTGAAATCCCGCAACAATACAAATGAGGCCCTCCTTGAGGTGGGCGCGGATTTGGTCGGGCGAGACATTGGCGATTTTCGCCTTGGTGTGTAGTCCATCGGTCTGAATGCCGGCCTGGGCCCCGGTCAGCGAGAGCGCCCGCCCGCCGAGGGCATCGATGGCCATTGCAAGGAGAGCCGTGGTGGTTTGTTCTCCGGTGGCAAGAAGCACATCCATCTCGGCCTCTGTGGGCCGCTCGGAGACCTGCCGTGCCAGCTTGATAAGATTGTCGGTGACGCCCGACATCGCCGAAACGACGGCCACGATCTGGTTGCCTTCGCGTTGGGATGCTAGCACGCGCCGGGCAATGTTCACGATCCGCTCGGGGGTCCCGACGGACGTGCCGCCATATTTTTGTACAATCAGTGCCATCGTTTCAGAATCAACTTTCTATGAGCATTCGGACCGCGTCGGGACTCGCCTCGCATTCGAGAGGAACGAGCGGCCCGCCTTTGCTGATAGCCTCGGGGTCCTTGAGTCCATGGCCGGTGACAGTGAGGACGATCCGGCCGCCTTTTGGCACCCGTGGCAGCGGGCACCCCTCGCAGCGGTCCTCACCCATGCAGCGCATCAGGCCCGCGACCGACGCAGCGCTTGCGGGTTCGACAAAAATGCCCTCATTCGCAGCGAGCCAGCGTTGTGCATCAAGAATCTGCCGGTCGGTCACGATATCCACTGCCCCGCCGCTGTCGCTGATCGCATCGCGGGCTCCTGACCAGCTTGCCGGGTTCCCGATGCGGATCGCCGTGGCGATCGTATCCGGGTTTTTGACGACACGTCCGTGGAAGACCGGTGCGGAGCCGGCAGCCTGGAAACCGAGCATCCGCGGCAGGCGGGATGTCCTCCCCAGGGAGTGGAATTCCCTGTATCCCTTCCAATAAGCCGTAATGTTCCCCGCGTTGCCAACGGGTAGAATGTGGAGGTCGGGAGCGTCGCCGAGGATGTCCACAATCTCAAAAGCCGCGGTCTTCTGGCCTTCGATGCGGTCCGGATTGATCGAGTTCACCACAGCCACTCCCTCGAGTCCTCCCACCTCCCTCACGAGCCGGAGGGCATCGTCAAAGTTCCCCCGGATCGCGATCACTTTGGCACCATAGGCAAAGGCCTGAACGAGCTTGCCAGAGGCGATTTTTCCCGCAGGCAAAAGCACTGCGCAATGAATCCCTGCGCGTGCCGCGTAGGCGGCTGCTGCGGCGGAGGTGTTTCCGGTGGAGGCGCAGATGACCGTGCGGGCTCCCTTTCCTACGGCAGCAGAAATGGCGACTGTCATTCCCCGGTCTTTGAATGATCCTGTCGGGTTGAGACCCTCATATTTGAGGTAAACTTCCGCCTCTGCCATTGCGCTCAACTTCGGGGAATGCACGAGAGGGGTGGATCCCTCGTTGAGTGAAACGACTGGAGCTTCCGGCCCCAGGGAGAGGAATTCGCGGTAGCGGCTGATCACCCCGCGGTCGTGGAGAGGCCGGGTGCTCATGTGAAAGATTCGACGTGCAGGAGGACGGGTTCCGCCTTCACACAGGGCAGGGCCCCGATGGCCTTCACGGCATCACGAGTGGCACCGGTAGGGGCATCGTGGATCATCAAAATCAACGGGATTGCGGAGCTGTCGCTTGTTCCAGGTTGGATCACGCCGGAAATTCCTATGCCCGCCGTCCCGAGCGAGCCCGCCACCTGGGCAAGCACCCCGGGCCGGTCTTCCACCATGAGCCGTAGATAAAACTTCGAAACCGCCTCCGCTTGCGGAAGGCAGCGCCCGTAAAGTTCATGCGAGGTGAATCCGAAGCAGTTCGGCCTCCGCTCGATCGCAAGTGCGGCCTCCGCCAGATCCCCGAGCACCGAGCTGGAGGTGGGATCCTGCCCTGCTCCCCTCCCGTAAAAAACCGTCTCGCCCACCACGTCGCCGTGGACTGAGATTGCATTGAACACACCGTTTACCGACGCGAGCACATGGCCGGTGGGAATGAGCGTCGGACAGACCCGGACCTCAATCGCGTCTGCGCCGCCACTCTTGATGGTCGCCAGCAACTTGATCCGATAGCCGAGTTCGCCGGCAAACTTCACGTCGTCGGAGGCAATGCCCGAAATGCCGGAAACCAAAACATCCGACGGCGAAATCCAGAATCCGTAGGCCAGTGAAGCAAGAATAATCGCCTTGTGCGCGGCGTCCCAGCCATTGATGTCGAGCGCGGGATCCGCTTCCGCATAGCCAAGGGCCTGGGCTTCGCCCAGTGCTTCTTCGTAGCCGAGTCCGGCTTCGGTCATGCGGGTCAGAATGTAATTGCTTGTGCCATTGAGGATGCCGTGAATGCTCTCGAAGCGATTGCCGACGAACGCCTCGCGCACCGACTTGATAATCGGGATGCCGCCCGCGACCGCCGCCTCGTAGTAAATTGGCACACCTTTTTCCCGGGCAAGGGCAAATAATTCCCCGCCATGCTCGGCGAGCAAAGCCTTGTTGCCAGTCACCACCGGCTTCCCCGCGAGGAGGGCCTGCTTCACAAAGCTCAGGGGAACATCGATGCCCCCCATCAGCTCGACGACAACCGCCACCCCGGGATTCTCGATCAATTCCTGGAGGCTGTCCGCAAGAAGCCCCCCGGGCACCGGAACCGGTCTCACCCTCTTGCGATCCTTCACGGCAATCTTCACAATCTCCAGCCGGGTTCCCGTCCTTCGCGCGATGACATCGGCATTCGCGAGCAGGTGCTTGTACACACCCGCCCCCACGTTGCCGAATCCCGCCAACCCAATGCCGATTGCCTTGCTCATCATTTCAAAAAGCCTGCGAGTATCCCTGACCTAATGCCCGATGCCCAGATTTTTCACCACTTAATCCGGCGGGATCGGTGACATGGGGGGGCAAGGGTTCCCGTCGAGAGAAGGCTCCCGGCTGAACTCACGCCCGTCGAACCCGGCGGGGCGCGTGAAGCGTTTCCCGGTCGGCGCGACTTTACCGAACCGCGATAACGCGAAGGTTTTCTCGCTCCGTGACATTCGGAAAGGATCCTCTAAAAATGATCGGTATGAACGCGCCTGCGAACCATGCTTCGGGCGAGCCGCTTTTTGTCGGTCGTGGCCTGACAAAAGTCTACACGGCGGGAGAAACGGAGGTCCGTGCACTTGATGGGGTGGACATCGATCTCAATGCTGGCGAGCTCATCGTTTTGCTTGGTCCGTCGGGCAGCGGGAAATCAACTTTGCTCAACAATCTTGGCGGGCTTGATGTGCCGACGGACGGCACACTGACGTATCGCGGCCGCGACCTCACTCAGGCGGATGAGCAGGAACTCACGAACTTCCGCCGGAATTCCGTCGGATTTGTTTTTCAATTCTACAATCTCATCCCGAGCCTCACCGCTCGGGAGAATGTGGCGCTGATCACCGAGATCGCCCCGGATCCCATGACCCCCGAGGACGCGCTGGCCCTCGTGGAGCTCGGAGATCGGATGGATCATTTTCCCTCGCAGCTCTCCGGCGGGCAGCAGCAACGCGTGGCGATCGCCCGCGCAATCGCGAAGCGTCCGGAAGTCCTGCTCTGCGATGAGCCAACTGGCGCTCTGGATGTGAAGACCGGCATCACGGTTCTCGAGGCCATCGAAAAGGTGAATTCCGACCTCGGCACGCTCACGGTGATCATCACTCACAACTCCGTCCTGGAGGAAATGGCAGATCGCGTGATCTTTCTCTCCGATGGCAAAATCTCCAAAATCCAGGCAAACCCGACGCGGCGACCCGTGCGATCGCTGAAATGGTAAAGCCAGCGTTCAGTTTTCAGCACGCAGGTCTGCGCCCGCCGGTCAGTTCTGGGACCTGAGCACTTCTTGTGAGAGCCCTTGATCTCAAGTTGATCCGTGACGTGGGCCGGATGAAAGGCCAGATGGTCGCGGTCGGGCTGGTGATGGCGTGCGGGCTGGCGATGATGATCATGTCACGCAGCCTGATCCTTTCGCTGGAAACGACGCGGTCGGCCTACTACGAGCGGAATCGTTTTGCCGACGTTTTCTGCGATCTCAAGCGGGCACCCAATGGGATGCGAGAGCGGCTCGCCGCCATTCCCGGAGTTGCGGCGGTTGAAACCCGGGTGGTGGGAGCCCTGCGCATCGACCTCCCCGGCCTGGCCGAGCCAGCGGATGGCACCATCATCTCGATCCCCGAAGGCCATCCGGCACGCCTCAACACACTCACGCTGCGCACCGGACGGTATCCGGAGCCGGACAAGGCGAACGAGGTCATTATCGGCGAGGCTTTCGCGAAGGCGCATGGCTTTCAGCCAGGAGACTGGATTGATGTCACGCTCCGCGGAGCGAGGGAACGCCTGATGATTGTGGGAATTGCGCTCTCGCCGGAGTTCGTCTTCGAGGCGAGGCCGGGGGAGGCACTGCCCGACAACAAGCGGTTCGGAGTCTTCTGGATGAACGAGCGCGAGCTTGCCACGGCCAACGATCTCGACGGTGCGTTCAACAACGTCATCGTGGATGTGGCTCCGGGTGCGGACAACGCGGCAGTGATGGCCGAGATCGACCGGCTGCTCGAACCCTACGGCGGGCTCATCGCTTACGATCGGCGCGACCATGCCTCGGCCAAACAGCTCGATGACGAGATCGCGATGCTCAACGGCATGGCCATCGCATTTCCGATCGTGTTCCTGAGCATCGCGACATTTATGACCAGCGCCGTGCTCGCCCGCGTGATCCGGCTGCAACGCGAGCAGATCGCCCAGCTCAAGGCCTTCGGATATTCCTCCGGGCAGGTCGGGACGCATTACCTGAAATTCGCCCTCGTCATCGTGACGGTCGGCTTGCTTGCAGGAGGGATTGCCGGCACCTGGCTCGGCGCAAACATTGTGACGATGTATCACAAATTTTTTCAGTTTCCCTCCCTCACTTTTCATCCGGATTTTCAAGCCATCGGCGTGGCGTTTTTTGTGAGTTCGGCCGCTTCCCTGCTCGGGGTGTTTGGTGCTGTGCGTCAGGCGATGCGTTTGCCGCCGGCCGAGGCGATGCGCCCGGAACCGCCCGCCGATTTCAAACCCTCGCTGCTCGGGCGCCTTGGGGTGACGAATCTCGCTGGCCCTTCGATGCGCATGGCGCTTCGAAATATCGAGCGGCGGCCATGGCAGGCCGCGTTCACGGTGTTGGGGCTTGCCTTGGCGGTCGGAATTCCGATTGTCCCGGGCGCCATGCGCGACGGGATTGTTTTCCTGCTCGATTTCCAGTGGACACTGGCGCAGAGGCAGGATGTGACGGTGACATTGATCGAGCCGGGTTCCGCAGCGGCCTTCAACGACATCCGGCATTTCCCCGGCGTGATCCACGCGGAGGAATTCCGGAGTGTGCCCGTGCGGCTCCGCTTCGGCCACCGCAGCCATCGTCTCGCTGTGACAGGAGTTCCGCCGGCAACCCTTCTCAACCGCGCACTTGATGAGCATGGGAATCCTCTTGCCGTCCCGCCTGAGGGTCTGCTGATCTCGGCCAAACTCGCCGAGATGCTCGAAGCGGGTCCCGGCGACTCCCTGAGGATGGAAGTGCAGGAAGGCCGGAGGCCGAGCCGGGAGGTGCCTATTCACGGACTCGTCACCGACTACGCCGGTCTGTCGGCCTACATGGACATCGACTCCCTGCGCCGCCTGATGCAGGAAGGGTCCACCGTCAGCGGTGCCCACCTGTCCATAGACGCCGACAAATGGCAGGAATTCCTTGCGAAAGTCAAGGAAGCCCCCCGGATCGCCAACCTCGGCATCACCTCCGCGCTCCAACAGAGCTTCCGGAAGACAACAGCGGAGTCGATCACCCTCATCCAGGGGATCTATTTCTCCTTCTCGGTGATCGTCGCTTTTGGCGTGGTTTACAACAGCGCGCGGATCGCGCTCTCGGAACGCAGTCGCGACCTTGCCACGCTGCGC